>ENA-OQJK01000239-OQJK01000239.1-human-gut-metagenome-genome-assembly--contig:-NODE-239-length-11719-cov-3.295807_pt1 | contig 11719 bp, 9 predicted proteins | sample MGYA00242605_ERZ504771 | MGnify/ENA primary metagenome ERZ504771 (study PRJEB26092, sample SAMD00036353) | human gut metagenome | host: Homo sapiens | study: EMG produced TPA metagenomics assembly of... | reverse complement strand
CAGGGGGTTCTTCTGCCCTCATTTTATCGGAGAAGAGCCGGTGCTGTCAAGCCGGAAAACTATACAAATTCGGCTCGGGGAAATTGTGAAAACAAACCGGAAAACGACATTTTTCTGCAAACTTTGCAACAAACTGTCCGGACTTCGCAAAGAAACTTTGCCGCAGGGGCGGCGGGGGCGTTCAGACCTCCCCCGGGTGCTCCTTCCGCCACTGGATGTAGTCGTCCAATATCACCGTCGCGCTCACCGAGTCGAGGATGCTTTTCCGCTTTGCGCCGAAGGTGCCGCTCTCGTCGAGGAGGTCGGCGGCGGCGCAGGTGGTCTGGCGCTCGTCCCACATCCGGACGGGCAGGCCGCTCCAGATCTCAACGGTTTTGGCCAGCTTGCGGCTCTTGCGGGCGCGCTCGCCCTCGGTGCCGTCCATGTTCAGCGGCAGGCCGATGACGATGAGCTCGGCTTCGATCTCCTTTGCCACCTCGCAGACCCTGGCGGCGACTTTGTCCCGGGCCTTAACGGTGATCTGGGGCGTGATGGGAGAAGTCAGGAACTCGGTGCGGTCGCAGGTGGCGAGGCCGGTGCGGCTGTCGCCGTAATCTACTGCTAAAATTTTCATGCAGGTGTCCTCTTTCTGAGATGATTTTTTCTTCATTGTACCACAGAATAGATGTCGCTGCAATTTTGTGGTACAATGATAGAAAAATGAGGGCAGGCCGCCCACGATAAAAAACTGACCCAACGGAGAGATTCATCATGTTAAAACTACTTTTAGGCGGCTCCGGCAGCGGAAAGACCACCCTGCTGTACCAGCGCATCCGGGCGCGGGCCGAGGCGGGGGAGAAGAGCATCCTGCTGGTGCCGGAGCAGTTCACCTCGTCCACCGAGGGCCGCATCCACCGGGAGCTGGGCGACGCGCTGAGCGGACTGGTGGAGAGCTTTTCCTTCACCAGCCTCGCCGAGCATATCCTGTCGGCGGAGGGCGGCTCTGCCGTCCAGACCCTCAGCGACGCGGGCCGTGCCGTGCTGGTGCGCCGCGCCCTCGAGGAACTGCAGGACAACGTCCACTACTATTACCGCCACCGCCGTTCGGCCGCCTTCTGCCAGATGGCCGCCGAGACCATCGACGAGCTCAAGAGCGCGGGTCTCTCGGGCCGGCAGCTCTATGAGCTGGCGCAGGACTGCGGCACCGACAGCGCCAAGCTCAGCGAACTGGCCCTCATCTTTCAGGGCTACGAGACCCTGCTGGCCGGGACAGGCATGGACCCCTCCGACCGGCTGGAGCTGGCCGCATCCCGCCTCGAGGCCGCACTGGCCCGGGGCGAGCTGCCGGAGTTCCTGCGGGACAGGGCCGTCTTTATCGACGAGTTCGACACCTTCAACGCCCCGAAAAAGCGGCTGATGGGCGCCCTGCTGGCCTCGCTGCCCACCGTGACGGTGGCCCTCTGCGACGACGGCACCCCTCTCGTGCCGGGGGACATGAGCCTTTTCTCCGGCGCGAAGCAGGTGGCGGCCCAGCTGCGCCAGCTGGCCCGCCGGAACGGCACGGAAGTGGCCGTACCGGAACTGCTGCGCCGGGACGTGCGCCACGCCGACGCCCCCGGCCTCGCCGCTGCGGCCCAGCTGCTGGCCGCGGGACGGTGTGACCCGCCCACGGCCTGCCCGGAGATAAAGCTTTTCACCGCTCCCAGCCGGGAGGAAGAAGCCCGCGCCGCCGCTGCCGCCATCCGCCGCCTCATGCGGCAGGGCGTCCGCTGCGGGAAGGTGGCGGTGGTCTGCCGCGACATCTCGAAATACCGCGCCGCCGTCAAGTACGAGTTCCGGATGGCGGACATCCCCCTCTACTGCGACGAGCCGACGACGCCCGAGTTCAGCGCCCCGGCTACGGCGGTGCGGTGTCTGCTGGCCATTGCCCGGGGTGCAGAGCTGACGGAACAGCTCACCACCCTGGCCAAGACCGGCCTCTGCGCCCTCACCGAGGAAGAGGTCTGCGCCCTCGAGAACTACGCTTACACCTGGTCGCCGAATGCGGCGGCGTGGCGCGCGCCCTTCGAGAAGAACCCCCGGGGCTTCGGCGATGTGGAGCCCACCGACGAGGACAGAGAAAACCTCGCCCGGGCCGAAAAGGCCCGCGCCCTTCTCATCACCGCCGCCGACGGCCTGCGCGCGAAGCTCCGCTCTGCCAACGCCGAGCAGATGAGCCGCGCCCTCTACTTCTGCCTGAAGGAGCTGGGCGCGGAGGACGCTCAGGCTGCGCAGGTGGAGGCCATCCGGGCCGAGCGGGGCATCCCCGCCGCCGAGGAAGCCGCCCGGGAGTGGAATGTGGTCATGGGCCTGCTGGACGAGATGGCGAACCTGCTGGGCGGCCAGAGCGTCACCATCCCCGAGTACGAAGAGCTGTTCGGGCTGCTGCTGCGCTCGTCCGACCTCGGCCACATCCCCCAGACGCTGGACGCCGTGGTGCTGGCCAGCGCAGGCAAGATGCGCCTTGACGCACCGGACTATGTCTTTGTGCTGGGCCTCTCCGAGGGCGAATTCCCCGCCGCGCCCGGCGAGACGGGCCTGCTGACCCACGCCGACCGCGACGCCCTGATGGCGCAGGAGATCGAGCTTCCGGACTGCTTCGAGAACCGGGTGGTGCGGGAACAGGTCTGCTTTTATAAGGCCCTCACCGCCCCGGCCAGAGGCCTCTGGCTCAGCTGGCCGAAGGGGCAGGGCCAGACCCTCTGCGCCGCCCTCGAGCCCATCGTGGACGTGCTGAGACCGGGTGCGCCGGAACTCGACCTGACCGACCTTGCCGCCACTGCCGCCGACGGCCTCGACGTGCTGGGCGGCGGCTGGCCCCTGACGGAGACCGAACGCGCCAGCCTCACCGAGGCCCTTCATGCCCCCGGCGGGGCAGAACCCGAGGGCCTCGCCCTCCTGCGCCGGATGGCGGGCCGCAGCCCCCGTCAGGTCAGCGACCTCGAGGCGCTGGAAACGCTGCTGGGCCGGCGGCTCCGCATCTCGCCCAGTCAGCTCGAAAAATACTACACCTGCCGGTACGGCTATTTCCTGCAGTACGTGCTGGGTCTGCGACCCCGGAAGCGGGCGGAGCTTTCCGCCGACCAGAGCGGCACCCTCATGCACTGGGTACTCCAGATGGCCCTCGACCCCCACCCCGGCCCCGACAACCCCTGCGCTGGCTTACAGCCCTTCCTCGACCTCGACGACGAGGCCATGGCGGCGCTGGCCGGGCTTCTCGTAGATGAGTACGCAAAGCGCTACCTCCCCGAGGACACGGCCCGCTTCGCCTATCTGCTCTCCCGCCTCAAAAAGAGCATGACGGGCCTGCTTTGCTACCTGCGGGACGAGCAGCGCCAGTCCAGCTTCAAACCGGTGGCCTGTGAGCTGAAGATCGGCCCTGGCGAGGACGCCGTGCGGGGCCAGACCTACCGCCTCTCGGATGGCCGGACGGTGCAGCTCATCGGCACTGTGGACCGCGCCGACGAGTGGATCGAGGACGACGGCACCCGCTGGGTGCGGGTGGTGGACTATAAGACCGGCACGAAAAAGCTCGACCTGCGGGAAGTCTACTGCGGCCTCGACTGTCAGATGCTGCTCTACCTGTTCAGCCTGACCCGGGACGCCGACGGACGCTTCACCGGGGCAGAGCCTGCGGGTGTGCTGTACCTGCTGGCCGACCCGGCCCCCGAGACGACCACCCGGGGCAAGGCCGCCCGGAGCATGGAATACAAGCTGGACGGCCTCGTCCGGGACGAGCAGAAGGTCTTCGACGCCATGGACGCCGAGGAGACGGGGCGGTATCTGCCCTTCAGCTTCCGGGGCGGTGTACCCAGCCCCTACCAGAAAGAGAAACGTGCCGACAAGGCTAAGCTCTCCCGCATCCAGCTCCATCTGGACGACCTTGTGACCCGGATGGGCGAACAGCTCTACAGCGGCTGCATCGCCGCCGAGCCGCTGGTCACGGGCCGCAGCCCCTGCCGGTGGTGCGACTACGGCTTCATCTGCTGCCATGAGGACGGCATCGGAGAGCGGGCGCTGGACGCCCCTGCAAAGCCTTTTGAACCGGAAGAGAAAAAGGAGGAAGACCAGTGAGCGAGACAAAATGGACCCCGGCCCAGCGTGCCGCCATCGACGACCGGGGCGGTGCGCTGCTGGTGAGCGCCGCCGCCGGCAGCGGCAAAACCGCTGTCCTGACGGAGCGGGCCGTCCGGCTCATCACCGACCCGGAGCATCCCGTGGACGCCGACCGGCTCCTCATCGTCACCTTCACCAACGCCGCCGCCGCAGAGCTCCGCGCCCGCATCGGGCAGGCGCTGCTCCGCCGCAGTCAGGCAGAGCCGGGCAACGCGGCCCTCCGCCGCCAGCGGATGCTTTTGCAGAGAGCCCCCATCTGCACCATCGACGCCTTCTGCCTCGACCTGCTCCACAAGCACTTTCAGGCGCTGGACATCCCGCCGGACTTCACCCCTGCCGACCCCGGCAGCGTGGAGATGCTGCGGAACGCGGCCCTCTCCGAGACGCTGGAAGCGGCCTATCAGGACGCGGACTTCTGCGCCTTCGCCGACCTCTACGGCAAGGGCCGCACCGACAAGGCGGCGGGGGAGGCGGTTTTGCAGGTCTACGACTTCCTCCGCGCCCTGCCGGACTACGATAAAAAGCTGGATGAGATGCTGGCCCCGTGGCAGGACGAGAACGGCTTTGCCCGCACCTGCTGGCATGATATTCTGATGCAGGAGGCAGCCCGCTCTGCCCGGGCCGCGAAGGAGCTGCTCTGCGCCGCGCGGAACGACTGCAGGGAGGACTTCGTGACCGCGCAGGCCGACGCCGAGGCCAGCAAAAAGACCCCTGCCGCCAAGGAAAAGGCCGTGGCGGCAGTGAACGAGAAGTTCGCCGAACCCCTCGAGCGGCTGGAAAACTCCGCCGCCCTGCTGGGCGAGGTGGAGCGTCTGGCCGGGGCTGGGGAATGGACGCCCCTCTACGACAGGCTGACGCCCTACGTCCTCGGCATGGAGCAGGCCCCCGGCCTCAAAAATATGAAAAAGCGGCTCACCGGTGAGCACAAGGACGCCGTCAAGACCCGGGCCGACGAGGCCGCGAAGCTCTTTGAGAAAATCGAAGACCTCATCAGTTGCAGCCTCGACGAGGCCGAGCTCGACCGGAAAGCCGCCGAACCCTGCCTCCGCGCCCTCTTTGCCGCCGTGCGGGACTTCGACGCCCGCTTTGCGGCCCGGAAGCGGGAGAGGAGATTGCTGGAATTCAGCGACTTCGAGCATCTGGCCCTGCGGCTCCTGCGGGACGCCGACGGCCGGCCCACCGAGCTGTGTCAGGGCATCCGGCAGGGCTACGCCGCCGTCATGGTGGATGAGTATCAGGACACGAATGCCCTGCAGGACGCCCTTTACCGCTGTCTGGCCAGCCCGGCAGGGGATGATCTCTTCCTCGTGGGCGACTTAAAGCAGAGCATCTACCGCTTCCGTCAGGCGAACCCCAGCATCTTCCGGGAAAAGCTGGAGAGCTGGCCCCTCCTGCCCGGCGGCGAGGCCCGCCCCCGGCCCGAAGACGGCAGGCCCGGCGAGAACGCCATGCTGGCGCTGGACGCCAACTTCCGCTCTGCCCCCGCACGGTGGTGGCGGGCATCAACTTTATCTTCGAACAGCTCATGACGCCCGCTCTGGGCGACACGGCCTACGGCGACGGACAGCGCCTCGTCTGCGGCGCACCCGGCGCGTACGAGGGCAGTGTGGAGGCCCACTTCCTGCCCGACGATGCCGCCGAGACGGACGCACAGTATGTCGCCGGCCGCATCGAGGCGATGGTGGCCTCCGGCGAGCCGGTGCGGGACGGCGGCACCACCCGCCCGGTGCAGTACGAGGACTGCTGTGTCCTGCTGGCGGCGAGAGGCGACTTTCCGGCCTACGCCGAGGCCCTGACGGCCCGGGGCATCCCGGTCTACGCCGACGCCCGGGAGAATCTGCTGGACGCGCCCCACATCCGCCCCCTCATCGCCCTGCTGCGGGTCATCGACAACCCCGCGCAGGACATCTATCTCGCTGCCGCCATGCTGGGGCCGATGTTCGGCTTTACGGACGACGACCTCGTCCGCCTCCGGGCCGGAGCGCAGACACCCGATAAGCACACCCGAATCAGCCTCTACGGCGCAGTTTTACAGGCCGTCCAGAGCGGGGCGGAGGATGATTTCACCCGCCGGGTGCAGGCGTTCTACCGGCGTCTGACGGCCCTGCGCCGGATGGCCCGGAGCGTGCCGGTGGAGGAACTGCTGGAAGAAATTTTTGTTTCCACCGGCTACCTCGCCGCCCTCGGTGCCATGGAGAACGGCCAGCGCCGCCGGGAGGACGCGCGGCGCTTCGCCTCCTTCTGCGCCGGGGCGGGCGCGGGCGGCATCTCGGCCCTCGTCCGTGCCATCGACGCGGCCACGCTGGCGGGCTCCACCGGGCAGGAGACTGCCCCCGGCGGGGCGCGGCCCGGCTGCGTCACCATCATGACCATCCACCGCTCCAAGGGCTTGCAGTTCCCGGTGGTGTTCGTGGCCGACACGGCCCGGCAGTTCAACGCTGCCGACACCCGCCAGCCCGTCCTGCTCCACCGCGTCTGCGGCGCGGGCCTTCGTCTCCGTCCCGAGGGCGGCGAGGGGGCCTATAAGACGGCGGCCTACACCGCCCTCTCCACGGTCCATGCCGCCGAGATGCGGAGCGAGCAGATGCGGCTTTTGTACGTGGCCCTTACCCGGGCGCAGGATAAGCTGATCTTGACGGTCCCGCTGGGCATTGGCCGGACGTCCAACCCCTTTGCAAAAGCCGCCGCCTTCCTCGCCGCCGGGGCGGGGGAGACCCTGAACGCTCAGGCGGGCAGCTTCGCCGACTGGCTGCGGGCGGCGCTCCTCGTCCACCCCAACGGCGGGCCTCTCCGCCGTCTGGCGGGGAACCTCGAGCTGCCCTTTGCGGACACCAGAAGCACCATCGCCCTCACGGTGCAGGCCGATGTCTTCCCGCCCGAAGAAGCCCCCGCCGAGGCGGAAGAGCCGCCCCGGCCCGAGGCCGACCCGGCCCTTGTGGAGACGCTGCGGCAGGGCTTCGGCTGGCGGTATCCGGCGGCAGCGCTGGCGGACATCCCGGCTAAGGTCAGCGTGACCAGCCTCGTCCACGCTGCTGAGCAGACCACCCTCGAGCGCCCGGGCTTCCTCTCGAAGGACGGCCTCACCGCCGCCGAGATGGGTACGGCTCTCCATGCCTTCCTCGAGCACGCCGACTTCGGGGTGCTGGCCGCTGTGCGGGACGCAGAGGACGACGCCGTTCTGGCTGCTGTCCGCGCCGAACGGGAGCGTCAGGCGGCGGCGCAGCTCACGCCCCCCGCCATTGCCGGGAAGCTGGATGTCTATAAGATACTCCGCTTTGTGCGCAGCGAGGCGTTCCGCCGCATCTGCGGGGCAGAGGATGTGCTGCGGGAGCTGGCTTTTATCACGTCGCTGCCTGCCGCCGAGGTCATGGCCGCTCAGGGCCGCACCCTGCCCGACGGCCCTGCCGCCGACGCCGGGGTGCTGGTGCAGGGCATCGCGGACATCGTCCTCGTCTACCCCGACCACCTCGAGCTTCTGGACTACAAGACGGACCGCCGCAAGACCCCTGACGACTTCGTCCGCGCCTACCGCGCTCAGCTGGAGCTCTACGCAAAGGCCATTGAGAAGCGCTTCGCCCCCCGGCGGGTGACTTATAAAGGGATATATTCGCTGGAGCTGGGGGAGCTGATAGAGGTATAAATAAGAAAGCAGGGCGCAAAGCCTCTCCCTTTGGGAGAGGTGTCACCGAAGGTGACGGAGAGGTTGGATCTGGCGGTGGCCTGCGGGCAGGCTGTCCTTCGTCCAACCTCTCAGTCTGCTTCGCAGACAGTTCCCCTAGTAGGGGAGCCTCTGGCGAAGAGGCAAGGTTTTAAGGTACAACGGAAAAGCAAACATAAAATTTCAAATTCCCGCATAAAAATGCTTGACAGCCTCCCCGGGGTGTGGTAGAATACCTGAGTAAAGAAAGCAGCTACGGCCTGTGCCGCGCTCGCCTTGAGGGGTAAGGATCCCCGGGCTATACCCTGAACCGATTCGTCTTGAAGACCGAATCGCGCTTTTGAGTAAATTTCGCGCGGCTGTCCCGAAACTGGGGCGGCCGCGTTTTCTATGCCAAAAAACGCAACACTATGGACTATTGTTTGGAGGTGCATTCATTATCGCTACCGCTGGAAAGTCGAAGGAACTGGAGATCAACGGTCAGATCCGTGACCGTGAGGTTCGCCTGATCGGAGCCGACGGCGAGCAGAAGGGCGTGGTCAGCATTCAGGTGGCCATGCGCGCTGCTGAGGACGCCGGACTTGATCTGGTCAAGATCGCCCCACAGGCTGTCCCGCCTGTGTGCAAGGTGCTGGATTACGGCAAGTACCGCTTTGAACAGCAGAAGAAGGAGAAGGAAGCCAAGAAGAACCAGAAGGTGGTCGAAGTCAAAGAGACCCGCCTCTCGCTCAACATTGACACCAACGACTTCAACACCAAGCTGAACCAGACGGCCAAGTTCCTGGCCGCTGGCCACAAGGTAAAGGCCTCGATCCGTTTCCGCGGCCGTGAGATGGCGCACAGTGCACTCGGTGCTGACGTGCTGAAGCGCTTTGCTGAGGCCCTGCCTCAGGCAAGCATGGATAAGCCGCCGGTCCTCGAGGGCCGCACGATGTCCATTCTGCTGATCCCGAAACCCAATAAGGACTAATTTTAGGAGGATACTAAAATGGCTAAGATGAAACTGAAGACGCACTCCGGCGCTAAGAAGCGCTTTAAGCTGACCAAGAACGGCAAGATCAAGCGCGGCCATGCATTCCGCAGCCACATCCTGACCAAGAAGACCACCAAGCTGACCCGTGGTTACCGTCAGCCCAGCTACGTTGATAAGACCAACGCAGCTACCATCAAGAGCATGCTGCCCTACGCCTAAGAGCGAGCCGCAGGCAAACACATTCTACTGAGAGAACTAAAGGAGATATAAAAAATGGCACGTATTAAGGGCGCAACCATGACTCACAAACGTCGCAAGAAGATGCTGAAGCTGGCCAAGGGCTTCTACGGCTGCAAGAGCAAGCACTTTAAGATGGCTAAGCAGCAGGTCATGAAGAGCGGCAACTACGCTCTGGCTGGCCGCCGCATGAAGAAGCGCCAGTTCCGCAACCTGTGGATCTGCCGCATCAACAACGCTGTCCGTCCTCTGGGCATGAACTACTCCAGCTTCATGGCTGGCCTGAAGAAGGCTGGCATCGAGCTGAACCGCAAGATGCTCAGCGAGATGGCCATCAACGATCCCAAGAGCTTCGCAGCTCTGGTCGAGACCGTGAAGAACGCCTAATAGACCTTAAAAAAGACGCCCGCGCGTATCAAATACGCGGGCGTCCTTTTTGTATGCTTTGGTAGTTGGAGGAAAGACGAATGGAGAAGATCACCAGCCGGGAAAACGCAAAAGTCAAATACGCCTGCCGTCTGGCGTCCAGCGGGGCGTTCCGCCGGGCCGAGGGCCGCTTTCTGGCCGAGGGGCGGAAGCTCTGCCCCGAGCTTTGCCGGGGCGCAGAGCTGGAGACCCTCTTCTGCACCGAGTCGGCGCTGGAAAAATGCCCGGAGCTTTCGGAGCTGCCGGGCGAACACTACCTTGTGGAAGACCATGTGGCCGATAAGCTGGCTGACGTAGGGACCCGATCAGGGGGTGGTTCGGCGTCTTCCGCACTCCGGTGCATACCTTAGAAGAGGTGAAGACCGGCGGGCGCTACCTCGCCCTCGAGCGGGTGCAGGACCCCGGCAACGTGGGGACGCTGCTCCGCTCTGCGGCGGCCTTCGGCTTTGACGGCGTGCTGCTCAGCGACGGCTGCGCCAGCGTCTTTGCGCCCAAGACCCTTCGGGCCTCCATGGGCGCAGCGGTGCGCATCCCCGTCATCGAGGCGGGGAAGATGCCCGAGGCCATCGCCCTGCTGCGGGAGAAGGGCATCACCTGCCTTGCCGCCGCCCTCTACCAGTCCCAGCCCCTGAGTGCGGCGGCGTCCGGCTGCCCGGACGGCGTCTGCGTCGTCATCGGCAGCGAGGGTCAGGGCCTCACCGATGAGACCATCGCCGCCTGCACCGGCACTGTCCGCATCCCCATGACCGACCGGGTCGAGAGCCTGAACGCCGGCATCGCGGGCAGCATCCTGCTCTGGCATTTCCGGGAGGAGAGCCTGTGACGCGGGCCGGGGAGGGGCAACTGAGCCTTTTCCCGCCCGAACCGGCCCCCGACCCGCTCCTGTGCTGGCTCTGGCTGGCGGGGACGCTGGGCGCGGGCAGTCAGCGGGCCGGAGCCGTGCTGGACGCCTTCGGCGGGGCGCAGGAGGCATGGGAGGCCCGGGACATCGATGCCTTCGCCGCCGCTGCCGGACCTGCCGCCGTCCAGCGCGCCTGCCTGCCGGATAACACCCCGGAGCACTACCGGGCCTTTGCGCGGCGGTGCGCGGCCCGGCGCATCCGCATCCTGCCCTATGACGACCCGGACTATCCGCTGGCCTTCTCCCGCATCTCCGATATGCCGCTGGTGCTCTACTGCACCGGCGACCCCCGCTGGCTCAATGAGCCTGCCGCTGTGGGAATGGTGGGGACCCGGAAGCCCACCGAATACGGTCTGCGGGCCGCAGAGGATATTGGGCGGGGCCTCGCCCGGGCGGGGGCCGTCATCGTGAGCGGTCTGGCCGACGGGCTGGACAGCGCCGGACACCGGGCGGCGGTAGGGGAGAACTGCCCCACCATCGCGGTGATGGGCGTCCCCATCGACCGGACCTACCCCGCCGCCAACCGGGAACTCCGCCGGGCCATCGAGAGGCGGGGCTGCGTCATCAGCGAGTACCCGCCCGAAAGTGAGCCGGTGGGTGCCGTGGGATTTTTGCAGCGCAACCGCCTCATCGCGGCCCTCTCCGGGGCGCTGGTGGTGGTGGAGGCCAAGGAAAAGAGCGGCACCATGTCCACCGTGGGCCACGCAGAGCGGTACGGTAAGCCGGTGTTCGCCGTGCCGGGCAGCATTTTTTCGCCCGCCTCGGCGGGGACGAATGCCCTTCTGCGGGACGGACGCGCAAAAGCGGTCTGTACAGCGGCGGATTTATTTGGTACACTGGGGCTGCAGACTGCAAGACCGGCCCCGGCACCCCGGGAGACGCCCCGGCCCCTGAGTGAAAATGAGCGGCTGGTGCTCTCCTGTCTCGGCGCAAAGGCGCAGGGCGTGGAGGAGCTGGGCGTCAAGAGCGGCCTGCCCACGGCGGCGCTGCTGGGCGTCCTGATGAAGCTCGAGCTTGCGGGCCGGGTGAGCTGCCTGCCGGGCAAACGGTATATTCTGCGCGGAGGAAGCGCAAGTTAAAGAGGAATAACCTCTCCGTCATCGCTGCGCGATGCCACCTCCCCTACGGAGGGGAGGCCTTGGCATATCGGAAAGCCTCGCCTCTTCGCCAGAGGCTCCCCTACTAGGGGAGCTGTCTGCGAAGCAGACTGAGAGGTTGTACGAAGGCGGGCCTGCCCGAGCAGCAGCGGCTGATGAGGATTTTATATATAGGAGAAGAACGTAATGGCAAAACTCGTCATCGTGGAGTCGCCTGCCAAGGCGAAGACCATCGGCAAATATCTAGGCAAAGACTACGAAGTTACGGCAGCATGGGCCACATCCGCGATCTG
>ENA-OQJK01000236-OQJK01000236.1-human-gut-metagenome-genome-assembly--contig:-NODE-236-length-11788-cov-2.204099_pt1 | contig 11788 bp, 10 predicted proteins | sample MGYA00242605_ERZ504771 | MGnify/ENA primary metagenome ERZ504771 (study PRJEB26092, sample SAMD00036353) | human gut metagenome | host: Homo sapiens | study: EMG produced TPA metagenomics assembly of... | reverse complement strand
TGTTTACCACATTCGATAGGTAAGTTTGGTTGGTGTCTATCATTACGCTAAACTTTTTCAAAGAAAGCTCCGAATCCAAAAAGACTTGCTTTATTTCAAGGTTGTACAATATACATTTATATAGGGTACAATCCACCTTTCTCCCTTCAGCCCCCTTGTTGGCGAACTGTAGTTCCCACTGGCGTTCAGCAGCCTTAAGAAGCAGGTTTTTCTGCCTCTTCGAAGTAGCAGTCCGTCTGTGTCGTCTCAAGAATAGATAGTCCATATTTTTATTTACTTTTAATCTTCACTTCAACATCTTCACAACTATACATTATTATATAGCATGTCATCAGTTATACGATAGATCTCTTATTAAGAGATATGTTACGCACACATAACACACTATAAATCAACGAACTATATTAATATAAGAATACTTCAGAAGACTAAATCTTGTATTCAAAAAACGTTTTTTTTGAATCAATTATTAAATTTCCTCGCTAAATTGTTCTAATTCTCAAAACTTTGCTTAAATTTGCGACAAAATATATATCTCTTAATAAGAGATATACAATATTTTAACTTGTGTTTTTGTATAAAGTACTTGTAATAAGAGGATTATCTCCAAAAATCAAAGAATAAAAATCTAGGTAAACTTTGCCTTTCTTTTATTCAAGTTTATCCACTAAAATATAGTTGTATCAACTATAATTCATATAAAAACAAACCTATGACAATCATCATATTACGGAAAAATCCTGAATATTTGGGAACTGATATTTTTTTCACAACAAATGGGTGGACGAAAACAGCATGATGGTTTATGGCAATTCTTTCAGGATCTATCTGTAATCCGATTTTCCTTTACTATAACAGCATCTTCTGACAAAAGATAACATAAAGAGATCATGCTGTTCCGACCTTGCAACAAGCATATTCAACTCAGCCACATCAGAAATTGCTATCATCTTTAGAAAGAACAAACACTAATTTATTGAAAAAACACTGGACACACTGGTCCCGTCAAATGGAGGATACCCTGTGATATGATATCCTCTTTTTGACAAGAAACAATATCTTTACCCTATTATCACAAGAATTCTCTCAGCACCACCATATTCGCTTTGTCTATCACGGTGGTATCCAATGCTGCCAGATAAATCAAAGTCGTTTTTTCCGAATCATGTCCCATTCCTTCACTTATTACAGAAAGAGGAATATGTTTGCCTCTGGCAACACTGGCCCATGAATGGCGCGCCACATACATAGTCAGAGGATGAACAAGCCCTAACTTTTTTCCATTTCTTTTAGCCTTCTGTTTACCAAGCAGATGGAATTTTTATATTGTAATCTTTCATCTTTTCTGATATGAATTATAATAGGAAGAAGATAAGTCGAGAAGTTTCCAGGATATTTATCCACTATATCCTGCATACATTTCTCCCATCTGATGGAAAGCAACTGACCGGTTTTCTTTCTCCTATAAGTCAGCATACCATTATTTAAATCTGTTTTTTTAAGAAAAGCCATGTCCACAAATGACATTCCCCGAGTATAAAAACTGAACATAAACATATCACGCGCAAACTCCATTGACTGAGAGTGACTTAAATCCATCTCCTTCAGTTGTCTGATTACTTTAAAAGAAATAGCCCGCTTCACCGTTTTTTCCACTCCCGTATAGACATGCTTAAAAGGAAAACGCTGTCTGATCACCCCTTTATCTACTGCACGATTATACGTTGCACGCAAAATACGCATATAAAAAGAAACGGTGTTCATACTTGCTCCCTGCGCCTTTAAATAAGTTTCATACCCCATCATCAACTCGGCATCCATATTGCTCAACAGAACATCCTTGCCATCCATAAATTTCATAAAACTGTTCAGTGTAGCTCTATACGTCTCACTGGTACGCAATTTTCCCGATTGTCTCAGACTGGCAATATTCACTTGCATAAAGGAAGACAGTGTCTTCTTACCTGAAAAGGATAATCTTTTACTTCTTACTCTAGTTGATTCCACCATAATACTTGTTTTTAAGTTGATTCTTTTTTTCTGTAAAAACCTCAAGCCAAGATAAGCGATTATTCCCAGCGGTCTTTTATAAGGTCTGCAATAGGGGAGATTGTTCAAAGAAACAGGAATTTTTCACTGCATTTAAAAACAAAAACGCATGTTTATTCCTTTTAAAGAATTATATTTGTAGAAGAAAGCCATAAACCTGTGTCTATGATGAAAAGAATAGAATTCATATATTTATTGACTGGTTTCTGTACAATCTGCTCATGTACCTCGAAAGCAAATAGTGAAATTAAGGAAGTGATAACAGAGGTACACAATACTGTGACAGAAGCCATTGCCGAAATTGTAGAAAAAGATATCAAACCCGAAGACATCAGGCTTGACAAGGAACTGCTGTATGATAAACATACTTTGGAGGATACCTATCCTTATAAAGACACCACCCGTCATTTCCAATGGGAAAAAATAAAGGAACGACTGGCGCTGTTGGAGAACATCCAGAGAAAGCCGACACAATGGTGTATCTTACAGAATTATAAAAACCGGAACGGAGAAGCACCTTTAGTGAAAAATTTTAAAAGAGACGCATACAAACGGATAGCCGACACATTGGGAGTGGAACGCTATCAGGGAATTCCTCTTTTCCTAACAGATGACACCCTTACTGCCAAACGCTACGGACTAGATGGACTTCTTACCCGTCACCTAGGTGAGGAAGGAAAATTTACCAAAGTAGAACCTGTCTTTATAGGTGGTGAATGGTATGCTCCGGCAAAATATATAAAACTGATTCCCGACAGCGTAGTGTTCAACAAAGCTATTTTTATAGACCGCCATAATCAGAATATAACTACTTTGGAACGGAAAGAAAAGGGCTGCTGGCTGATACGTAGCATGAATCCTGCTACAACAGGACAACATCGTCCTCCATACGCCCAAGAAACTCCATTGGGTATGTTCGTTCTACAAGAGAAAAAGACTAAAATGATTTTTCTAAAAGACGGTTCTGCCGCCACCGGTGGTTTTGCACCTTACGCCAGTCGTTTCAATAATGGTGGTTATATCCACGGAGTGCCCACCAATGCGCCGGCAACAGGGATCATAGAATACAGTTATACGTTGGGTACCATCCCCCGCTCACATATGTGTGTAAGAAATGCCACCTCTCATGCCAAGTTTATTTTCGAATGGGCACCTGTTAATGAGACGATTATATTTGTTTTGGAATAGAAATGTGCGTAACTTTGCACCCGTTATCCAGTTTTTCCATACGCATGCAAAAAACTTTTTTACTCCTGTTCCTATTCCTCTTTCCGTCGAGCAATGTATCGACCCGGACGGCTACACCCGAAAAGAAAGTTGCTACATCTGTCCCTGCACCTCAAAAAATGGACGGCGAACAATTATTTGAAGATATGCAATTGGGAGGGGTGGTCAATTTCCTGGCATTCCGACAGGCTGTGGCAGGATACAACTTGATTAAACAAAAAAGCAAATCCATACTGACATTGATTGATTTCACCAAACCCTCTACCGAAAAACGTTTGTTTGTCTTTGATATGGAACAGAAAAAGATGCTATACTCATCAGTGGTCTCTCATGGAAAAAACAGCGGCGAGAACTATGCTACCTCTTTCTCCAACGAAGTCGGCTCTTATAAAAGTTCCCTCGGCTTCTATCTTACCGGAAACACATATCAAGGTAAAAACGGATACTCTCTTTTATTAGACGGGCTGGAAAAAGGCATAAATGACCGGGCCCGTGAACGTGCCATTGTGGTTCATGGCGCCGCATACGCCAATCCATCCGTTTGCAAATCGGGTAGATTAGGACGGAGTTTCGGTTGTCCGGCTTTGCCACAGGCACTGACCAAACCTATTATCAATACGATAAAAGGGGGAAGCGTACTCTTTATTTATGCCAATAATAAAGAGTATATGGCTAAAAGTTCTATTTTGCCTAACCAGACATCACAAGAATTATTTACTGAAGCATGTGAAAGTGAGCAAACCGTTTCAGCTCATTTATAGTTTCTCCTCAAGCGGTTCCTTCATTATTTCTTAGTTATTTTCTTTTCTTCTGATTTCAAACGGTGTTCTACTTTCTTTAAATCTTCGCCTGCAGGCAATTGTTCCGGATAGATTCCTCGGCTTACCCCATCATATTCCGAACAGCCGTATTATTCTCAATATGTTCTTTTTCAATTGATGACTGTCCATAAAGATCTTTTTGTTGTACGTTAATAGAAGTCATCTCAGCAGCAAAATCTTTTGCCTTAGCTGATGGTTGGTAAGAAATCGACCAGCGGACGACTGTGGGGCGCACCAAGTTTACATTTTAGCAACGCTGTGTCAAGACGAAACAAGGCTTTATCTCCTTTTTGAACGGATAATGGCAAAACCTTTACTATCTACTCCGCGTTCATAAAACACACCCGATAACAGCTTTTCCGTTTCAGCCAATTTAGTCCGTGCTTGAACCCGCTCATAATCCAACAGATGTTGTTCCACCAATTCTGCACGCCTTGTCTGAACAGCAAAGTTGTTTTGAGCAAAAGCTATAGCCGGTTTACGCGCATCACCATTTTGAGCAGTCAAATAACAGGCATAACGGGTAAGATAGATATCATCTATCTCTCTTTCTGCACCTTTAGGTAAACTTATCATTTTGCTGACGTCAGCAAAATGATAGGTCACATCTTCACCTGCATTCGTGCAAGCAGCTTTCGCTTTATTGATGATAGCCTCAAAGTTTCTCCACTGGGTATAACCCAATAAGGAATACAACTCGCGTGCACTCCAACACTCTACTCCATGATAATCACAAACGATACTTTCAAACTGCTTGAACTAATCTTTATTTCCTCGGTTTTCATCATATATTCTCCCATATTACTTGTTATTACGTCAATGCCCTCCTTCTACTACAGAATTCACACTACATATTTGCACAAATATAACCTTTTATTATCAGATCCGATCAACAAAACTCTTTTTCCTAACTATTTCGATTCTTATATTATCCGTTTCTTCTAGAACAGACTTATTTCAAGAGTTATTTTACATCTCATTAGTATCCATTTCAAAGCATATTTAAATCCATAAAGAACATTTTTCTTTATATACCCGACAAATAGCAAACCATCAAACGTCTTTTTACTCTTTTTGATATTCTTCAAACTCGCGAGAATCGCTTAAACGCTTCCTTCTCGTCCCGTTCATCGAAATAATCAAATGAGAGAGTAGTTTGCTCTTAAAATCATTTCATACTATTTTGCTATCGTGTTCAAACAAAGATTGGAAATAAAAATAAGAGAATTGAATCTTTTCTAATTCAAAAACGAATAAATTGACTACTTTTGTCCGAGTTATTACTAATAAAACTAGCGATATGGTTCTGAACTACATTTGGATAGCCTTTTTTCTGATAGCCTTCGTAGTAGCGTTGATGCGACTCGTTTTCCTTGGCGACACACAAGTGTTTCCCGAAATTATCAACTCTACTTTCAGTTCTTCCAAAACTGCATTTGAAATTTCACTGGGACTGACCGGTGTCCTTTCCCTTTGGCTGGGTATCATGAGAATAGGCGAGCAAGGCGGAGTCATCGCTCTGTTTTCCCGATTGCTGGGACCTCTGTTCAGTAAACTTTTTCCCGATATCCCCAAAGGACATCCTGTGACAGGTAGCATCTTTATGAATCTGGCAGCCAATATGCTGGGACTAGATAATGCCGCCACTCCCTTAGGACTGAAAGCAATGGAGGGCCTGCAAGAACTGAACCCCAAGAAAGATACTGCCAGTAATCCCATGATTATGTTCCTGGTACTGAATACTTCGGGGCTGACTCTGATTCCTATCAGCATCATGGTATATCGCGCTCAACTAGGTGCTGCCCAACCTACAGACATATTTGTCCCCATCCTGCTGGCAACCTTCTTCTCTACCTTGGCAGGTATTGTCGCTGTAAGCATTTATCAGAGAATCAACCTGTTTAACCGTACCATCCTCTTCTTCTTAGGGGGAATGAGTTTGCTGGTAGCAGGAATTATTTATTTCTTCAATACCTTGTCACGAAACCAGATAGATATTTACTCCACTACCTTTGCCAATGTCTTTCTATTTCTTATCATCATCGGCTTCATTGTAGCAGGGATCAGAAAAAAAGTCAATGTCTACGACTCCTTTGTTGAAGGGGGCCAAAGAAGGATTCAACACTGCCGTACGCATCATTCCTTACCTGGTAGCCATACTGGTAGGCATCGGTGTCTTCCGTGCATCGGGTGCGATGGACTATTTAATTGACGGCATTGACAGAGCCGTAAAGCTATGCGGTATCGACAGTGATTTCGTAGGAGCACTCCCCACAGCACTGATGAAACCATTGAGTGGAAGCGGAGCACGCGGATTGATGGTGGATGCCATGACTACATACGGTCCCGATTCTTTCGTAGGCAGACTGGCCTGTATCTTTCAAGGTTCCACAGACACTACCTTTTATATCCTGGCAGTATATTTCGGTAGCGTAGGAGTAGTGAGGACACGCCACGCCGTTCCTTGCGGACTACTGGCCGATTTGGCCGGAGTGATTGCGGCTATTCTTATCTGTTATTTATTCTTCGGCTAGGGACAGAGGAAAAGTTATACTTACGGTGGTAAAATGTCCCTCTTCCGAATGGATTCCCATTTGGCCGCCGTAAGTAGATATAATTTTCAAAGAAACGGCTTACGCCGATGCCTTGCCCCTTGTAAGAACGTGTATTACTAGCACGATAGAAAGATTGAAAAATCAATTCTACCTCTTCTTGAGGAATACCAATACCCTGGTCCCTGATTTCCACCACTTTCCGGCCCTCCTTTTCGAACAAGCTGATTTCCACATCCTTATCCGAATATTTACAGGCATTATCCACTACATTCTGAAGGGCTATTCCCAATAAATAAGGATTGGCACGGACAATAAAGTCATTCTCCTCCCTAAGTGTGGAAGACAGACGAATACGAGGACGGCCGGCATACTGCTCCCTCAGCATCCGAGGCAGGCAAACATCCTCTACCGTATTTGCTAGAATATCCTTATCCTGACGGGATAAAAACAGCAAAGACTTTATCAGCAGAGAAATACGTTTGCTCTCTACCGAGATACGTTCCAAAGAATCCATATATTCCGAAGTGCTACGCTCTTTCAGAAGGGCTATTTCGCACTCCCCCTGAATAGCAGTAAGCGGGTTGTTCAATTCATGGGAAGCGTTGCTGACAAATGATTTCTCGGATTTAAACGCTGTGTCAATACGATCCAGCATCCCATTCAGTGACACAATCAGCTGATCCAGCTCATCCTTGTTCCCATAGCTTCTCAGACGTACATTCAGGTTATTGGCGCGGATACGCTTCAATTCTTTCAAGATATGTTGCAGGGGAGTAAGAATCCGGTTAGAATAAACACGCCCGATAAAAAAAATAAAATAGAACTGATGACAACGAGAGTAACCGAAAGTAGCAAAATATGCTCCTGTATCTCCTTGCCATAAGTGTTTTCAGAGAAGACAAAGACAATAAAATATCCTTCATTATCCGGATAATAGAGAGCCGCACCCAATTCTTTCTTATATTTAAAAGTCACCGGAGTACCGTCACCATGAAAAAGTCTTTCCTGCTGACTGGCATTGAGATATTTTCCCAACGTGTCCTTGACGTGTGCCAACGTGTCCATATTCAATAATACTTCCCTTGCTTGCGGCAGCAGCTCATCATATTTCTGCTGGATTAACCGATAGCTCTGTTCGTCAACTTCATCTTTTTCCCAATATTTCTGAGCAGTGATAAATGCCTTCTCCCGCAAATAAGACTCATACAGACGGTTGATATAGCGAGAGCTGAACAAATAGAACACGCTCATCACCATGATAATGGCACACATCGTAATGAGGGAATAAAACAAAGCTATTTTAGGTCCAATCTTCATGTCTATCCTTTCTTTTAAGTTTCTCTATATCCTAAAGATACTTTTCAATCAGTCATCATATAGCCCACACCCACCACTGTATGTATCAACTTGTCCTCAAAACCTTTATCTATTTTGGCGCGCAAATAATTCACATATACATCCACTACATTCGTATTGGTGTCAAAATTCTTATCCCACACATCACGTAATAGCGTAAGCCGGGAAAGCACCGCCCTTTGATGCAACAAAAAATACTCTAATAACCGATATTCCTTTACCGTAAGATCAATATCCATGTTTCCCCGGCGAGCACGCCGCAACGTACAGTCCAAAATCAAATCCCCACAAACCAATTGCTGTACAGGAACCTCCTTACTCCGGCGGAGCAAAGCCTTGATACGCGCCTCGAGTTCCTGAAAGCTAAACGGTTTCACCAGATAATCATCCGCTCCGGCATCCAGTCCTTTCACAATATCGTCTGTAGTTCCAAGCGCCGTCAGCATAACAACAGGAGAGTGATAGCCGAAACGCTGCCGGTACATGCGGCACAGTTCCAATCCGTTCATACCCGGCATAATGATATCCAATATCAACAAATCAAAAGACTCATTCTGAAGCAGTTCCCATCCCGCATTACCATCGTACACCACAGAGACCTCGTGACCGAACTCACGAAGCCCTCTTTCAATGAACGAGGCAATATTTATCTCATCCTCTACCAATATTATTTTTGCCATAAACAAATCTGTTTTTCTGTCGGTTGCAAATATACATCATTATAATTTTCTTTGCAGCAGATTACCTTCTTTATCATACAACATCTTGCTATAAACCCACTCCACAATCAGCGGAAATACGAACAAGGCAAAAAAAGTGGCTCCTATCAAACCGCCAATAATAACAATAGCTAGCGGGCGCTGTGATTCGGAACCTATGCCATGACTCATGGCAGCAGGCATCAACCCGATAGCCGCCATGGCCGCCGTCATTACAATGGAACGGATACGCGAGCGCATTCCTGTTTTCACCGCATCCGGCAAGGATAGCCGTGTATGCAGATTATGCTTGATATCCGAAATCATAATCACCCCATTCTGAATACAGATACCGAATAAAGCAATGAAACCGATCCCCGCAGAAATTGAGAAATTAAATCCCGTCAGCAACAATGCGGCAATACCTCCCACGGCTGCAAAAGGTACATTCAGCAGCACCAATCCTGCATCTCTGGCATTCGAAAAAAGTACAAACAGAATGACAAAGATAATAGCGATACTCACAGGAACTACCTGGGCCAAACGCTTGGACGCCCGTTGCTGGTTCTCAAAATCTCCCGTCCATTTCAAAGATATCCTTCAGGAAGATGGATCGCGGCATTTACTTTCTTTTGTGCCTCTGCCACCGCCGTTCCCATGTCCCGTCCCCGCACGGAGAATTTGACCGCACAGAAACGAGTGTGGTTGTCCCTGAAAATAAGTAAGGGTCCTGTAATGGTACGGATATCCGCCAATTCCTTGACAGGTATCATGGCTCCATCGCTGGCCGGAACCAATATCTTGCCTATCTGATCTTCGTTCTGACGGAATTCCGGATTATAACGCACCATAATATTGAACTTCCGTTCATCTTCATAAAGTAAAGAGGCCGATTTTCCGCCGATAGCCATCTCGATGATGGACTGCACATCTTCTTTCGCTACCCCGTATCGTGCCAGTTTCTGTTCATCCAGTTCGATACGCAGTTCAGGCTGGCCGATGTTACGGATTACTCCCAAATCTTCAATACCTTCCACAGTCCCCAAAATCTTATCAATCTGTACGGCAAGTTTCTGTGACTCATATAAGTCCTTGCCGAACACTTTCACCGCAATAGAGCCCTTTACCCCCGACTGCCGCCTCCTCCACATTATCCGATATAGGCTGTGAGAAGTTGAAGTCGATGCCCGGATAAATGGATAAATCCTGCTGCATCTTATCAATCAGTTCCAGTTTGGTCAGTTTGCTCTCCCATTCTTTCTCGGGATAGATGTCTACATGAAATTCAATATTATAGAAACCGGTCGCATCTGTTCCGTCATTCGGTCGTCCGGTTTGGGACATCACTTGTCTCACTTCGGGATAAGCCATCAGTTTACGACGCATGGTGTTGGCCAGCTCCACCGATTCATCCAAAGCGATGCTTTGCGGAAGCGTGGCGCGTACATAAATGGAACCTTCATTCAGCTGAGGAAGAAACTCCGTTCCCAAGAAAGTAAAAAGCCACAATCCGAAAACCGCCACCACCGTAGAGAGTCCGATAGTGAGACTGCGACGGGCATGAAACCGGTCGAACAGCAACGAAGCTTTTTCATTGATAAAACGGACGATACAGTTATTCCTCTCACGGACATCACGTTTCAGCAACATAGAAGACAGGACAGGAACCAGTGTCAAAGTGAAGATCAAAGCCCCCAGCAGTGCGAATCCCAATGTATATGCCAACGGAGAGAACATCTTTCCTTCCACTTTCTGAAAAGAGAATATAGGCACCAACGCTGTGATAATAATCAATTTGGAGAAGAACACCGCTTTCGCCTTATCTTTGGCAGTGCTCCGGATAAGCCCCATTTTCGACATCCGGTTGAACGCAGGCATTCCCACCTCGTACGCTTTTCTGTCCAGCGCCACAAAAACCCCTTCTACCATCACCACGGCGCCATCAATGATGATGCCGAAATCTATCGCTCCCATAGAAAGCAGATTGGCAGACATTCCCATCGCTCTAAGGCAGATAAAGGCAAAGAGCAGCGCCAACGGAATCACGATGCCGACAATCACTGTCGTCCGCCAATCCGCCATAAAAATTAAACGATAAACGTAACTAACAATATACCCTCAATAAGATTATGAGTCACCGTATGAACAGCCAGATTGACTAAGTTCTCACGGTCATAGAATGGAACAATCTCCACATCCTCGGGCAGAATCCCTGTATTCAGTTCTGCTATTTTATGCTTCAAGGCAGCAATCACCTCACCCGGATTTTCTCCTTTCCGCATGACGATAATGCCTTGCACCACATCATCTTCCTCCATGCGTCCTACTTGTCCCAGTCTGGGCAAACAGGATTCGTGCACATCCGCCAAATGACGGACCAATACAGGCGTACCGTTGATATTCTTCACTACAATATTCCGGATTTCCTCCAAATCATTGATTAATCCGATTCCACGCACCACATAGGCCTGTGAGCTCTTAGTAATCACATCTCCTCCGACATTGATATTACTCTTTGCAATAGCATCATACAGTTCCAATGAAGTAATACCGTAATTTATCAGTTGATGGGGATTCACACTGACTTCGAAAGTCTTTACCTCGCCACCGAAACTCACAATATCAGCCACACCCGGCACAGCACGGAGATTGCGGTCTATCACCCAGTCCTGAATTGTTTTCAATTCGCGCACATCACGCTTGCCACTGCGCAAAGTGTAGCGGTAAATCTCTCCCGTCGGGCCATAAAGCGGCTGTACTTCAGGAGTGACCCCTTCCGGTAAATCAGCATCATTCAACAAGTTATACACCTGCTGGCGAGCTGTGAAATCATCGACATCGTCCTCAAACATCACATTGATAACAGACAGACCGAAAAGAGTGGTAGAACGGATATCAGTCTTCTTCTGAACAGGATTCATCGCTATTTCAACAGGGATAGTGATGAATTTCTCCACCTCTTCCGCACTTCTCCCCGGCCACTGGGTGATTATGGTCACTTTCGTGTTCGTCACATCGGGAAAAGCATCTACAGGTGTATGTTTGAAAGATATCGCCCCTGCAATGACCGCTATCGTGGTAC
>ENA-OQJK01000233-OQJK01000233.1-human-gut-metagenome-genome-assembly--contig:-NODE-233-length-11881-cov-3.929131_pt1 | contig 11881 bp, 11 predicted proteins | sample MGYA00242605_ERZ504771 | MGnify/ENA primary metagenome ERZ504771 (study PRJEB26092, sample SAMD00036353) | human gut metagenome | host: Homo sapiens | study: EMG produced TPA metagenomics assembly of... | reverse complement strand
CTGAAATCAGTAGGTATCCCTGAACCGGATATGACATTAAAGAGTTATCCGCACCAGCTTTCAGGCGGTATGTGCCAGCGTGTTATGATTGCTATGGCAATGTCCTGTGAGCCGGAGCTTCTTATTGCGGACGAGCCGACTACAGCCCTTGACGTTACCATTCAGGCACAGATCCTGGAGCTGATGGAGGACATCAGGGCAAAGAAGAATACAGGTATTCTGATGATCACACATGACCTTGGTGTTGTTGCTGAAATGTGTTCCAGAGTTGTTGTTATGTATGCCGGCCGAATTGTAGAAGAAGCGCCTGTGCAGGAACTTTTTGCAGATCCGAAACATCCATATACACAGGGTCTGATCGGTTCTGTACCGAAACTTGGAAGTGGTGTGGAATCTCTTCCGTCCATTCCGGGAAGCGTACCGGATCTGTCCGTAATGCCGAAAGGATGTAAGTTTGCACCGAGATGTAAATATGCAATGGATATCTGTCATCAGCAGGAGCCGGAGCTTGCAGATATCAACGAAGCAGGCACCAGAAAATGCAGATGTCATCTGCTCAACAAAACTGCAAAGGAGGCGTAACCTGTGAGCGAGCCGTTATTATCAGTAAAGAATATGAAGAAAACATTCCAGGCAAACGGAGGAATGTTCAGCAAGAAGAAATTTGTTCATGCGGTAAATGACGTATCTTTTGATATTTATCCAGGCGAGACTTTTTCGTTGGTAGGCGAGTCCGGCTGTGGTAAATCCACGACAGGTAAACTGATCGATCATCTGATCACACCTGACTCCGGCGAAATCTGGTTTGAGGGAAAAGAAATCTCCAAACTTTCAGAGAAAGAAATGCGCCCGTTACGTTCAGATATCCAGATGGTTTTCCAGGATCCGTACGGTTCCCTGAATCCGAGAATGAAAGTTCAGGATCTTATCGGTGAGCCACTTCTGATTCACACAAATATGAGTGCAGGAGAGCGCCTTAAGAAAGTACATGAACTTCTCGGCACTGTAGGATTAAGCCCGTCTCATGGAGAGCGTTACCCGCATGAATTCTCCGGTGGTCAGCGTCAGCGTATCGGAATTGCCAGAGCACTGACTGTACAGCCAAAGCTTATCATCGCAGATGAGCCGGTATCTGCCCTTGATGTTTCTATCCAAGCGCAGGTATTAAATCTTCTGCAGCAGTTACAGAAAGACTTTAATCTTACCTATCTGTTCATTTCCCATGACCTGAGTGTCGTTGAGATGATTTCAGACAGGATCGGTGTTATGTATCTGGGTACGATCGTAGAGACAGCTCCGAAGAAAGAACTGTATGCAAACCCGAGACATCCATATACAAGAGCACTTCTTTCCGCAGTTCCGATCCCGGATCCGGAAGTGAAGAAAGAGCGTATTACATTAAAAGGTGATCTTCCAAGTCCGAGTAATCCGCCAAGCGGATGTCTGTTCCATACACGCTGCCCACATTGTACAGAAAAATGTAAGACACAGGTGCCGACACCTGTTGAAATTGCACCGGGCCATATTGTAAAATGTCATTATCCAAAACTTACAGAATAGGAATTCCGAAATAACAATATTACATCTGAAGATGAACAGTGAAGAAAACAGGATTCACTGAAAGATACAGGTTATCATGAATGGATGAGGAAAGAGGGGGCTATGTTTACTGAGGAAAGACAAAGCGCAATAGAGAAATGCCTTCGTGAAAACGGAAAAGTCAAGGTTAAGGAATTGAGTGAAATGTTTCAGGTCACAGAAGACTGTATCCGAAAAGATCTTAAGATTCTTGAAAACGCCGGTAAGTTAAAGAGAACCTACGGCGGCGCAATCCTTTCACAGGATTATCCGCTGAAAAGAGACGTAGTAGACAGACGCCAGTTTAACCTTGACAAAAAGAGAACAATTGCAGCCAAAGCATTTAAACTGATTAAGAATAACGAAACGATTTTCCTTGATATTTCTACCACAAATATCGAGCTGGCAAAGCTTCTTGCTGCGTCAAATATGCGTGTGGTAGTGGTGAGCAATATGATAGATATCCTGCAGATCCTTGCCACAAATCCGTCCATTACTGCAATCGGTACAGGGGGAACAATGTATCAGACAGTAAACGGATTTATGGGAGCTGCAACGATAGAAGTGATCAAACAGTATAGCTTTGACCGTGCATTTATAGGAAGCTGCGGTGTGGATATGACTGATTGTGCAATTACTACATTGGGGGTAGAGGACGGATTGACAAAGAAAGCAGCCGTGCACAGCAGCAGACATAAATATGTTGTTATGGAAAGGGATAAATTCTATTTCAATGATTCTTATAAATATGCATACTTTGATGATATCAGCGGAATTGTTACGGATGAATTTCCAGATGATACGATCGTGAGTACACTGGAGAGAGCCGGGGTGAAATTGTTCTGATGCAGGTAAGTCTTCGGGGGACTTATCTGATCTGGTTAAATCAGTCAGCAGAAAGGATGATCTGTCTGGCTTAAATGAAAAAAGATGGAGGCAAGTACGTGAAAGAATATATTTTGGAAGCCTGTGTAGATTCTGTAGAATCTGCTATGGCAGCGGTTGAAGGAGGCGCAGACAGACTGGAACTTTGCGGTAACCTGATCATCGGCGGAACCACTCCGGGACCGTGGCTTTTTGATGAAATAAGAAAGCGTTCGGATATCAGGATCCATGCTCTGATCCGTCCGCGTTTTGGAGATTTCTGCTATACAGATGCAGAATTTTCCATGATAAAGCATGCAGTGGAAGATTTCAGGAAAATGGGTGCCGAAGGTGTTGTATTTGGGGTGCTGAAGCCGGATGGCACATTAAACATGGAACAGATGAAAGAGCTGATGGAGGCGGCAGGGGATATGTCGGTGACTCTTCACAGAGCTTTTGATGTATGTGTGGATCCAATAGAAACAATGGAACAGGCAATCTCACTGGGAATCAATACGATCCTTACTTCAGGTCAGCGTAATGTATGTCTGCAGGGGGCAGATCTGCTGAAGGAACTGGTAGAGAAGAGTCAGGGACGTATCACGATCCAGGCAGGAAGTGGCGTGGGAGCAGAAGTGATCCGCCAGCTTTATCCGCTTACAGGAGTCAGGGCTTATCATATGACCGGAAAGAGAGTCATTGACAGTGAGATGCAGTTTCGCAAGGATGGAGTCAATATGGGACTTCCGATGCTGAGCGAATATGAGATATGGCGTACGGATGTAGATAATATCCGTGCCGCAAAGAAAGTTCTGGAGGAATTATAATGGCAGAACCGAGAGTTTTTTTAAAAGAGAACAGGGGCCGAATTGAAGAGAACTACCTGGAGCAGGCAAAAAACCTGCCCCGGGTTTTTGCGCCTGTAGACGAAAAATTACAGAAATGTACAGAGGAAGTGGCACTTGCATGTAAATATTTATATGCGTTTATGCCGTACAGTGACATTGGCAATTATCCGTTTGAAGTATTTCTGGACTATGCAGAGAATGGTGTGAAGCTCTGGAAAGAGAATCCACAGGTTGCAGATCTTCCGGAAGAAATCTTCCTGAATTATGTGCTGTTTCACAGAGTAAATGAGGAAGAGATCGCACAGTGCAGAACTTATTTCCGCACAGAGATCGGAAGCAGAATACAGGGAATGAACTTCAGAGAAGCAGCGCTGGAAGTGAATTACTGGTGTGCCGAAGAAGCTACTTATCATTGTACAGATGACCGTACTTTATCTGCGATTTCTGTGTACCGCAGAGGAAATGGCAGATGTGGTGAAGAGTCCGTATTCACTGTAAATGCACTGCGAAGTGTAGGCATACCTGCCCGCCAGGTATATGCACCGAAGTGGTCTCACTGCGATGACAATCACGCCTGGGTAGAAATCTGGTGTGACGGCAAATGGTATTTCCTCGGAGCCTGTGAGCCTGAAGAAATCCTGAATAAAGGATGGTTTACAAACGCTTCTTCCAGAGCAATGATGATCCATTCACGTGTGTTTGACACCAAGATCCCGGAAGGCTTGGAATGTACAGCGCCAAATTTGAACGTGGCGAAATTGACGAAGAGAAGCTTGACTGGGCGAAATGTAATGCCTGCCCAAGCTGTGGTGCATGTTCCTTTATCGGAACAGCATCTACAATGCAGATCATGGCAGAAGCACTGGGACTTGCACTTCCGGGTACAGCACTGATGCCATCCACAAGTCCGGATCTTCTGGCTTTTGCAAGAGAAGCGGGAAGACAGGCTGTAAGAATCGCACAGATGGAAAATATGCGTCCTTCTGATATTGTAACAATGGACAGCTTTGAGAATGCAATCCTTGTACATGCAGCAATTTCCGGAAGCACAAACTGTCTGCTTCATCTTCCTGCAATTGCTCATGAATTTGGCATTGAGATTACAGGAGACACCTTCGACAGACTTCACAGAAATGCAAGATATCTTCTGGATGTTCGTCCTGCAGGACGCTGGCCTGCAGAATGCTTCTATTATGCAGGTGGTGTACCGGCAATCATGGAAGAAATCAAAGAGCATCTCCATCTGGATGTTATGACAGTTACAGGCAAGACTCTGGGTGAAAACCTTGAAGAACTGAAGAACAACGGATTCTATGAGAAATGTGAGAAGTGGCTTCAGGAATTTAACAAACGATACAATGTAAATCTTACAAAAGAAGATATTATCCGTCCATATGATAAAGCAATCGGAACAGATGGAAGTATTGCAATCCTTCGTGGAAATCTGGCACCGGAAGGCGCAGTAATCAAACATACTGCATGCCCGAAAGAAATGTTTAAATCCGTTCTTCGCGCAAGACCTTTTGACAGCGAGGAAGAATGCCTGGATGCAGTACTGAAACATAAGGTTCAGAAAGGTGATGCTGTATTTATCCGTTACGAGGGACCGAAAGGAAGCGGAATGCCGGAAATGTTCTATACTTCCGAAGCAATCAGCAGTGATAAAGAACTTGGAAAGAGCATTGCCCTGATCACTGACGGCCGTTTTTCCGGTGCATCTACAGGTCCGGTTATCGGACATTGCAGCCCGGAGGCTGTTGACGGAGGCCCTATCGCACTGGTAGAAGAAGGCGACCTGATCGAAATCGATGTTATGGAAAAGAAATTAAATATCATCGGAATCGCAGGAGAGCGCAAGTCCATGGAAGAAATCGATGAGATTCTTGCAGAAAGACGTAAAAACTGGAAACCAAGAGAAGCAAAATACAAAAAAGGTGTGCTGCGTCTTTTCAGCCAGCATGCAGCCAGCCCTATGAAGGGAGCTTATCTGGAGTATTGATTATGAAGCATAAATTTATTACCATCGGCGAGATCATGCTGCGTCTGACACCGCCGGATTATGAAAAAATCAGAACAGCTACAACCTTTGAAGCAAGATATGGGGGAAGTGAGGCCAATGTGGCCCTTTCCCTTGCAAATCTTGGAATTGATGCCTCATTTTTCACAGTTGTGCCGGATAACAGTCTGGGCAAAAGTGCTGTTCGTATGATGCGGAGCAATGATGTAAACTGTGACAGCATTGTTTATTCTACAGAAGAAGAGACTCCTACTCATCGTCTGGGAACTTATTATCTGGAAACCGGATATGGAATCCGCCCAAGCAAGGTGGTTTATGACAGAAAGCACAGTGCGTTTTCTGAGTATGATTTCAGTAAGACAGATGTGAAAAAACTGCTGGAAGGTTATACATGGCTTCATTTAAGCGGTATCACTCCTGCTCTTGGAAAAAGCTGCAGGGAACTGATTCTGACCTGCCTGAAAACTGCAAAGGAAATGGGTATGAGAGTAAGCTTTGACGGAAACTTCAGAAGCACCTTATGGAGCTGGGAAGAAGCCAGAGATTTCTGTACACTCTGTCTGCCATATGTGGATGTTCTTTTTGGAATAGAACCTTATCATATCTGGAAAAATGAAGAGGATCATGGAGCCGGAGATGTGAAGGACGGTGTTCCTTTCCAACCCAACTGTGAAGAACAGAAAAAAGTATTTGAAGCCTTTGTGGAGAGATATCCAAATATCAAATGCATTGCGAGACATGTGAGATTTGCACACAGCTGCAGTGAAAACAGTCTTTCTGCTTATCTGTGGAAAGATGGAGAAATCTATGAAAGCAGACGTCTGACTTTCCACATTCTGGACAGAGTGGGAGGGGGAGATGCATTTGTAAGCGGAATCATCTACGCACTGATGAATGATTACACACCTGAGGATACAGTAAACTTCGGTGTTGCTGCAAGTGCAGTAAAACATACGATCCATGGAGACGGAAATATTACAGATGACGTTTCCCTGATCAGACATGTAATGGAAATGAATTTTGATATTAAGAGATAAAACATCAGGATTTATGGATGATATTCGATAAAACATTATGAAAGGTGAGAAAATTCGAATGAAAGATTTAGCAGAAAGATTTCATGAAGTGGGAGTTGTCCCTGTAGTAGTTCTGGAAGATGCAAAGGATGCAGTGCCGCTTGCCCAGGCGCTTGTAGAAGGAGGACTTCCATGTGCGGAAGTTACTTTCCGTACAGCGGCAGCAGAAGAGTCCATCCGTCTGATGGCAGAAAAGTTCCCGGAAATGCTGGTTGGAGCAGGAACTGTACTTACCACAGAGCAGGTAGATGTAGCTGTGAAAGCAGGTGCAAAGTTTATTGTAAGCCCTGGCTTTGATCCGGAGATTGTAGACTATTGCCTGAAAAAAGAGATTCCTGTTTTACCGGGATGCATTTCTCCTTCTGAAGTAGCACAGGCAGTGAAACGCGGCCTGAAAACTGTAAAATTCTTCCCTGCAGAACAGGCAGGAGGAGTTGCCATGATCAAAGCTATGGCAGCACCTTACACAGGAATTAAATTTATGCCTACGGGTGGAATTAATGCAAAGAATCTGGAGGATTATCTCTCCTTTGACAAGATCATATGCTGTGGCGGAAGCTGGATGGTAAAAGGAGATCTTGTAAAAGCAGGTGCATTTGACAAAATTAAAGAGCTGACAGCAGAAGCCAGAAATCTGGTTGAATCTATCCGAAAATAATCGGTGCTGTTACACATATTCACAGACAGGGACAGGAGTCGTTTATGATCTCCTGTCCCTTCATTATATTTCGAGTATTTTTCAAACATACTCTAACAGATACACGAGGAACGAAATAGTTTTACAGTATTAAAAAAGTACTTCCTGCGGATAGAAGTACTTTTTCTAATGAGTTTTTAGATGCGCATTGCGCGGAGGTCTGTGCACCTTTATTTGTTGTCTGACACAAATCTTTGTGCGGATACATGGATCATTAAGTACCTCGCTGACTGATATTTAATGATCTCTGCATTGATTATATTTTAACAAAATTATGGGAAAGAACAAGCCTCCCAGGGGGATTTCAGACCATGAAAAAAAGTAGTATGAACTATGCAATATATGAATAGGTAAATATCCCCCGGGGGCGCTTGACAATTGTTTACAACCTGAATTTTACTTAGTTACTGTAGCCAGAAGTGCTTTAATATCTTCCAGATCATCAGCGAAATAAATTCCCTCCTGCCGTCTGGAGGAGGACAGCCCCATCTTGATCATATGGTCAAGAAGCTGTTTCAGGCTGTCATAATATCCATTCAGATTATATAGAATACAGGGGGCATTGAGGTGTTTGAGGGAAACCATGGACATAACTTCTGCGATTTCCTCCAGAGTACCTGTGCCTCCCGGAAATGCAATAAATGCATCACCTAGTTCAATCATTTTTGCTTTTCTTTCAGCCATATCTTTTGTGACAATCAGTTCTGTGATCTCATCATACTGCAGTTCAGAATCTATAAAAAACTGTGGTTCCACGCCTGTTACTTTTCCTCCGGCATTCAGCACACTTTCTGCTATCTGTCCCATAAGACCGGACTTCGATCCGCCATATATCAGAGAATTTCCACTTTCTCCAATCCATGTTCCTAATTCCCGGACAGCATCTCCTAGTGCCGGATCATTCCCCTCCAAAGCTCCAAGATAAACAGTAATATTCATTGTAATTTCCTTTCTTTTTTCATGTACAGGTAATTGTTTTATATAACTGCCTCAAATAACATTACCATCAGCGGCATTGTAATAATTGAGAACAGTGTAGTCATGACATTGATGGCACTGGCATAGCGTGAATCATTTCCGTATACCTGGCACATCTGGGTTATTGTGGAAGCAGACGGTGTGATGATCGCCAGAAAGACAATAAGCATGATTTTATTTCCGTCTGCAGAGAACATAGCCAGATGGCTGATCTTAATCATTACAAGTGCAAGCAAAGGCACTGCAATCAGACGAAGAAATGATACAAAATATACTCTTTTATCAGCAAAAATCTGTTTCAGATTCATTCCTGCAAACAGCATACCGGTTACGATCATACTGGCCGGTCCTATCATGCTGCCCACTGAGCCAAGAGTATTATTGATGATCTCTGGCAAATGGATTTTTGCGAAAAAAAGTACAACACCGATAAAAATAGAAATCATGTTAATATTTAACACAATCTTTTTCCAGTCGTAGGAAGATTCCCGGCTGATAATCTTTTTGCAGTGTGTCCACAGAAAGATAAGCTGCACACTCATAAAAACACATCCATATAAAACCCAGTCCTGTCCAAGAATAAAGGTCACAATGGGTACGATCAAATTTCCTGAATTAGAATAATAAACAGAAGCAATTTCTACTTCATTCAGATGTAAAAGCTTTCCGGCTATGGAGATAATGATCAGGAGAAGAACCTGGGTCATGACAGATGCAGTCAGGGCAAGCAGCAATCCCTTTACAGTATCCATCGTGTAATCTACCTGAAAAGCATTGATGATTACACAGGGAATGATCAGATAGAGAATGATTTTGGATAAAACCTTGCTGTCTTCATCTTTTACAAGCCTAACTTTCACGATCAAATATCCCATGAAGATCATAAGAAATAATTGAATGATCTGTTCCGTGAGCAGTATGCTGATATTCATAAATATCCACCTCGTATTCTTAAAAATGTCCGTCATCGGAAATATTGTATTTACCCGATTTCTGATGTCGGAACTCATTATAGAACTTTCCCGGTTGCGGTTCAATAGTAATGTGCGAACAGAAACAGTTGCTGACAATATTTTACAGGAAGCAAACCACAGATTTGAGAAAGTGTTTCAGATTATATTATCAGACAGTTTTTCAGCGGAAATCTTATAGAACAGCATTCATAGTATATGTCAGGCTTATTGTTTATCAATAACGGCATCCGGAGAATTAAAGGATTACGAAGCAGATCTTAGCTGATTCTTTCTGGACATTCTGATAGTATTATGTCATACTTAAATATGCAGAGGATTGCGGGAGCTGCTTTGCAGCGGAGCAATTCGTGGATAACATCATATGTATTAATTAAAATGAACAGGACACATCAGCACAATGTTAGATGAAAGGATATATGAGAGTTATATAAGAATCCTGAAGGAAGAAATGGTTCCTGCAATGGGGTGTACAGAACCGATTGCACTGGCATATGGAGCAGCCAGAGCACGAGAAGTTTTGGGAAAAGAACCGGAACATATCACCGCAAAATGCAGTGGAAACATTATAAAAAATGTCCGTTGTGTTATCATTCCAAACTCCGGCGGATTGACTGGAATTGAAGCAGGTGTAGTTCTCGGTGCAGTAGCCGGAAACGCATCCCTGAACATGGAAGTTCTTTCGAATGTAAATGAATTTGAAAGAAAGAGATGTCGTGAACTTCTGGACAAAAAGATATGCAACGTAGAACTTCTGGACTCCCCGGTAGTCCTGCACTTTATCATAGAAATGCAGGCAGGGGATGACACAGTAAGTCTGGAAATCAAATACGATCATATTAATGTAACAAAAATTGTAAAGAACCAGGAAGTCCTGCTGGATTCAGATCATAAATCTGAGGAAACTCCGGTTGCAGCAGACAGAACTCTACTCAATCTGGAAGACATTAAAACATTTGCAGATACTGTAGAAATTGATGATGTCAAAGAAATTATAGAAAATCAGATCCGCAGCAATATGGCAATCGCTCATGAAGGAATGACTGGTAAATACGGTCTTGGAATCGGCCGGATAATACGCGAAACCTATTCCAATGATATGCTTACCAAAATGCGCAGCCTCACAGCCGCAGCTTCCGAAGCCAGAATGGGCGGATGCGATATGCCGGTAGTCATCAACTCAGGCAGCGGAAACCAGGGGATTGCCTGTTCCGTACCACTGATCGTGTATGCCAGAGAAATGGAACTTCCGGACTATGTACTTTACCGCGCACTGGTATTTTCTAACCTCTTAACTGTATACCAGAAACAGTATATCGGTAAACTTTCCGCATTTTGCGGTGCGGTATCCGCATCTTGTGCAGCCGGTGCGGGGATTACCTACATGGGAGGTGGCGAACTTTCAGTGATCAAGAAGACCATAGAGAATACTCTTGCCAATATTCCGGGAATCATCTGTGATGGAGCGAAAATATCCTGTGCAGCGAAAATCGCCGCCAGCCTTGATGCTGCATTCCTGGCACATCACCTTGCTATGAACGGTCAGTCCTATGCGCCATATACCGGAATCCTCAAGGAAGAAGCCGGCGAAACCATCAGCTGTGTAGGACAGATCGGCAAAGAAGGAATGAAAGAAACAGACAAAGAAATTCTGCGGATTATGTTAGAGCGTGTTTGATTTTATGACAAAGTAAAAAAGACCGGTATATTCTCCTGCTGAAAAAAAGACATAATTGCACTGGTTTTGTGATAAGACAAGAAAAAATAATGACTATAAATTTCAATTCATCTATTATGTTCATCTGAAAATAGGAATATAAATGACCTGAAACGAAAAAAGTATAATTACGGTCATCTGAAGAAACCGATGAAAATGACCTGAAACGAAAAAAGTACAATTACAGTCATGTATAGAAGAGAATATGAATGACTTAAAACAAGAAAAGCAGAATTACGGTCATCTTAAAATGAAATTATGAATGACTTGGAATAAAGAAAGTGAAGAATAGAGTCAATATAAAGAGATTTTTTGTTTGACTGAATTTGCTGAAAATAAAATTTAACAACCGTAGCAAGAATTCCCTCACCTCTATAGGGACGCCACTGAAAAACTATTTTTATACACATTATATAGTAGATTAAAACAAATAAAAACACTTTATATTGTACTGCTTTATGCAAAATAAAGACTTTTTCAGTGGCGTCCTATAGGTGATGGGATGAATTGCACATTCGAGCATGTCTGCTCAAATTCATAAAAAATCGCAAAAACACTTGTTCTGATACAATAAATATATTATAATAGAAAAAAGAACAATATGCTCTTGGAATTTGGACGGTCGAAATAAGCAATAAGTGAGTGTACATAATGAGTTTAGATAATAATTCTCATTCAGTGTTTTTGTTTGATTCTGGTTATGAAATATAGCACCTGTTGAAACAATCCATCAGTATATAGAGAGTCAGGGTGAGAAAGATAAACCGGGCAGTAAAAATAAGGATCTATCCAAATAAAGAACAGATAACCCAGATAGAGAAGACGATCGGCTGCAGTCGTTTTCTCTATAACCGGATGCTTGCGGATAAGATCCGTCATTATCAGGAAGAAAAAAAGATGCTGAAAAATACGCCGGCCGGATATAAAAAAGAATATCCATGGCTGAAAGAGGTAGATTCTCTTGCGCTGGCGAATGTACAGTTAAATCTGGAAGGGGCTTTCCGGAAATTTTCCGGGAACCGGGAGTGGGATTTCCGCATTATAAATCAAAAAAACATTCGCGGAAATCCTATACAACGAATATGGTAAATGGGAATATCTGTCTGCAGGACAGGTTCCTGAAACTGCCAAAGAT
>ENA-OQJK01000232-OQJK01000232.1-human-gut-metagenome-genome-assembly--contig:-NODE-232-length-11889-cov-2.874596_pt1 | contig 11889 bp, 11 predicted proteins | sample MGYA00242605_ERZ504771 | MGnify/ENA primary metagenome ERZ504771 (study PRJEB26092, sample SAMD00036353) | human gut metagenome | host: Homo sapiens | study: EMG produced TPA metagenomics assembly of... | reverse complement strand
CCAGGGAGCGGATCGCCGAGCGCGAGGCCCCGCAAGGCAGCGGAGGAGGCCGCAAAGGCCGCTGCCGCAGAGCTGGCCGCTGAAAATGCCGCAAATGCTTCCGGTGCCGCTACAGCCGAAACGGCAGCGGCTCCCGTCTCTGCCGCACCTGCCGCTGCGGCGGCAACAGCTGTTTCTGTTGCAGAAACAGCATCTGCACCCGAAAAGGATTGACGCGGCCGCAAATCAATGCTATACTCAGTCATGACCATATTGTTTGGTGGCCGGGACTGTTGCAAAGGAGTAACGGATGGATTTCCGTTGCTCTTTTTTCATAAAAACGGTCCATTTGTCCGCTGCCGGGAAACAGCGGACACCGCACAACGCGACGCTGTCCTTTGTACAGCAAAAACAAGAAAAGAGGGAATTTATGATGAACACTTCCATCTCCCGCCGTCAGTTCCTGAAGGCCAGCAGCCTGGCAGCCGCCGGTGCCTGTGCAGCCGGCCTGCTGACTGGCTGCGGCGGCTCTTCCTCCGGCAGCGCTTCCGGCGCAGCCTCTTCCGGTTCCGGCTCCAGCTACACCATCCTGTACGACAGCCAGCCCGCTACCCTGAACTACCTGACCACCGGCACTGACCTTGAGATGGTCGTGGGCGCAAACTGCGTGGATACGCTGGTCGAGTACGACAACAAGGGCGTCATGCGCGAAGGCCTGGCCACCAGCTGGGACTGGGATGTCAACACCCTGACCTGGACGTTCCATCTGCGTGAGGAGAACTGGGTGGACTGCAACGGTGAGGTCGTGGCCCCCGTCACCGCACAGGACTTTGTGGACGCTCTGAAGTACGTTCTGACCCCGGACTACGCCGCCTCCAACGTGGGCCTCGTCACCGCTTACATCGCAGGCGCTGACGACTACTACAACTACCACCTCTATCTGAACAACGCCAACACCGGCGTCGTGGACGATGACGGCACCACCTACACCGTGGACGGCAGCGGCGTCGTCACCGTGACTGCCCCCGACTCTGACCCCGCCACCTACCCACCGGTGGACTTCGACGCCGTGGGTGTCACCGCCGTGGATGACCACACCCTGACCTACACCCTGACCTACGACTTCCCGGGCTTCCTGAGCCTGCTGTGCTATCTGCCCTACGAGCCCGCTTACGGCCCGCTGCTGGAAGAGACCGGCGACCAGTTCGCCACCAGCGCAGAGACCACCTACAGCTGCGGTGCCTTCTATCTGGCCGCCTACGAGTCTCTGGAGACCTGGGTCATGAAGAAGAACCCCGAGAACTACGACGCTGACAACGTCTTCATCGACACCATCAGCCGCATCTACAACGCCGAGGCCAGCGTCAACGGCCCCGAGATGATCAAGCGCGGCGAGATCGACGAGGCCACCATCGGCTCCGACATCCTCGACAGCTGGCTGTCCGACGACACCACCAAGGATATGGTGTCCATGGACCGTCCCAACACCAACTACACCTACTTCTATATGTTCAACTTCATGCCCTTCTCCCACGAGTTCTCCAACTGGAGCGTGGAGGGCATGGATGCCGAGTATGAGCCGGAGAACTGGGCCAAGGCCATCAACAACACCAACTTCCGTAAGTCCTTCCTCTACGGCATCAACAACTCTGTCACGCTGGCCGTCAAGGCACCCGAGGGCTACGACAACTACAAGCTGAACACCATCACGCCCCCAGCTTCTGTGCCAACGCCGACGGCGTGGACTACCTCAAGTGCGGCGACCTGGCCGACATCACCGAGTTCTTCGACGAGGCGAAGGCCAAGGAGTACCGCGACGCTGCCATCCCGGAGCTGACCGCTGCCGGTGTGACCTTCCCCATCAAGGTGCAGATGCCCTACAATCCCTCTTCCACCGACTGGGACAAGCAGTGCCAGGTGTTCAAGCAGCAGCTCGAGGGTGTGCTGAACGACGGTTTCGATTTCATCGACATCATCATCACTGCCGGCCCCTCCGACAGCTTCCTGTCCAGCGTCCGCCGCAACGGCAAGTTCGCTTTCCTGCAGTGCAACTGGGGCGCTGACTACTCCGACCCCCAGACCGAGACCGACCCCTTCTATCAGGCCGAGGGCGCACGCGGCAGCCGCTACGCCTTCCTGCGCACCGGCGTCGAGGACGGCTTCATCACCGGCGACACCGCGGACGCCGTCATGAACTACATGAAGGCCATCGAAGAGGCTGTCAAGATCACCGACGACATCAACGCCCGCTACGATGCCTTCGCCAACGCCGAGGCTTCCCTCATCAACAATGCCCTCGTCGTCCCCATGGGCATGAGCATCCCGGCCTACATCGCCACCCGTCTGAACTACTGGGAGGGCCAGTACGCTTCCACCGGCTTCTCCAACAAGCGTCTGAAGGGCATCCACGTCCTTGACCACTACATCTCCATGAGCGAGTACGAGGCCAACCGCGACGCCCGCTAAGACTTTTTGAGTCTGTCCGCTCCAAAGCTCTCCGTTTTCCCACGGGAAAGCGGAGAGCTTTTCGTTTCTGAAGCCTCTTACATGAATTTTTGTAACGAACTTTGCCAAATCACTTTCCAAAAGTGGTTTTTTGTTGTATTCTATTCCTATCCGACATTCATTTTATAAAAGAGAGGGGTGCGCACAGATATGCTCAAATATCTGGCGAAACGCATCGGGCGCTCGATACTGACCCTGTTTATTATCGTCACGCTCGTTTTCTGCCTTTTGCGGCTGATGCCGGTGGAAGGCTATTTTGCTAACTACGAAAAAATGACCGAGGCCCAGATACAGGCCGGCTTACAGTCCATGGGCCTGCTGGACCCGCTGCCGGTGCAGATCGGCCGCTTCTGGGTCCATACGCTCCACGGCGACCTCGGCGTGAGCCACATCTATAAGGTCAACGCCTCCGTCACCGGCATCCTCGCCAAGAAGCTGCCCATCTCCATCCAGATGGGCGTGTACGCCATGCTGCTGAGCCTTGTCATCGGCATCCCGATGGGCCTGTTCATGGGCCGCTTCAAGAGCCGCTGGCCCGATAAGATCGGCACGGCCATCATCGTCCTCATCCAGGCTGTGCCTGCGGCAGTGTATTATCTGTACATCCAGATGTACGGCACCACCGCGCTGAACGTGGGCCTGCTCTTCGACGCCTCCAACTGGAAATACTGGGTGCTGCCCGTCTGCTCCATGAGTCTGGGCAACGTGGCGTTCTACGCCATGTGGCTGCGCCGGTACATGGTGGACGAGAGCAACAAGGACTATGTCCGCCTTGCCCGTGCCAAGGGCGTGAGTGAGAACAACATCGCCCTGCGCCACATCTTCCGCAACGCAATGGTGCCGCTGGTGCAGTATATTCCCTCCGCCTTCCTGAACACTGTGGTCGGCTCCATCTACATCGAGAGCCTCTACAGCATCCCGGGCATGGGCGGCCTGCTGGTCACCTGTGTCCAGCGCCACGACAACACGATGGTGCAGGGCATCGTTCTGCTCTACGCCTGCGTGGGCATCATCGGCCTGATCCTGGGCGACCTGCTCATGGTGCTCATTGACCCCCGCATCAGCTTTGGCAAGAAAGAAGGTGGCCGATAATGCTTTTCCGTATGAAAGATGAAAAAGCACACCAGCTCGAGGCAGAGCTGGATAAGTTACAGGCGGACGGCCCCGCCGCATGGGCAAAGCTGCCCGAAGAAGAGCTGTTCACCCCCGCCGGGTTCAGCGAAAAGCGGGCCGAGGCCACGTCCTACTCCAACTACAGCTACTGGGGCAGCACCTTCCGCGCCTTCTTCAAGAACCGCGTGGCCGTGCTGCTGCTCGTCGCCCTCATCGCCGTGGTGGCCTTTGCATTTTTGCAGCCCTGCCTGCCCGGTCAGGCAGACCCCAACCTCTGCGCCGTGGACCCCGCCACCGGCATCCAGTACCGCAACATCGCCCCCGGTGAAAAGGGCTTCATCTGGGGTTCCAACGCCATCGGCCAGGACCTCTGGGCCCGCATCTGGGCCGGCGCCCGCACCAGCCTGACCATCGCTTTCTTCGTGGCCCTCATCGAGGCCGTGGTGGGCATCACGGTGGGCGTGCTCTGGGGCTATGTCCGTCAGCTGGACTTCTTCTTCACCGAGCTGTACAACATCTGCGACAACGTGCCTTCCACCATCATCCTGATCCTTATTTCCTATGTCGCCAGCCCCAGCGTCCAGACGCTGATCCTGGGCATGTCCATCACGGGCTGGATCGCCATGGCGCGTTTTATCCGCAACCAGATCCTCATCATCCGTGACCGTGACTACAACGTGGCATCCCGCTGCATCGGCACCCCCACCTCCCGCATCGTGGTGCGCAACCTGCTGCCCTACCTCGTGTCGGTCATCATGCTCCGCATGGCCCTGACCATCCCCGCCGCCATCGGCAGCGAGGTCTTCATCACCTACATCGGCCTCGGCCTCTCTGTCGAGGTGCCTTCTCTGGGCAACCTCATCAACGATGGCCGAAAGGTCATGATGCAGGCCGGCCTGCGCTATCAGCTGCTCTACCCCACCATCATCCTCAGCTTCGTCACCATCGCGTTCTACCTCATCGGCAACGCTTTCTCTGACGCAGCCGACCCCAAGAACCATCTGCAGTAAGGAGGAACAGGCATGAAAAAGAATGAACTGATCCTCTCTGTGCGGGATCTCAACATCAAATTCAATCTGCGTGGAAAGATCCTCCACGCCATCCGGGGCATCGACCTCGACGTCTACCACGGCGAAGTCCTCGCCATCGTGGGCGAGTCCGGCTCGGGCAAGAGCGTGTTCACCAAGTCCTTCATGGGCCTGCTGGACTCCAACGGCTCCATCACTTCCGGCACCATCGACTACTTCGGTGCCGACGACCACCAGCCCATCCGGCTCTCCGAGCTGAAAAAGGAGAAGGACTGGCTGAAAGTCCGCGGCCACGAGATCGCCATGATCATGCAGGACCCCATGACCAGCCTGAACCCCCTGAAGACCATCGGCGACCAGATCATGGAGGCCGTGGAGCTCCATCAGGGCCTCAAGGGCGCTGCCGCCAGGGAGAAGACCCTCGAGTACCTGCGGGATGTCGGCATCGCCGACCCGGAAGTGCGCTTCAAGCAGTATCCCCACGAGTTCTCGGGCGGTATGCGCCAGCGCGTCGTCATCGCCATCGCCGTGGCCTGCAACCCGCAGATCCTTATCTGCGACGAGCCCACGACGGCTCTGGACGTGACCATCCAGGCCCAGATCCTCGAGCTGCTGAAGGAGATGCGGGTCAAATATAACCTCACCATCATCCTCATCACTCATGACCTCGGCGTCGTGGCCAACATCGCCGACCGTGTGGCCGTCATGTATGCCGGCGACATCGTGGAGATCGGCACCTCGGACGAAATTTACTACGACCCCCGCCACCCCTACACCTGGGCGCTGCTGTCCAGTATGCCCCAGATGGGCGTGAAGGGCGAAGACCTGTTCAACATCCAGGGTACGCCCCCGAACCTCTTCACGGAAATTCACGGTGATGCTTTCGCGCCCCGCAACCCGCTGGCACTGAAGATCGACTTCGTCAAGCGTCCCCCTTATTTTGATGTCAGCACGACCCACCGGGCCAAGACCTGGCTTCTCGACCCCCGCGCACCCAAGATAGAACCGCCCGCCGCTGTGCGGATGCTGCAAGAGGAGGGCAAATAACATGGCAGACGAACGCGAAGTTCTGGTCGAGGTAAAAAACCTCGAAGTGACCTACGGCTCCGGCCGCAAGGCTTACAAGGCCATCAAGAACGCAAACTTCACCATCTATAAGGGCGAGACCTTCGGTCTGGTGGGCGAGTCCGGCTCGGGCAAGACCACCATCGGCCGGGCCATCATGCGCATCCTGCCCACCTCGGGCGGCGAGGTGTTCTATAAGGGCCAGAAGATAAACGGCAGGATCTCCCACGCGCTGGACAAGCAGGTCATCAAGGAAATTCAGATGATATTCCAGGACCCCCAGTCCTCCCTGAACGAGCGCGCCAAGGTGGGCTACATCGTAGGCGAGGGCCTGATGAACGTCCGGCCCGACCTCTCCGCCGCCGAGCGGGACGAAAAAGTCCGTCAGGCGCTGCTGGATGTGGGCCTGCTGCCCGAGTTTGCGTCCCGCTTCCCCCACGAGTTCTCGGGCGGCCAGCGCCAGCGCATCGGCATCGCCCGGGCTCTCATCGTGGAGCCGGAATTCATCATCGCCGACGAGCCCATCTCGGCACTGGATATGTCCATCCGCGCCCAGGTCCTGAACCTTCTGCGCCATATGCAGAAAGAGCGCGGCATCACCTACCTCTTCATCGCCCATGACCTCTCCGTCATGCGCTACATCTCCGACCGCATCGCCGTCATCCACAAGGGCGACATCGTGGAGCTGGCCGACGCCGAAGAGCTGGTGACCCACGCCATCCACCCCTATACCCGCAGCCTGCTGTCGGCCATCCCCCATGCCCAGCCCCCGCCGCGAGCGGCAGAAAAAGCTGCTGGTCTATGACCCCTCCATGCACGACTACTCTGCGGAGGCTCCCCAGTGGCGGGAGCTTCGGCCCCGCCACTGGGTGCTCTGCAGCGCCTCCGAGGCCGAAGACTGGTGCCGGGAATCGTAAACTTTTTCTTGCGTTTTTCTCATTGTGGCCTCTCTGTTTATTGACTTTTGTTCTCTGCTCTACTACAATAACAGGAGTGGCTTTGTAACAAAACGAAACAAAACATTGGCCCCCGCGCGGGTCTACAAACATAAAGGAATGAGAAATTGATGACGACACAGAATCCTGTTTACGCATCCCAGGCCAAGCCCTGGCTCAAGTATTACGACCAGAAATTCATCGATCAGACCCTGCCTGCCCTCTCGGCCTTTGAGTATGTCTGCCAGCGGAGCAAGAACCACCTGAACGACACGGCTCTGGAATACTACGGCCGCAAGTTCACCTACGCCGACCTCATCGTCAACGTAAAAAAGACCGCCGCCGCCCTGCGGGGCGCCGGGGTGAAAAAGGGCGACATCATCACGGTGGTCAGCATCATGACCCCGGAGATCATCGCCCTGTTTTATGCCGCCGACATGATGGGAGCCACCCTGAATCTGGTGGACCCCCGCTACAGCGTCGAAGGCATCCGTGAGTACATTGAGGAGGTGGACTCCCACCTTCTGGTCTGCCTGAACGTGGTGTACGACCGCTGCAGCCAGGCTGCCCGGCGCACCAATGTGGAAAAGGTGATCGTGCTCTCCCCTGCCGACTCGCTGCCCCCGGCCATGGCCTTGGGCTACAAACTCACCAGCCCCGACAAGAACAAATATGCTTCCAACGTCATCCGCTGGAAGCAGTTCATCAAGGGCGGCGAGGGCCAGAGCATCGCTGCGGAGCCCTACGACCCAGACCATGCCTGCGTGGTGGTACACACCGGCGGCACCACCGGCTCCCCCAAGGGGGTCATGCTGACGGACGACTGCTTCAACGGCATCGCCCTGCAGTTCCAGGCTTACCCCAAGCTGTTCCACCGGGGGCAGAAGCTGATGAACGTGATGCCTCCCTTTATCGCCTACGGCTTTGCCTGCGGCATCCATCTGCCCCTGGTGCTGGGCTTCACGGTCATCATCATCCCCAATCTGGACCCGGCCAAGCTGGGCAGTCTGGTGCTGAAGCACAAGCCCGAGCATATGTTCGGCGTGCCCACCCACTACCAGCAGCTTGCCTCTGACCCCAAGCTGCGGGACAAGGACCTTTCTTTCATCATCAACTACGCCGCCGGTGGCGACTCCCTCTCCCGGGGGGCCGAGCAGACCGTCAACGATTTTCTGGCTGCCCACGGGGCCCGGTACCCCATTGCCAAGGGCTACGGCATGACTGAAGTGTCCTCGGCAGCCACGGTGGCCGCCGGGCTGGACAATAAGCCCGGCAGTGTGGGCATCCCCATGGTGAACACCGTGGTGGCGGCCTTTGAGCCGGGCACCGATCAGGAGCTGCCCATCGGCCAGCGGGGCGAGCTGTGCATCTCCGGCCCCTGCCTGATGAAGGGCTACTACAACAAACCCGAGGAGACCGCCATCCTGCTGCGCCGCCACCCCGACGGCCGGGTGTGGGCCCACACCGGCGACATGGGCTATCTGGACGAGGACGGCTTCGTTTACCTCGACTCCCGCATCAAGCGGATGATCATCCGCCACGACGGCTTCAAGGTCTTTCCCTCCATGATAGAGAATGTCGTCAGCCGCCACCCCGCTGTGCATCAGTGCTCTGTGGTGGGCTGCGCCGACAAGGACCATGTGCAGGGCCGTCTGCCCTTCGTCTACATCGTGCTCAAGGCCGACACCACCGCCAAGAAAAAGCAGGTGATCCGGGAGCTGGAGCGGATGTGTGCTGAGGAGCTGCCCGAATACGTCCAGCCCGTGGCCTACAAGTTTATTCCCAGTATGCCCATGACCCCTGTGGGCAAGGTCGATTACCGTCAGCTCGAAGCTGACATCTCCCCCCGCGACTATTGATTTTCATGAAAGGACTCTTCTGCCATGAACAAGCGTTTTGCAAGTCTGGCGGTCTCTGCCCTGCTGCTCGTCTCCCTGCTCAGCGTCCCCGCGCTGGCCGAGGGGACTGAGGCCGCTGCGGACACCGCCGGCGATGATCATGTCATCGTCACCCTGAACCCGGAGACTGCCCTGCAGCCCGAGACTCCGGCGGAAGCCGCGGCTTCTGCCACCGAGACGGCTCAGGCCGACCCGGTCCCTTCTGCGTACGACGCAGCCTCAGCAGCGACCGCTGCTAAAGCCGAGGTCAAGGCTGATGGCACCAAGGACGGGCAGCTCACCTACGTCGCACTGGGCGACAGCATCGTGTCCGGCGTCGGCTTGGCCGATGTCCAGTATAGTGCGCGCTCCGGCTACAGCGTCGATATGGCTCCCAACTTCCATGGCTACTCTCCCGACTGCTATGTCGGCAAGGTGGCTGCAGCTCTCGGCCTCGACCGTGACCACGCCATCAACCTCGGCCTGCCGGCCCTGACGGCTCCCGACCTCGCGGACATGATCCGGTACGGCAAGATGCCCCAGATGAACATGGCGTCCGGCTGCGAGTACAACTACCCTGAGTTCCAGGACTACATCCGCAAGGCCGACGTCGTCTCCGTCCAGATCGGCTCCAACGACGCCTTCGTCCCCTGCATCGTGGCTCTGGGCAACGCCACCAACTGGAAGAGCGAGAAGCTGGCCGCTACCATTCTGGCCGGCGACCTGCGCAATGAAGGTTCCGGCTCCACCATGTCCACCATCTACCGCAGCATCAAGGCGATGGATCTGACCAAGGCCGAGAAGGATGCCACCTGGAATCTGCTCTTCTCCGGCATGAGCAAGATCTGCGACGAGACTTACCCCAAGACCACCGCAGCCCTCATCTCCATCGTGCAGGAGATCCGCAATCTCAACCCGGATGCCCAGATCATCCTCGTGGGCTACACCAACCCTGTGCCGCTCATCCCTTGCTGGCGCAGCTACTTCAACAAGCTGAACAAGTTTGAGAAGCAGATCGCCAAGACTTATAACCTGACCTATGTGGCCATCCCCAACACCGAGACCACCCTCGACGTGCATCCCACCATCAAGGGCCACCAGTACATCGCCAACAAGCTCGTGAACGCCATCGAGAATCCGTGATCAACAAATACAGCAAAGCCCCCGTTTCCAGCTGGAAGCGGGGGCTTTTTCCTGCAATACGTTATGCGGCCAGAGCCTTTTTGATGTTTTCAAAGACGGTGTCGCTGTCCTCACAGCAGACCATGACCACCTCGCCGGTGGGGACAGTCGCCACGCGGGCGGCAGAAGCGTATCTGGTACTGGTCTTCGAGGTAATGCTCCATGGACTTCTGCTGGCTCTGGACATAGGCATCCATCGCATCCACCACGTCCTGCGTCTTGCCCTCGGCGGGCTTGACGATGGCCACGCCGTAGACGCTGACCATCATGCCGGACACCGAGGCGGCGAAGTCGTCGTACATATCGTCCTCGAGGCCCAGCAGAGGCATCATCATGTTGGCCACCTCATCGGAGAGCTGGTCGGCCTCATACTCGGCGCTGTAGCCGTACTGGGCCGTGAACTTGCCGTCCTCGCCTTTGGTGAATATCATCTCATACTTGTTGTCCTCGTCGCTGCGGGCGTCGTGGATGATCTGGGTGTAATCTTTCTTCGCGGCAGAAGACGCGCTGCCGGAGCTGCCCGACCCGCCGCAGCCCACCAGAGCCAGCAGCATGACGCCGGCCATCAGACAAGCAATGATACGTTTCATATTCAATTTATCCTTTCGTTCGCAGGGTGAGGTTTTCGGTGTGCAGTGATAGTATTTGATGTTTTATCCCTGCTATTCGGTAAACGACCCACGGCGGGCGAAAATTGCACCCACAAGTGTAACAGTTCTATGAACGCTTACAGCATCATGGCCTCAAGGTCACCGTGATTGACGGGCGTCGAGAGGATGATCTGGGTGCTGGTGGTGCCCAGCTTCTGGAACTGTAAGATAAGATGCTCCAGCTGGGGGCATACTGCCGCAGCTCACCTTGATGAGGAAGGTGTAAGCGCCCGTGACGTGGTAGCACTGCAGCACCTCTTTGCTGTTCTTCATCAGCTCCACCAGCTCGTCCCGCTGGGACGGGGCCACCGAGAGGCTGATGAGAGCGTCCACATAGACCCGGTCAGACGGGCGGTTGAGCATCACGGTATAGCCGCTGATGATGCCGTCCGTTTCCAGCTTGTGGATGCGGCTGGAGACAGCGGGACTGGTCAGCGCCACCTTTTCGGCGATCTCCTTCACCGGCATACGGGCATTCTTTGCGAGGAGGGCGAGAATCTTGCGGTCCAAATCGTCCATAGGAAAAGTACTCCTTTTAAAATATGTTACATTACATAAAATTTTCTGAAAGTAAAGTTTTATTGTTGTAGCAATAGTACAAACTGTGCAAAAATCAGTTTTCGTTTTGCCGTCTTTAATTATATAAAGTTTTTGTCAAAAAGTAAAGTGCTAAATTAAAGCGAAACCAAATTTTTGCATTTGACAAGAAAATAAATTCGGGTATAATACATACTGCAAGGCAGCGTCACTGAAGTTCTGATGTACCGCCGGGGATCCCGGTGTTCGGGTACGATATGCTGCCGACTGATCACGCGATTCACCACTTTATATACTTTCCCACCCCTCTATACACAAAAACCCGCTGCCAGGCGGGTTTTTGTGTTTTATACAGGTTTTTATAGCTCCGCCAAGGCTCTCCCCTTGGGAGAACCTTTTAACGGTATCTTACACGCCAAAGGCCCCCATCCGGTATCTGCCGGATGGGTTCTTTTCTTGCCGCTTACAGCTAAGAAAGACCCCGGCTAAACCGGAGGGGCGGATAAAAAGCCTTGGCTGACGGCAAGGGTTCTATAGCTCTCAAAAAGGAGGAACAAAGGCACAGATTTTCTGACCGGGGCCTCAGCGGGACCTCAGAAATTTCTGCGGAAGGTATTTTGCTCAAAGAGATAAGCCGAAACGCAGTTCACACAGGTTCTGAAAGAGCCGTTACCGCCTGGCTTCTGACAGGCGCTTCTCTTCATTCGTTAAATTTCCTCACAGCAAAGCAAAGGCGCCCTACGTAAGCCTAGGACGCCTTAGTGCAAAGTTTCTTGGGTTATTCCTTTGGGGCCTCCGTGATCTCCACAACGGCCTGGATTTGGAAGCCGGGGGGACAACTCCCTTTCCGGGGGTCATATCCAGTCTCGGAAGGCCTTCGGCGTCCCAGTGGACAGGCCTCAGGCCGGTATGCCGGTTTGTCATGCCGGGTCGTGGTCGTCCGCTTGCCGGCAGCTTGGCGTGATATGCCACAATATCGTTTCCAAATTCATCCTTCGTAAAGGAGTTGTGTCCGGGT
>ENA-OQJK01000229-OQJK01000229.1-human-gut-metagenome-genome-assembly--contig:-NODE-229-length-11901-cov-4.401648_pt1 | contig 11901 bp, 12 predicted proteins | sample MGYA00242605_ERZ504771 | MGnify/ENA primary metagenome ERZ504771 (study PRJEB26092, sample SAMD00036353) | human gut metagenome | host: Homo sapiens | study: EMG produced TPA metagenomics assembly of... | reverse complement strand
AGGACGTGCAAAACGGACCCAGGGGGGCGTCCCCGTTCCCGGCGACAACACCCCCCGGATCATCGACGACAGGGCAGGAAAGTCATACCGGAACCGGCGACCCGGCCCCGACCATCGGGACCTACCAAACATGGTAATGGGCGGATCCAGACGGGATTCGCCCCGGCCAAGGAAAGGAACACAATGAGCAACATCCTCACCGATAACACACGCACGCGCCGCTTGGCCGCGTCCGTACTGGCGGGCGTCGTCCTGCTGGGCGGCATGGCCGGACTGTCCGGCACGGCCATGGCCGCCGGTGCCGGCACGATCACCCTGACCGCCCCGGCCGGCGAGACCCTCGCCAACCACACCTTCTCCGCCTACAAGATCGGCGACTACTCGGGCTACGCGGACGCCAACGCCAACGGGAAGATCGACAGTACGAACGTGACCAACGCGGCCGGTACGCAGGCATGGCTCAAGGCAGCCCTGGCCAAGGCCGGGCTGAGCGTGGACAGCGCGAAGGGCCTTGACGAGGCCGGCACGCTCGCGGCGACCACCCAGGCCGCCAAGCTCTCCACCGTCGCCAACGCATTGGCCGACGCCGCGAACAAGCCGGGGCCGTGGTCGCCGACAAGACCAGCAACACCGGCAGCCTGACCCTGAACGTGCCGGGCGAGGGCCTGTACCTGGTCGTTGACTCGGACGGCCTGCCGATCATCGTGGGCACCAAGATCAACGGCAAGGACCTGGAGAAGCAAGCGTTGGGCACCGCGGTCATCAAGTCCACGTCGATCAGCGTCGACAAGGAGGGCTCCGGCGACACGACCATCGGCAAGACCGTCCACTACACCGCAACCTTCAAGATCCCGCAGAAGAGCGCGAACCCGACCAAGCTCTCATACACGGACCAGCCAACCAACCTCACCATCGTCAGGAACAGCCTGAAGATCAAGGTCGACAACCAGGCGGCCGTGGCCGTGCCCAGCCAGGCGATCAAATGGAACCAGGACGGCGGTTTCACGCTGACCGGCGACTCGTACCTGTCGGACGCGACCTACGGCAAGACGGTCGTCATCTCCTATGACGCGACCGTGACCGGCAAGGACCCCCACAACACAGGCGCCGTCAAGGCCACGCTTGCCGACAAGCCCAAGACCGCGGCCGACGAGGTCACCCTGGCGAACTTCGACTTCGACCTCGCGAAGGTCAAGGCCGACGGGAGAACCGCGGTCAAGGACGCCGGCTTCGTCATCAAGAACCAGGCCGGCAAGTACATGAAGCTCGACGCCGCTTCCGGCAAATGGTCGGACATGGACGCCAAGAACGCGGCCGAAGCGAAGGCGGCCGGCGCGGAACGCCTCACCGACGCGCAGGGCCATCTCGCGTTCGACGGCCTGGGCGACGGCACATACACCGTGGAGGAGTCCACGGTCCCGTCCGGCTACCTGCCCACGCCCGCATCGTTCACCGTCACCATCAAGAACGGCAAGGCCAGCGTCAAGGGCACCGGCCTGAACGCCGGACTGACCGGCGACAACGCCAACCTCGCGGAGGACGGCACCGTGACCGTCAAGAACCTCGACTCCATCAGCCAGCTGGCCCAGACCGGCGCGACCGGCGTCACGATCACCGTGGCCATGGCCGGCCTGCTCGCCCTGGGCGCTGGCGGTGCTTGGACGCTGCGCCGCCGCACCGCCCAAGACGCCAAGTGACCGGAGCGGATTGAATGACCGACGGCGGCACCACACACGGCACGGACGGCGTGATCCCGGAATTCGACCGGATCCTCACGCCTCCCATGTCCCGCGTGGAAACGAGACGACGGAAAAGGACGCGCGTCCGCTCGATGATGTGGACCGTCCTGTCCGCCGTGCTCGCCCTCGCCGCCGCCTGCCTGATCGTTCCTCCGCTCACCGCGCGCGCCGCTTTCGACCACGAGCAGTCGGCGGTCACGGCCACGCTCGACGCCTCGGCCGCCGGCATGCCCAGGGAACGCCTCGAATCGATGCTCGAACAGGCCCGATCCTACAACCACACGCTGGCCGCATCCGGCCAGCCGACCATAGGCGAGGGCGAGGATCCATTCACCCACAAGCTACAAGGTGATTTCAGCGGTTCCGACGACAAGGCGTACACCAAGTCGTTGGACATGGGAGACGGGGTCATGGGATCGGTTTCGATCCCGTCCATCGGCGTGGACCTGACCATCCGCCACGGCTCCTCCGACACCGTGCTGGACATGGGCGCCGGCCACCTGCACGGCACCAGCCTGCCGGTCGGCGGCCCCTCCACGCACACCGCGCTCACCGGCCACCGCGGATTGGCGGACAAGATGATGTTCACCCGGTTGGACGAGCTGCACAAAGGAAGCGTCTTCTACATCCACACGCTCGGGCGCACGCTCGCCTACAAGGTGACGGACATCCGCGTCGTGGACCCCGGACAGGTCGACTCGCTGCGCATCGTCAAAGGCCAAGATCTGGCGACCCTGGTCACCTGCACCCCGTACGGGATCAACACGCAACGCCTGCTGGTCACCGGCGAGCGTGCCCGCATGCCGCAGACCGCCCCCTACGAGCGGGACGCGCCGAAGGACGCGCGCACCCCAGCATTGACGGTCATGGGAGGCACGCTCCTGGCCGGCTGGCCGTTCGCGCGACGCCTGGCACGAATTCCACGGCGTGCCGCTCATTCCACCGGCACGACCGGGGAAAGCAGACCAAAAACAAAGGAGAACCAATGAGAACCAGCTTATCCGGCCGACTGGCGGCCGGCATCACCACTATCGGTCTCCTGGCTGTGGGATTGGGCGCGACAAGCATGCCCGCCATAGCGGAGGAGAAGCCGGTGGACGTGTACATCGGCGACAGCATCGTCGCCAATAACCCCGCAGTCAAGGTCGATTCCACCAACCGCTGGTCGAGGCTCGTGTCCGATGCGGACGGGGCGACCGACCTCAACGTCGCCGTCGGCGGCACCGGCTTCCTCGTCTACCAGGGCAAGACCTACTCCGACCAGGTAGACATCGCCCTGAGCCGGTTGAAGAAGTCCGGCACGGACGTGTCGCAGGTGCGCCGCGTCATCCTGGTCGGCGGCGGCAACGACTTCCAGAAAGGCCTCAACCCCACGCTGATCGACAAGGAGGCCAAGGCCATGCAGGAGACGGCCGACAAGATCAAAGCCTCGTTCCCCGCCGCCAATACGACTACATCCCCGAAGTCCTTGCCCAGACCAAGCTCAACACGAAGGACGTGACCGCGGCGAAACCCTACCTGCCTGTCATCTACCAACTGTTCAAAGGCAAGGGCTTCCATGTGGCCGAACAATGGTGGGATTGGCTGCCCGACGCGTACGCGAACGGCTATGCCGCTCCCGACGACCGCCACACCACACCCAAAGCGCATAATGTGGCCGCGCACCGGATCGTCGAATGGCTCAACACGCTCGGCGAACCCCAGGTGGCCGGACAGGTCGCCGAATGGGCCGACGGAGGCGGGACGACAAAACCGGCCGCCGTGACCATCCGGTACGACGCCAACGGCGGGACCGGCTCCATCAAGGACACGACCGGAAAACCGGGCGACGCAATCACCCTGCCCGAAACCGGGGTCACGCACGCCGGATACACGCTGACCGGATGGTCCCTGTCCAAGGACGGGACGGGCCAGAACGTGAAACCGGGCGGCAAATACACGATCCCCGAGAACGCCTCGGGCACGATCGTCGTATACGCCGTATGGACCAAAACGGAGACGGGCGGCGGCGAGGGGAACATCCCCGGCACCGACTGCACGACCACGGACTGGAACACGACCAGCTCCAACACCGGCATCTACGCGGGCGGGAACCTGGACATGGCCGGCATGTACGAGAACGAGGGCAGCGTCGTCGTCGCCGGCAACGTCACCAACATGCCGTCCACCGTGCCTGCGGGCATCGCCGCCTGGGCTCTTGGCTACGTTCCCGACAAGAACGCCGACTTCATGAACGTGGGCGGGAACGTGAACCTGAAACGCTCCGGCAGCGACATGCTCGCCGACGACAGGCACATCATCGACGGCACGCTGAAGGTCGGCGGCACGCTGGACGGCGGCACCATCACCACCCCGTTCACCTACGGAAACTTCAAACAGGCCGCCAACCCGGCCGTATTCCAGAAATACGACGAACAGCACATCCGGGACATGATCTCGATCATGCAATACCAGCGGACCGCCACCGACCCCGTCCCGACCATCCAATCGGGCCTCGGCAAACAGGCCGCGTTGACCGTCTCCCTGGGCAACGGGTCCACCATCGACTGGAACGACGGCACGACCCGCCTGACCGGCCTGAACGCCACACTGAAGAAGTTCAAGAAGACCGGCACGGTCACCGCCGCCAAGACCGGCGACTACACGCAGACCACGTTCCTCAACTACAAGGACACCACGTTCACCAACCCGACCGAAACCAAAGCCAACGTGTCCAAAGCGGGCCTTCTCACCTTCAAGGGCGACGGGAAAAGCCAGACCCAGACGTTCGACCTCGACCCCGCATGGGTCGACGCGCAGGAGCAGACGCTGGGAGTCACCCAATGGGACCTCAGCTTCACCGGCATCCCCGCGACCGCGAGCATCGTCGTCAACATCAACGGATCCGGCAAACCGTGGACGTTGCACGACTCGTACCGCACGTTCGTGGACGACAAGGACATCAGCATCCCGGTCAACGACCACACGGACAGGCGCGTCGCCTACCGCCGGTTCGCCAGCCGCCTCATGTGGAACGTCAACGACATCCCCTCGTTCAGGCTCAACGGACTCGTGCCCGGGGCGGACACATCCAGCCAATGGAAGATGTTCCCCGGCTCGATCCTCACCCTGGGCGACCTGACCGTCGACACGGACACCAACGGCACCCTGTGGTCCAACGGGAACATCTCATTCCGCAACAAGGTCGAACACCACAACGCGCCATGGGCCGGAGCCAGCATCACCAGCTGCAAGCCTGCCGAGAACCCGTCGGCCCCGAAACCCACGCCAGCATCCACACTGCCCGCCACCGGCGCGACCTCCACGATCGCGTCGATAGCAGGGGGGGCGGTTCTCTGCCTCGCCCTCGCGTCGTTCGCCTACAGCCGACGGAGGCGCGGCTGACATTCCATTCCGCCTCCATGCAATCGGAGGAGGATTGAAATGAACATCCGCAGCATGATCAAGCATGTCGCCGCCATTATCACGGCGGTCGGCATGCTTCTCGCCTCGATGGCCGGCGCAGTCACCGCCCTGGCCGAGGATTCCAAGCCCACGACCGCCGTGGACGGGCCCACAAAGCCGGTCAGGATCATGGATAACCTGTACCAGACCCGGTACACGGGAGACTACAAGCTCGACGACTACCTGTCGGCGAACGCCGGCGGCAACGACGACTATCTCGCCTGGCTACGGGCCAACCTCAACCACGGCAAGCCCATACCCCTGTCCACGACCCAGGCATGCACCACGCTGGCGGTCACGGACACGGACACAGGCCATGACCTCATGGTCCGCAACATGGACTGGTATCCGGCCGTTCCCGGCATGATGGTCGCCACCGCCCCGACGGATGGGTATCGGAGCGTGGGCGTCGCCCCGGTCATGACCGGCAAGGAGAACGCGACGCCCACCACGGACGAGCTTGAGACGAGCGCGAACATCGCGCCCCTGACCACCATGGACGGAGTCAACGAGAAGGGGCTGTCTGCGGCGATCCTGCAGATCCACCGCTGGCAGGCGCCCAACGACGGCAAGCCGTCCATCAGCCAGCTGGCCGTCGTCCGCCTGCTCCTGGACAAAGCCGCCACCGTGGACGAGGCAATCGGCCTGCTCGGCCGGTACGACATCGCCGCCTACGGCGACAAGTACGCATCGCTCGGAGGACTGCACTACGCATTGGCCGACGCGACCGGCGCAAAGGCCACCATCGAATTCGACGGCGGGAAAATGCACGTCACCCGTCCTACGGACACGTACCAGACCACCACGAACACGATGACCTGGAACCATGAGATCGAATCCGACCGGCGCTGGAAAAAGGTCGACACGGCCGTGCGCGAGGCAGGCGGATCCATGGGCGAACGGGACGCGTTCGGCCTGCTGGCCGCCACTCCGTCCCACTCGACCAGCACCCTGCAATGGACCGTCGCCTACGACCTCGACGCCAAGACCGGGATCATCACCACCCGCGGCCGCACCGACCAGGCCCGAACCCTCACCCTCGACGGAATCCAGACCGCCGCCTCACCCGTGACCGTCAGATACGACGCCAACGGTGGCAGGGGCACGATAACGGACATGACCGGCAATCCCGGAGACCAAATCGACATACCCTCCACGGGCGTGACCCGCAGCGGATACACACTGGCCGGCTGGAACACGAAGGCAGACGGCACGGGCGCAAGCATCCCGGCCGGTTCGTACACGATCCCGGCCGACGCCACGGGCACCATCACCCTGTACGCGCAATGGCAGCGGACGAACACCACGCCGACCGACCCGGACGCGAACGGCCTGCCGGATCGTCTGGTCAACGGCAGCTTCGAATACCCAAACGACTATCCAAGCTACTGCCTGTCGAACGTGGCGATCCACAGCCTGTCGGCCGACGGCAGGATGGACTGCGTGGACTGGATCAAGAAGGACGCCAACGGCAAGCCCGACGATTCGAAATACACGCAGAAATCGTTCACGATCAACGGGTTCGACCAGAAGAGATTCGGTTGGCGGTCGAGCCAGACCGCCAACTCGCCCGACGGCCGAGGCAGCGTGGAACTGCGTTTCGGCGTACGCGACAAGCAGGACGCCATACGGCCGAACGTGCCGGCGACCCGCCGTGCCAACCAGTATTCCGAGATCGTGGCCGAACAGGAAGGCGCCTACATCTACCAGGACATCAGAACCGTCCCCGGCCACACCTACCACTGGAACCTGGCCCACGCCTCATACACGAACTCCAAGGACGGGTTAGGCAAGGAGTTCCTGAACAACCCGGACTGCATGAGCGTGGTCATCGGACCCGCTCCGACGGCCGGCGGAACGTTCAGGGGCGTCGCCCAGCAGGCGCGGCGTCTGGCGGACGGTGCCGGCAACGACAAGGCCGGGGACACGGGCACCAGCTTCTGCAGCACGGTCGACGAGGCCGCGGTCTCGCGCGGCGACCTGACCCTCGACTACGACACCGGCAAACCCACCGTCAAAACCCGGAACAATTCCTGGGAACGCTACGCGGACCGCGACGGATACGTCGCCACCAGCACCGTCACCCGTTTCACATTCAAATCGGTGAAGCAGCATAGCGTGATCCACGGCAACCTGATCGACGACATCCGCTTCAGCGAGGACACGACCGTCACCTACCATGCGAACACCGGTGTCCCGGCCGATCCGGAATGGGCTGATACGACCATCGCCGGCGACTACACGATCGTAGACAACACGCACAACAGGTTCACGCGCGACGGCTACGAATTCCAGGGATGGAGCCAGGATCCGAAGGCCACGGCCGCCAGCCTCCTGGCCGGCGACGTCATCGACGTGTCGCAGTCGGGCGCCGACCTGTACGCGATCTGGAAACGGACGAAGACCGAACCGGCACCCGTATCCACACTACCCCAGACCGGCAGCGTCATCGGCCTGATCGGAGGCCTGGTAGCCGCCGTCCTCCTCACCGGGGCCGGCATCGCGTTCAAACGCCGAGGGTAAGTCTCCTGCTGACACGGGTAAACGGACGTTTCCCTGACTATACGGTAGGAGGATTCCATCGTCATGGGTCCTCCTACCGTATGGTTACATCAAGATCCAGCTGATAAAAAAAGGAATCATGGGGTGACTCTGCTGTCCCTTGCGGTTGAAGGTTGAGTTCGCCGCGACCAAAACGTTGCGCGTCCATAAGGGCAAGGATGAGGTCACGCTCCTCACTTGCACCGGTCAGGGGAACACTATGCGTTTTCTGGTCACGGGGGGAGCGTAACAGCATGCCTGATCAGGTTCCTTTGCCGGGGATGCCCCGGGTGATATGAAGCAGACTGCTCTTGTTTCCGGTATCATTGTGGCGGGGGGTGTTGGCTGTTGGTTTTTCGCTTTGTCGTGGTCGGCGTGTTTCGGGTAGGCACATGTCTTGCTGACGAAAAAAGGTGGTAGCAATTTGCATTAGTAAAAATTTATGTTACTATCTGTAGGTGGAAAACATACAACGCCTCCCAAGGAACACAAACCCCAAAAGAGACACGACCAAGGAAAGAAGAGATCTTTCATGAAACGCAGCAATCTCACCAAGATCGCAGTGGCAAGCACAGCCGTAATGGCCACCCTCGCCTCGCCTGCAATCGCCATGGCCGACGAAGCCACAACCACAGACAACCAGACCAAGCAGGCCATCGCACAGGCGCAGGACAGCGTCGCACAGGCCCAGCAGAGCACAGCGGAAGCCAACCAAGCCATCGCACAGGCATCCCCGACCGGCGTGACCGAAGCGCAGGCCAAGGCCGACGCCGCCGCAGCCGCACTGGACACCGCCAAGCAGAACCTCGACAACGCCGCCGCCCAGCAGCAGACAGCCGCAAACAACCAGCAGCAGGCGCAGGCGAACTACGACGATGCCAGCAAGGCCCAGCAGCAGGCCGCACAGGATGCGACCGACACGGCCGACAAGATCGCCGCCGCCCAGCAGGCCGCGAACAACGCTTCCAACGCCATCAACGACGCCAACAAGGCCATGCAACAGGCCTCCGACGGCCAGTCGAAGGCAGAAGCCGACAAGCAGACCGCACAGACCGCGAAGGATGAGGCCTCCGCCGAATCCGCCTCCCATCAGAAGGACGCCGACAAGGCCCAGACCGATATCGATGCGGCCGACAAGCAGGCCACGAACGCGCAGAAGAAGGCCGATCAGGCGGATACCGCCATCAGTGATGCGCAGAAGAAGGCCGACCGGGCCGACGCGGACGCGAAGCAGGCCGCGAGCGACAAGGCGGCCGCCGAGAAGGAGCTGGCCGCGGCCAAGCAGCAGCAGGCCACGGCGACCGGCGACAAGACGAAGGCCGACGAGGCGGTGAACGCCGCGCAAGCCAAGCTGGATGCGGCCAAGCATGCCGAAGCCAAGGCGCTTGAAGCCAAGCAGAAGGCCGATGCCAAGGTCGAACAGCTGTCCAAGGATGATGGAGGTCTTTCCGACCTGGCCGCGAAGCTCGAAGCGGCGAAGAAGGCCGCAGCCGATGCCGCCACCGCCCAGCAGAAGGCCGAACAGGCGCAGAAGGATGCCGACAAGGCGGCATCCGACGCTTCGGCGAACGCCACGGCGAAGCAGCAGGCCGCCGAACAGGCGAAGGCCGAGGCCGACCGGCTGAAGCAGGTCGCGGCGGACGCGCAGTCGAAGCTCTCGCAGGGCGCGGTCGCCTACTTCGGCGACCGGAACGCGTCGGACGCGGTCAAGGTCCTCACCGACAAGGACACGACGCTTTACCTGTCCAGCATCCAGAACGGGGGGAAGGCGATGCGACCAGCATCGACAACATGATCGCCGCGCTCTCGTATATCAGGGAGGCGAACCAGCTTCGCGCCAAGGAGGGTCTGGCGCCGTTGAAGGTGTCGGACACGCTCATGGCGATGAGCATGGCGAACGTCGACTGGTCCGACGACAACATCAGCCATTCCGGCCAGTTCAACGTCGGCGAGAACATGGCCTGGGGTTACAAGGACCCGTTCGACGGCTGGTACACGACCGAGAAGGCCAATTACGAGAAGGACATGACCGACGGCGTGCTGGACGGCAAGGACAAGGACGGGAACGCGGTGGGCGAGACCGGCCATTATCTGAATGTCGTCAAGGGCTACACGGTCACCGGTTTCGCGATCAGCCAGAACGGGACGCTCGGCTTCGGGACCACGCACGGGCAGACGTTCCAGTACGCGGCCCCCGACCAGTCGGGGCGTGTCATGGACGTGGACGCGTATCTGGCGGATCTGACCGCATGGCGTGATTCGCTGACCAACGCGGACGCGAACTGGCAGGCCGCATTGTCCAAGAGCAAGCAGGCCGCACAGGACGCCTCCGCCGCGGCCAAGGCGCTGGCCGCCGCCCAGCAGTCCGCGCAAAAGGCCGCTGAGGAAGCCCAGCAGGCCGCCGGGGTGGCCGAGCCTGTGAACACATGGGCAGGCTGGAAAGTCGCCGGGTACATGGTGGAACATGGCGCAAAGGCCTTGTTTCAGGCGGTACTCATCCACAGCAGCAAAGGTGACGGCCAGACCTACCGCGCATCGTTCTTTGGCGCTTCTCAGGTAAAGCCCTTACCCACGGCATGAAAAAAAGCCGCCAGCGCTTCAAAACACTGGCGGCTTTTATCATACCTCTGTTCCATCAGGAAAGCGGAAGTTCACAATAAGCTCTGCGCCCATGGCCTGCGCCATCTGCTCCAGTTCTTCATACTTGAACTTTCCTGTTTTCATCCGCTGGTTGAATGCCTGCGGGGTGGTGTCCATCCGCCGGGCAAGTTCAGCTTCTTTTATTTTGGAAACAGCTTCGGCCATTTTGATTTTCGTTGGGAAATCCATGTTCATCACCTCACCGCAAGTATAAATGATTTCCTGTATTTTGTCAAGAAATATTTTCAAAAATATAGGTTTTTCTTTAAGAAAAGCCTTGACATTATAAAGGAAATCCTGTATAATATAGGTGTCAGGAGGAGCGGAAAAGCTCACCGGAAAGGAGAACAGACCGATGGATGAAAAAAGCAAAAGCTCTGAAAGAGCTGCTGGAAATCTTGGTCGAACATCCCGATCTTGCAGAGCGGATAACGATCACGATTAAACCCAACAGAATCATTCAGAGCAATGAGACCCCCACGGATAATAAGTAATCCGTAAGAGCAGGGCGGCGGGTAGGAGCCGCCGCCCTCGCTTTTTAATTATAACCACCCACCGATGAAAAATCAAGGAGAATATATATGAACAGAGAGCGCAGAAAGGCCCTGCAGGCTATCATTGATCAGCTTGAGACCCTCCAGACTCAGCTTGAGGAAATCCAGACTGAGGAAGAAGAATACCGGGACAACATCCCCGAAAACTTCCAGAGCGGCGAACGGTACGAGCGTACCGCGGAAATCTGTGAAAGCCTGTCCGATGCGGTAAGCAGTCTGGAAGATGCCACCAGCAGCATTGAAGAAGCGATTGAGTAAGGAGAAGCGCCATGACCATCCGAGAGTTTGCAAAGCTGAACAATTTTCCCATCAAGGGCAAGCTGACCCGCATTCCTGATGAGGTCGAATACGACTTCAACGACCGGCCGCACAACTGCAAGCGGTACGTTGACGAAGATTTCAATGAATACGGCATCCATGAGGACGGCTTCATTGTTGCCATCCCCTGCGAAAAGGCTTGGGGGTTCAGCACCAAAGAGAAGTCCCGGATTGCCGCCATGATTGAAAAAGAGCGCCAGGAAGCCGCTGAGCGCCGGATGTTCGGTGATTGATGGGAGGTATGAACTGAATGCTTACGCTTGAGCAAGCGCTTCAGCACGGCGCCGCCGTCGGTGTCAAATACTATGTGAAAAACAGCTATGACAAAATCGTTGGCGGAACCTGCACAGAAGAACAGGCGCTTTCCATGAAGAAGCGCTTCGAGGAAGAAGACAAGCACAACCCTTGGACAAAAGGATCCACCCGCTTTTACATTACCAAAATAGGATGAGGTTTACTATATGAATGATTTGGAGCAGGCTCTCCGCATCCTGCGCGGAAGCAAACAATATAATTTCAATGGCACGGTTTTGACTGTGATCGGCTATTATACCGCAAGCGCATTCCCTTGATTTGGGTAAGTTGGATGCGGATATGCTGGAAGCCCTCACCCCAGATGAGGAAGCCGATGACGGCGGTATTTGGTAATCTGCAAACAAAAAATA
>ENA-OQJK01000228-OQJK01000228.1-human-gut-metagenome-genome-assembly--contig:-NODE-228-length-11916-cov-3.144542_pt1 | contig 11916 bp, 13 predicted proteins | sample MGYA00242605_ERZ504771 | MGnify/ENA primary metagenome ERZ504771 (study PRJEB26092, sample SAMD00036353) | human gut metagenome | host: Homo sapiens | study: EMG produced TPA metagenomics assembly of... | reverse complement strand
CGATTGATGAAGCGCAAGAAACTTCTCAACACGTATTATGAGAAAAATCCAAAAAGCAGATATAGAAGACCGTACGGAAGAGGCCGACAAAGTTGCCGTTAGAATAGCAAAAATTTTGTCGGAGAAAGCATTTAGTTTTACTCCGAATGAGTATATCTCTATTCATAAAAAAGTTATTTACAGGGATTTATGGACATGCCGGAAAACTTAGAGATTATAATATCACAAAAAAAGAGTGGGTGCTGAATGGAGCAACGATTCTTTATGGAAGTGCATCAGAACTTCGTGCAACCCTGGACTATGATTTTGCAGAGGAAAAGAAGTTTAGTTATAAAAACTTGAGCATGGAAGAAATTATTCACCACCTGGCGTTTTTTGTATCAAGATTATGGCAGATACATGTATTCGGAGAAGGAAATACACGAACTACGGCAGTATTTTTTATTAAGTATCTTAGAACACTTGGATTTGATGCAACTAACGACATTTTTGCGGAGAATGCATGGTATTTTAGAAATGCACTTGTTAGGGCCAATTATAACGATTTGAAAAATGGTGTTCATGAAACAACCGAGTATTTGGAATTGTTTTTAAGAAATTTATTGTTGGATGAGAAGAATGAACTTCATAATCGTACGATGCACATTAGTGGAAGGTTTGCAGAAGTGGACATTGAAAGAGTAAAAGTGGACATTGAGAGTGGAGAAGTGGACATTGAAAGCACAAAAAGTGGACATTCGAAATAAATTACTTTCTTTCTCAGATACGATTTCAGAAAAAACAATAAATCATACAGTAGAAATATTTTCAAAATGTGGAAAAGAAAATTAGTTTCGGAAGAACGATAGTTGAAGAAATTACTGGATTAAAGCCATCAGGAGCTTCCAAGTTAATAAAACTGTTGGTTGATAGTGAGGTAATCGTACCTGTAACAGGACATGGAAAAGGAAAATATCGGTTTCAATAAAAGTGAACATTGAAAGGGTGTTAATGCCATTCGCAAAAATGCCCAAAACAAATCGGCGTACTGATATATTACCAAATTTGGTAGCAGTATTTAGAATAATTTTGTATTATAAAAGTGTTACAAAATATCGGCGTACCCGCCACACGTTTACAAAGTCAAACGGTCTGTACGCCATGTCTTAACCTTATGATTGCAGATATTAGCAACCTGTCAAAGGGTGTAAAAACTCAGTAACTATGCGGGTTCGCGTACTGTTAAAGCAGTGAAAAACGACACCGCATGTGGAGACGGTTGTTCTTTTGTCCCAACTGAAACAAAAGCCGGATGATTACATTAATGTCACGATTGAACTTGATGATATGGATATAACATCTGCAGAGACTAAGGCTACATATGATGAGATAAAGAAGTATGTGGCTGAACATAATGCCGGCATGAAGGTTTCCAATCTGTATATCTCACAGGTAAAGAGAAAATGCGGAATTGAGGTTGGAAAGAATTATAATTTACTTAAAAATAGAAGATAGCAGGCAACCGCAGTGTCCAGAAGATAAAGAGAGTGCAATTGTGGAGGCATTGAAGCATTGTAAGATGAATAAATAAAGAGAGGTGCATATGCTATGCCAGGTATACTCGTGGTTGAAGATGATGAAAATTTAAATCGCGGAATTACATTTTCACTGAAAAAATCCGGATATAAGGTTTTTTCAGCAGAATCAGTGAAAAAAGCGAAAAGAATTGCAAGTGATAATAATGTGGATGTTACCATTTGTGATGTGAATCTTCCGGATGGGAATGGACTGGAATTTGTAAGGTGGATGAGATGCAATTATAATACATACATTATTTGTCTTACAGCACTAGATCAGGAGATGGATCAGGTCATGGGATATGAAGCAGGGGCAGATGATTATATTACAAAGCCGTTTAGTCTTTCGGTACTTCTTTTGAAAATAGAAGCACATTTCCGCCGCAGACAGGAGAAAACGGAAGCCGGAAAGATGATTTCGGGAGATATCGTATTTATCGCAGGAGAAATGAAAGTCCTGATAAAGAGTCGTGAAATCAGTCTGACAAAAACGGAGTTGAAAATGCTGACTTTTTTTCTTCAGAATCCGAAACAGATTCTTTCAAAAACACAAATATTGGAAAATGTGTTTGATCTGGAAGGGGATTTTGTGGATGAAAATACAATCGCTGTCAATATCAGAAGACTCCGTGAGAAAATCGAAGACAATCCGGCTGCACCGGTCTATATAAAGAATATCAGAGGTCTTGGGTATATATGGAATCAGGAGGTAAGGCAGTGACAAAGAGATATCGCAAGAAGATTACAGTAGTGCTCTCCTTGGTATTACCTGTCATATTATTGTTTGCAATATTAAATTGCTTTACCACGTATGTGTTTTATGAAGATTATAAATATAAAATGAATCTTATGACAGAGATTGCTGCAAAGGAAGAATTTTCCGGGCTGGATGCTGTTTCGGAATTGCTTAAGGATAAGGATATTGAAACTAACGAACAGGGAAGGCGATTATTGGAGCAATATGGATACTGGGGGAATAAAGGGAATGCATTTTATTCGCAATTCCGGCATCAGATTATGGTGGTTGGTGCTGTAAGCACTGTGATATGCGTGCTTTTTTTGACTTTTTTACTTTATTGGAAGAAAAAAGAAGATGCGTGTCATCAGAAAATTTTAGACCAGTTGGAAGAAATTCTGATCAGATTCCGTGAAAATAAATTTGATGATTTACTGAAAACGGAAAATCATGCAGAACTGGAAAAATTGAATGACCAGCTTGAAGCAATCGGACATCATATTCAGTTGATAAAGGAAGAAGCAAGGGCAGAAAAGGAGAACACGAAAGAAATGGTTTCTGATATTTCTCACCAGTTAAAGACACCGGTTGCAGCTTTGGATACATGTTTTAGTGTGCTGATGCAGAATGACTTAAGTGCCACAGAACAGGAGGAGTTTCGTATCCGTTGTCGGAGTGCTCTGGATGGACTGGAGACATTATTGCAGTCGCTTCTTGAAATATCCAAGATGGAAACTGGACTGATTCAGATTAATAAGAAAAAACTTCCGCTTATGGATACTGTCATATCTGCTGTGAACCGCACTTATCCTAAAGCGGATGAGAAAGAAATTGAATTCGTTTTTGACTATGAAAAAGAGCTGGAAACATGCACGATTATGCAGGATAAAAGGTGGCTTGGTGAAGCTGTGATCAACGTTCTGGATAATGCGGTCAAGTACAGTCCGTGTGGTTCAAAAATATTTATCCGGTTACAAAAAAGAAACGATCTTGTAAGAATGGAAATTGAGGATCAGGGAATTGGTATTCCGCAGAATGAGTATCACAAAATTTTTCAACGATTTTACAGAGGAAGTTCCAAGGAGGTCATGGAAAAGAGTGGTACAGGAATCGGACTTTTTCTATCGAGAGAAATTATCGAAAAACACGCAGGTACGATTACGGTAACCTCCGGCAAAAAGAAAAAAGGAAGCACGTTTGTGATTCAATTACCATATGTTGGTTAAATTTTAAGTGAGCAGAAATCTTACAATTCTGTAAGATTTCTGCTCGTTTTTTGAAAGTGAAATGAAAGATTGTCCTGATACAATTTGGATGTAGGTTGAAAAATGACCAAATATATAAACAGGCAAAGAAAGCGTGCTGAAAAGGTACGCTTTACAGAATTGAAAAGGAGGCAACACATGAGTGTGATATTAGAAACCAAGCAGCTTTGTAAGTTTTATGGCGCAGGTGAGAATCAGGTCAAAGCGGTCAATCAGGTGGACATTCAGATTGAGCAGGGAGAATTTGTCGCAATTGTTGGAAAGTCAGGTTCCGGTAAAAGTACATTACTTCATATGCTTGGAGGGCTAGACACCCCGACAAAAGGCAGTGTTACTTTAGCAGGGAAAGATTTATACAGGATGAAGGAAGATGCCCTTGCTGTTTTCCGCAGAAGAAAAATCGGATTTGTTTTTCAGGCATTTAATCTGGTTTCATCTGTTAATGTCTGGGAAAATATTGTACTGCCACTGGGGCTGGATGGAAGAAAAGTGGATGAAGCGTATGTAAATGATATTATTGCAACTCTGGGGATTGAAAACCGGATTTATAATCTGCCAAATCAGTTATCCGGAGGACAGCAGCAGAGAGTAGCAATTGCAAGAGCACTGGTGAATCGTCCGGAAATTATATTTGCAGATGAGCCGACAGGAAATCTTGATTCTAAGACCAGTGATGAGGTAATCGCTCTGCTTAAGATGACAGCAAAAAAATATGGACAGACAATTGTAATGATTACCCATGATGACGAAATTGCACAGGTCGCTGACCGTATTCTGGTGATTGAGGACGGACAGGTGGTGGATTTCAGATGAAGACAATAAGCAGGATTGCATATAGCAATGACAAAAGGAACAGGACAAGAAGTATACTGATCATGATGGCAATCTGTCTGACCACGATGCTGCTTGTTATCATCAGTACTGTGGGAAATGGGGTAATTCATTTACAGAAAAGTCAGGCGGCAGGATCATATGGAAGCAATTATGGTCTGTTTGTTTCCGCAGACGGATCGCAGTTAAAAGAAGTAAACCGCCGTGCGGAAATAGATGCTATAGGCACTATGTGCACCGAAGGTATCATAAAAGGCAATGAAAAAGGCGGGTTTGTCTGCATGGATGAGACTGCAAGAAAAATGCTTCCTTATAATAAAGAATATGAGTTGAAGGAAGGAAAGTATCCGGAAAAAATGCAGGAAATTGCCGCAGGAAGAGCATTTTTTCGTGCAATGGGGTATGGTGATGTAAAGATCGGAGATACAGTTACACTGGATTACCGCGCAGGGATGCAGTCAGAATATAAGCCGGAAGAATTTGTTGTCAGCGGAATCCTATATGATCGGGATGAGTATACCATCGAGGCATCTTATGTTGCTTTCGGGTCACAGGAGTTTTATGATGAGCACGTCGCAGAGAATGACAGACAGTATAATATTTATTTTACTTTAAATGATTCTGCAAATGTATCTATGAATAATATTGATTCGGTTATAAAGCAGATTGCAGCAGCTTGTGGGATCGAAGAAAAAAACGTTATAGTCAATGATCTCTATTTGCAATGGGTCTTGCAGCCGAGTTATGAAATGATTGCGGTATGCGGGGTTTTGATTCTTGCAATTGTACTTTTCTCTGTTGTGGTCATTTATAATATTTTTCAAGCCGGTATTGCCAACAAGATACAGGAGTATGGAAAAATCAAGGCTCTGGGAGCGACAAAAAAGCAGATGAAACAACTGATCTTCAGAGAGGGTATGTTTTTGACAATTTCTTCAATACCAGTTGGATTGCTTCTTGGTTTTCTGATTGCAAAATGCGGTTTTAACTGGCTGATAGAACAGGGGAACCTTGTATCAACCGGAACTGGCTCTATGGGAGTTCAAAATCAGCAGGTGCCTCTGTTTTCCCTGCCTGTTATGCTTCTCTGTATTTTTCGTATCATTTCTTACCGTTGCTTTGGCACTGCGTAAACCAATGAAAATTGTTTCACGGATTTCACCCATCGAAGCAACACGGTATTTAGAAAATGCAGAAACACACAAAAAAGGAAAAACGAAATGGCAGAAAAAATGTCACCGTGTTTTCTATGGCAATGGCAAATATAACGGGTAATCCCAAAAGAACCATTGGTACTATCCTCACAATGGGTTTTTCTTGCGTATTGTTTGTGATTATCTCTAATTATGTGGGAAATATTGACACGGAGCATGAAGCACGTCTTTCAGTTAATCATGGACAATTTGAACTGCAGCTTGACTATTCTGCTGAGTATGATGAAAGATATCCGGAGAATAATCTGGATACGATTCTGACGGATGATCCATTGAATGATTCGCTGATTGAAGAAATCAAAAGCATTCCGGGAGTGACAGATGTCATGACGAGAGAGATTGTCTCTGTAAATCTGAACGGAACAAGATTTCCGGCTGATATTGTGAGTAAAAATGATTTTGATTTTATGCGCCAAGAAGGGGATATTGGCTCTATGGACTATGATCAGGCGGTAAAGAATGGTGATATTTTCTTTGGCTGGTCAACGTGGATGGAACAAGATGGATATGCTCTGGGTGAATCCATTGCATTTGACTTTGAGAATGGAAGTGGAACCTATACCTATCAGGGAAAGATTGCAGGATCTTTTGTAAGTGCGGACACTTATCTTGTCATTCCGGAAGGTGTATATCGTTCCATGAATCCGAGGGGAACAGCCTATGGCTATCTGTGGGTGGACTGTGATAAAAAAGATGTTGCATCTGTGGAACAGAGTCTGAATACTTTGATTTCTAATACTTCGCATATAAAAATGGATACCTATCATGCACAGTTACAATCTGCAGAATTCACAGCTCGCATGATGAAGCTTGGCTGTTATCTGTTTATGGCGGTTGTAGGACTCATCGGTTTTATGAATATGGCAAACACCATAATCATGAATATTACGACAAAAAGCAGGAATATGGTGTATTACAGGCTGTGGGTATGACAAATAAACAATTAAATTTATGTCTGCAGTTACAGGGAATGATGTTTACGGTTGGCACCATATGCGTAGCTTTGATTATTGGTCTGCCGCTCGGCTATGCACTTTTTTCCTATGCAAAACATAATGGAATATTTGGAATGAATATCTATCATGTTCCAATCGTACCAATTTTTATTATGATTTTTTTGGTTCGGTCTGTTGCAGATTGTACTTTCCTGCGTTTTAAGCAGTAATCTGAAAAAGGAAACGCTGGTAGAAAGAATAAGGTATCAGGGATAGCAAGTAATATGTAATGAACTAGTACAGCGAATATTAAGTAACTGATATATTGACTTGTCTGATTTTTCATCTGCGGCGTTGTCGTCAATCGCCGTAGCCACCGCTACGCCTCATTCCTCCGCCTTGCAGCTGAAGAAATCATCCTGCATCAATATAGCAGAAACTTAATTTTCGCTGTACTAGATCTTAACGAAGAGGAGAAATAGATAACTTCCATTTTGTATGTATGATAAATCTAAACAGTATTTTTAGCAACATTTCCTGAGGGGCTGTCGGGAAATAGATAGTTCTAAAGCAGGGAGGATATGACTCACAACGAGTCATACCCTCTCTGAATTTATCTGAAAAAGAAAAAAGATGGCTAACGACAACCATCTTTCTCTCCGTTACATGTTATAATGTAACTATGCTAACAACTAATTATTATAACGATTTTTTGAGTTTGGGCAACAGAAAATTAACTTTAGTTTCTTCGAATTGAGTTTACCTGACGACGATCCAGTCTATACCCTGAAAAAAGTGATGGAGGAATTAGGTTTTTCTGGCTTGTTAGCCAATTGTTCAGATAAGGGAAGAACCGGGTACAACCCAATTATGATGTATGCTGTAGTTACCTATGCAAATATGCGGGGGAATACGTTCTGTTGACCGTATTGTTGATCTGTGTGAAAGAGACCTTGCTTTTATCTGGCTGACGCGCGGACAAAAACTGAACGTGATGTTTTTTAATTGACTTTAAAAACAGGAAGCTGACATCTGATGTCCTGGATGACCTGAATTACCAGTTGATGCGGCGGCTACAGAAAGAAGGGCTGGTCACATTAAAAGAACTTTTTATTGACGGTACAAAGATAGAGGCAAATGCGAACCGTTATACTTTTGTATGGCGCGGAAGCATCAATTACCATCTGGCAGGACTTCTGGACTCTATCGACCAGCTTTTTGAAAAATATAATCTTTTTTGCAGGAGAATGATTATGGGACAAAGTACGAGCAGGGAAATGCACAGATGTTTGTGATCGAAGGGATGGATAAAGTCCGGGAAATGATCGAAAAGAACAGAAAACGAAAGCTTGTAAAACATAACCTGTGTCCCCGGCCTGAACTGCTATTCCTGCCCGGGTGCAGTGGGCGCCTGTCCTATCGGCTCTATTCAGGCAGTAGTAGGAAGCTGGAATTTCAAAATGGCATACTATGTGATCGGATTCCTTATTTTCATCGGTGCCCTGCTTGGCCGACTGGTCTGCGGTTTCTTATGCCCTTTCGGTCTGATCCAGGATCTGCTGAATAAGATTCCTTTCCCAAATAAAATCCGCACATTTAAAGGGGACAAACTGCTCCGCAGACTGAAATACGTGATCTTTCTCGTATTCGTTATCCTGCTCCCCATGTTCGTAGTAGATATCATGGGTCAGGGTGCTCCGTATTTCTGCAAACTGATCTGTCCTGCAGGCACACTGGAAGGCGGCATTCCTCTGGTCCTGTTGAATAAATCCATGCGCAGTGCGGTGGGATGACTTTATATATGGAAGAATGGAATTCTGATCATTACGATTATTCTTGCTATCATTATTTATCGTCCATTTTGTCAGATATATCTGTCCGCTTGGGGCCGTTTTATTTCGGCCTTTAATTCTGTTTCCGTATTCCGGTACAGCGTGGATAAAGATAAATGCATTCACTGTGGAAAATGTGCAAAAGCCTGCCAGATGGAGGCGATTCAATGCGGTATCCGAAGAAAAACCACAGACAACTGCAACAGCTTCTGAAGCTCGGTCTGTTGATTTAAGATAGGGGGCGGACAGTGGAATTTAAAAATTCATTTTAGGGACGGAAAATACAACATAGTTATTGGTTGACATATTGCATTTACGGGTGATAGAATAAAATTGAACTATGAAACATAGTGAATAAGCCGGATCACCGGATATCATGAATACAGTAATCATGCAGTAAAGAGTCAACGAAGGAGATACACATATGGCAACACTCAAGGACGTGGCGAAGGCATCGGACGGTGACGAGTAGGGACTGTTTCCAGAGTTTTGAATAATAGAGGATATATCAGCGATAAGACACGGGAAAAAGTATATCGGGTAATGAAAGAACTGGATTATCAGCCGAACGAGATGGCCAGATCCCTGTCGAAGCAGAAGAATAATATCATCGGTGTGATTCTGCCGCAAATTGAACATCCTTATTTCGCCAAAGTTCTGAGCAGACTGGAACGGGAAGCTGCGAAACAGGGATATCGTATCATGCTGTTTGTTTCCAGAAATAAAGAAAACGGGAAGAACAGTGTATCGAGATGTGTAAAAGCGGCAGAGTGGCCGGCGTAGTGCTTTGTAGCGGAAGCTTCGAAACTGAGAAGTTCAGAGGACTGGATTTCCCCCTGATCACACTGGAACGATCTATGGATGAAGGTACTTTGAGTATAGAATGTGATAACTATCAGGGTGGAACAATGGCAACTCAGCATCTGATTGATAAAGAATGTCATAAACTGATGTATATCGGCGGAATGAGTGCAGGTGAAGACGTCCGTATGCCGGCAGATTTCCGTGAAGTGGCGTTTCGTGACACCTGTGCGAAGACGAAGACAGAGAATGTTGTCATCGTGACAGAGAAGCAGATGTTTGATTCTATGGAATATTACGAATTTGTCAGGGAGAAACTGATCGAGCATCCAGATGTGGATGGTGTTTTCGCCAGCTCAGATGTGATTGGTGCCTATGTACTGCAGGCCTGTTATGATCTGAATATCGAAGTCCCGGGCAGACTGAAGATCGTAGGATTCGATGATGTGAACATTGCACAGTTTACCAGTCCCGGACTGACTACCATTCATCAGCCCGTAGAACAGATGGCGGAGCAGGCGATCTCGGCAATCGTACAGATCGACGCAGGTAAGGTAGTTCCAACCAAGACAGTATTTCCGGTTACGCTGGTGGAACGTGGAACAACCTGATAAGCTATGCATTGTGAATATCCGTTGGACATAATATAATAAATAATCGGCAGGTATCGAAGAAAGATACCTGTCTTTTTTATTGCATAAAATGAAACTCCAATGATACCACCGAAGTGCTTTGCATCCCTTCAAGCAGACAGGATAACATCATAATCGGTCATTCAGAAATGTGGGATGTATTTGAAATGAATATAACATACGGTTACTATAAAAATAAGCGAAGTTTTATAGAAAACCAACTCAAATATGTGATAATCCAGTGAAAAAACAAAAACTGAATGTAAAAATGCACAAAAACAGACGATAAAAATAGTGCTATTATAACAAAATGCCTTCGGAACGCAAAAAATATATGACAACCGATTGACATATACAAATCATAATGATAGAATAACACTATCAAGAAAATACGTCGGGGACGTAAAGACAAGCTAAAAAAGCAGGAGGAAAAAAGAAAATGAAAAAACGTATTTCAATGGCACTTGCAATGGCAACTGCAGCAACAATGGCAACTGTATCCGTACCGGCTATGGCGGCGGATGACGTAAACATCACAATCTTCAACTCCAAGATGGAAGTTCAGAGCCAATTCGAAGAAAAAGCTGCTGAATATTCTGAAGAAACAGGTGTTGGCGTAGAAGTTTACTATTCCAGTGATACAGTAGCAGCTCACCTGGCTACCAAATATTCTGCAAACGACCCATACACACTGGCCATGGTAGATGCGAAAGATATCTACTCCCTCGCGAAAGATCACGCGATCGACTTAAGTGATCAGGACTGGGTAAAAGAAACAGATTATGCAATTGGAATTGATGACCAGATCAATGGTTTTCCGACATGTGTAGAGGCTCGTGGACTTATCTACAATGCAGATGCCATTGAAGCTATCACTGGTGAGAAATTTAATCCGGAAGATTACAAAACATTAGATGCATTTAAAGAACTCCTTGAAACTCTGAAAAAAGGAGGAATGGAAACACCTACCGGAATCATGAAAGAAGACTGGTCACTGGCGGCTCACTTCCTTACACAGGTATATGAAGAGCAGCCAGATGTAGAAGAATTCATCAGCGAACTTCACGAAGGAAAAGCAGACCTGATCAACAACGAGAAATTCAATTCCCTTATGGACTTCTTCGATGTAATGATGGAGAACAACTACGCAAAAGATTCTGCAATCGCTGCAGAGCGTGAGACAACAGAAATGATGCTTGCAGAAGGACAGATCGCATTCATGTTCGGCGGTAACTGGGACTGGTCAGTGCTTAATGCATATGACTACTCCGAAAACATGGGTATGATGCCTATACCACAGAACACAGATGACGGTTCCAACGAGAAACTTGTAGGCGGCGGTTCCAAATTCTTCATGATCGACTCCTCTGATGCAACAAGCGATGAACAGCGTCAGGCAGCAAAAGACTTCCTTACATGGCTTGCTGATTCTGAAGAAGGACAGTCCTTCATCGTAAATGACTGTGCACTGATCCCGGCATTCTCCAATAATAAACTGGAAGTAGCTGATCCGCTTGGAAAATCTGTAAAAGAATATGCAGATGCCGGCCAGTTGATCGGTAACTATAACTACATGCCAGATGACAGTATTTCCGTGTGTGGTGCTATCTGCCAGAAATACCTTGCAGGACAGATCGACCGTGCAGAATTCGCATCTGAGATTGAAGATTACTGGAAAAATACAGCTCCTGTAGAGCACTAACATTAAATAAAAGGCATATGCCACCCCGAGAGGCTGCACGCCAGTGTCATGCGGCGTGCAGCCTCTTTCCCTTAAAAGGGAGAAACGGGGATAATAAAAGGGAAAGGGGATCGTTAATATGGAAAGAAACACGATGAAGTATAAAGTAAAACAGTACTTGATGTTCGCCGGTGTTTCCACAGTTCTGTTCTGTGCGGTAGTGATTGTTCCATTTATTTATGGATTATATCTTACATTCACGAGCTGGGACGGTGTCTCAAAAGAAAAGCCTTTCGTAGGGCTTGCAAACTATATATCTACATTTCAGGATGCAGCATACTGGCAGGCACTTGGCCGTACACTTGTTTACTCCGTTATCGCTGTAATTCTGGTAAATGTAGTAGCATTTTTCCTGGCATATCTTCTGACCAGT
>ENA-OQJK01000225-OQJK01000225.1-human-gut-metagenome-genome-assembly--contig:-NODE-225-length-11959-cov-2.900947_pt1 | contig 11959 bp, 10 predicted proteins | sample MGYA00242605_ERZ504771 | MGnify/ENA primary metagenome ERZ504771 (study PRJEB26092, sample SAMD00036353) | human gut metagenome | host: Homo sapiens | study: EMG produced TPA metagenomics assembly of... | reverse complement strand
TTTTTTGTTTTGACAGCAGGAGTGCATTTGATATTTTGTTCGCCAGGTATGAGTGTGATAACAAATATAGTGCTGATTTTTTTGATTACAGTGTGTTATGAAGGAGCATTGAAAAAGAAAATATTTGTGACACTACTTGTATATGGAACTAATATGGGATGTGATTTAGTAGCTGTTCATTTACTGACAGATTATTCAATAACAGGGAAAGTCGGTGAATGTGCTGCGTATATAACTGTACTATTATTGCTGATTTGCGATGTTATTTCAGAAAAAATCTTGATTAAGAATAAAGGAGAAGATAAAACTCCGCATGGGATGATACTGGCGGTTATTTCAGCACTTTGTCTGGCAGAATTGCTTATTGTTGAACAGGAACTAAAAAATCGTATCCTGCTGGTGTTATTTGGATGTTGTGTTTTGGCAGTTGTATTATTGATTTTCTATTTATATGATGTTCTGATAAGTGCGTATAAGAAACTGGAAGAACAATCTCTTATGGAAAAACAAATGCTCATTTATTCTCACCAGTTGGATGTGTTGATGCAATCGGAAGAGAAAGTAAAAGCTCTACGCCATGATATGAAAAATCATCTGGGAGAACTTGCACTTATGGCTGGAAATCAGAATAATGAAGAAATTCGGAAATATATACAGGACATGGGGGAGTATATGCAGAATCAGTCTGAACTGGTCAGCTGTGGGAATAAGAATCTTGACAGTCTGCTGAATTATCTTCTGGGACAGGCAAAAAAGAAACTGAATCATGTAGAGTATGAGGTACGGGTACCATCTGATTTGTGTATATCAGCATTTGATCTGAATGTGATTTTGGGAAACCTGACAGAGAACGCAATAGAAGCAGCAGAACAGACGAAAGATAAATGGATGTCAGTGGATATATACTATGAAAAGGGCATGCTTTCCATGGAAATAAAAAACAGCTTTCAACATGAATTGGCTGTAGAGAAAAATAAATTATTGTCAACGAAGGAAGAAAAAGGACATGGCATTGGTCTTGCAAATGTCAGGAAGATGGTAGAGAAATATCAGGGATTTATGGATGTTTCGAATACAAATCAGATTTTTATTGTAAAGGTAATGCTGTACTTATAAATTATGTAGAATCTATAAAAGATAGTGTAGTGGAGGACTGCGCTGTCTTTTATTTTGCAGAAAATTAGTCAAGAGGGAAAATATTGTGACAGAAAACCTTATAAAAAAACCACAATATGTTTTCGAAAAACGAATTTCGCCAATTTATATATGAATTTCGTCATTTTAGAAAATTTTGCAATAAATATGATATTATTCAAATACAAATGATAGAAAAAAAAGATATAGAGCTATTGTAGCTTATATGATGAAGTGACTGGTATATTTTTTGCTTAATTATATAAAAAATATGGAGAAATATATTATTATGAAAAAAGTAAATAAATTTAAATTACTGGCAGCAGGGCTATTGATAGGAGTTGCTTTTTTGGCTGTTAGGATCCGATTTCTTTACATTCATGATATGGTGGGAAATTTTATGGATTCTTGGATTGGTATTTATGCCGATAACGGCTCAGATATTCAAAGGTTTTGATGATAATGGATGGATGAATTCAAAGGTTATAGCAATAGTGATATGCGGATATGGAGTATGGATTTTGACTTCTATAAAAGTGGTTCACTTTACCACATTGAGTTCTGTCGTAATTACTACCTTATGTGGGGGGAGCAGTATTGCTTATGGAATATATGGAAAACAAAGAAAGGTTTTTCCGTGGAAACATATGGAACTTGTTTATTGGGAAGAAGTGATTTTCTTTGTTGTATTTCTTTTGTGGACATATATGGCAGGATTTCATCCGGCAGCTCATGGAACTGAAAAATATATGGATTTTGGTTTTTATGAAGTCTATGATGCATAGCACAACACTTCCGTCAGAAGATATGTGGTATGCTGGCAAAGCTTTTAACTACTATTATGGTGGTCAATATTTTGCGGTGTTTCTTACGAAACTTACAGGAACAAAGGTAGAGATTACATACAATCTTATGCGTACCATGATAGCTGCATTTGCGTTTGTATTGCCATTTAGTCTTGTGCGCCAGATGCTTAAGGATAAATTAGGTAAAAGGGGAAGAGCATGGATAACAGATTTTGGAGGTATTTTAGCAGGTTTATCTGTATCCATGAGTGGAAACCTTCATTATATTATATATGGAAAAATTTTTACATTACTGGGGATAAGAGAAGATTACTGGTTTCCAAGCACAACACGATTTATAGGATTTGATCCACCTGTGACAGGGGACGAGACAATTCATGAATTTCCTTCATATTCTTTTGTTCTTGGGGATTTACATGCGCATGTGATTAATGTGTTTTTTGTTTTGGCAGTATTGGGGATTTTATATGCATGGATAAAAAGAAATTCCGGTAAAAGCTGGAAACAGAAAGAGATATTTCTGCTGGGACTGTTCCTTGGAATTTTCCTGTTTTCAAATACATGGGATTTTATGATTTATTATGTTGTAATATGTGGAACACTGTTTTTTGGAAATTTGAAGAGATATCTTAATTCTACAGATATGAGAACCGGTATAAAATGGAGCGTTGTGCAATGGATAGAACTTCTGCTGACTGCTGTGTTGATTTCGTTACCATTCCATTTACAGTTTAAAAGCGTTATGGTACAGGGAATCGGAATAGTGAAAATTCATACGGCGTTTTATCAGTTTTGTGTATTATGGGCTTTTCCATTGCTTATATGTGGATTATTTGTCGTATCTACGCTGATAAAAAATAGAAATTTTACAAATAAAAAAACCAGGAATTTATTTTACAAATTAATGTTTCTGATTTATACGGAGTTGTACTTTCTCTTTGTGCAATGGGACTAATATTGATTCCGGAAATCGTTTATGTAAGAGATATCTATGAAAAAACAGCACCAAGAGCAAATACTATGTTTAAGCTGACTTATCAGGCATATATACTTTTTGCACTTATGATGTCGTATATTTTGGTATTTTTTGTGGCAGACAGAATAAAAATTTTGCAAGAAACTAAATTGGATAATAGATATGAGAAAAAGGTAAGATTATCAAAAGTGCAGATAACCGTTGGGGGAATGGCAATAATACTTCTTATATCTACCTGTGGATATTTCATAAATGCTACAACAAATTGGTTTACAGGTTTTCCTCTGAAAAATAAATACCAAACTCTCAATGCAACTGCTTATCTAGAAAATGCCATTCCTGAAGATGCGGCAGCAATACGATGGCTGAATAAAAAATATAACAGGTCAGCCAACTGTTCTTGAAGCTTGCGGCGACAGTTATAAAGACTATGACAACCGGGTTTCTGCTATGACAGGATTGCCGACGGTATTAGGATGGTATGTTCATGAATGGTTATGGCGAAATAATCTTGATGAAGAAAACAAAAGAAGAACAGACGTGGAAACTATTTATACTTCAACAGATAAAAAAGAAGTACAGGAACTGCTTGATAAATATGAGGTGAATTATATTTTTATTGGAAGCTGTGAATATCAAAAATATGAAGGGGTTAATGTAGCACTTTTAAGTTCATTGGGAGAAATAGTTTTTAAAGAGGAAAATACAATGATTGTGAAGCTGTAATAAAACAGATTTCAAAAAGAAAACAGTCACATATTTGAGTGAATATCTTAATTCATCAGATGTAAGTGACTGTTTCTTTTTATTGCTATTTTTGAGGTAACTGTTTTGGGCAGATGATTACAGCATACTTATACTGTCGCTATTATAACGGCTATATTTAGCTTCCTCATATCTGATCATGCAGATAAAAGCGGGTTCAATATCTTTTACTGTTTGTGCAACATTACAGAAATATTGGAGAGGAATTGTGGCAAAAAACCTTATAAAAAACACACTATGTTTTGAAAAAACGAATTTCGCCAATTTATATATGAATTTCGCTGTTTCATAAAATTTTGCGACGAATGTGTTATCATTTAAATATAAGTAAGAAGAACTGAAATGTATCTGAAGAAAGGAGAAGTATCAAATGAAACATAGCAGAAGCAAAAACGCAGTGTTATTGATGATTATCTTTATTTGTAGTATTTGTTTGAATAATGTGTGGGCTCGTGAAACAGGGACGATGGATCAACTGGAAAAAGAGAATCCGGATGATGTAGATAAAATGAATAAAGTATTATATTATTATAATACTTTATTTTTTGAAAACTATACGGAAGAAGAATTGAAACAGCAGGAGAAATTTCAGAAAAGTATTCATTTATTGAATGAATTATATTTTGAATATGGATCTTTAGAAAATATTCCGATTTTGCCTTTTGACCCGGAAAATATCAGGGAGGGTGATTCATTATTTACGGAAGTTGTTGCTGTGATAAATACAGAAAATAATGAGACATATTTTGTAACAGAAAATGATGATATGAAGTTGTTAAAAAAATGTTTGGAAAAATTACAATATTACAATGGAAACTCTGTTACAAAATCAAATGAAGAACTAACGGAAGCAATAAAGAACTTTCAGAAAGAAGAAGGATTAACAATTGATGGAATAGCTGGAAACGAGGTATGGAGGAAAATAGATATTTTGATGCTGAACAAAATGATTGAAGATGATTGAAAAAGATAATCATATTATGTTGGAGGTGATTCCGATATTCCTGCATGGAATACGTATTAATTTTTAACGGAATTAAGTAAGTATGTTAGCCCACTTCTTCGGAGAAGTGTTTCTATGGGGAGGATAGAAAGCCCTACAGCGTAAGTATGGCTTCCATGGATACAATGGGTATGAGTATGTTCTCCCCATGAGTAGAATCTGCTAAAGAGAATAAAAACCTAAAATTTCGCGTACTGAAGGAGAATATCAAGAAAAATTTGGAACAATTGATGAAGGTGGAAATTTTGTTCCGGCAAAATCAGGTTCTTTTGGAGAATTGATAAATTAAAAGAAAACAGTCACATAACTGAAAGAATATATTGATATTCATTGGATACATGTGACTGTTTCTTTTTATTTTTTATTGAGGTGACATCTCGTTCAATTCTAACTGCTGTCTGGTAATTCCTGTAATTGAGGTAGATAAATCTGATTAATTTGGTTAAATTACAGAGCACTTACTCCGTCATCATCATAACGGTCATATTCAGCTCCCTCATATCCGATCATTCGGAGCGTAGCAGGATCGATATCCTTTACTGTCTGTGCAACATCAGCAACCGGGATTGCTTTTCCCTTGCGGATGAACAGCGGAACCTCATTCAGGGCAACTTCTACATAGTGGTGGCCTTTTTCAAGGATTTCCTGAGAGATGGTTCCATCCGGCAGGAATTTGACGAACATCATTTCCTCTGGCAGATATACATAGCGGCCTTTTGCGTTCTGGGTATAAACAGGTGCGATCATAATTTCGTTTCCAAGAAGTAACTGATCTTCTACCTGAGTAGCAAAAGTATCGTCTGTATAGTCGAATGCCAATGGGCGGAACATCATATCATCGTTTAATGCAGCTTTCATGTATTCACTGTACAGATATGGAACAAGACGATATCTGACACCAATCACATGGCGGAAGTCTTCGATATTTTCAAACTGGTAAGCTTCCTGTTCTCTGGTTCCCAGAGCGGAGTGGTTTCTCATAAGAGGTGTGAATACACCCAGTGCCAGCCAGCGAAGTACCAGGTCACGTGTGGTATCTGCACCGAATCCGCCCAGATCTGCACCTGTGTAAAGGAAACCGCACATATTCAGGGATGGAAGCATCTTTAAGTTCAGAAGGATGTGTGACCACCAGGATTTGTTGTCTCCCATCCAGATTCCGCCGTATCTGTGCATTCCCACATAGGAGGAACGGGAGAACATCAGGAAACGTTTGCCAGGTGCGATTTTTTCAAATGCTTCACCTGCTGCACGGGTCATGTTATAGCCAAACAGGTTATGTACCTTGTCGTGGCGGATCTTCTGACCGTTTACATTGTGATAGAAGCGTTTGTAATCTTCCGGATTATTTGCAAGTCCTTTTACCTTTGCGCCGAGAACGAATCCAGATGTTTCTTCCTTGTCCATGAAGTTGTCTTTGATGTATTCTTTTAATTCAGCAACGCCTTCCGGTGTACAGAACATTGCAGGTTCGTTCATGTCATTCCAGAAACCGTCGATTCCCTTTGAAATGAGACGTTCGTATTTCTGTCCGAACCATGCTCTGGCATCTGCATTCAGGACATCAGGGAAATGAGTCCAGCCCGGCCATACAGCGGAAACGAAATCACTGCCGTCTTCACGTTTGCAGAAGTAGTTCTTCTCAACGCCTTCTTCATAAACATCATAGCCAGCTTCTACCTTGACACCTGCATCGATGATCGGGACAAGGTGGATGCCTTTTTCTTTCATTTCATTGACATAGGCCTCAAAGTCAGGAAAGTTTTCCTGATTGACTGTGAAATCTTTGTAGTCTTCCATGTAATCGATATCCATGTATACCATATCGATCGGAATATTGTTTTCACGATATCCGTCAGCAGCTTTTCTGAAGTCGTCAGCAGTTGTATATCCCCAGCGGCTCTGACCGAAACCAAATGCGAATTTAGGCGGGATATAGCTTCTTCCGATGATTTTGCGGAACTGTTTTACGATATCGTAAGGGGTTTCACCCTCGATCACATACAGATAAAGATCTGCATCCTCACAGGTGATCTTTAACTGGGAAGAGAGTGTGTAACCAATATCAAACTTCAGTTTTCCGGGATAATCAACGAAGAGACCGAAAGTCTGTTTTCCGGAGATTACGATGAAGTTATGTGCTCCGTAGAGGGAGATTTTATCTTCTGTATGGTTTGGCTGGTCGGAACAGTTGCTTTCATAAACGTATCCACGTTTGTTGATTCCGCGGTTTGATTCGCCCAGACCATAGACAACATCGTTGTCATCCATGTCATAAGTAAAAGAGAAGCCGTTCTCTGTGGAGATAGTTCCGTATGCAGGAGTTCCCTCAGAAGCCGGGATAGAAGTTACGATGGCATCGGTTTCAAATGGGGTTCCGTAAGTATATTTCTGAATCATTTTGTCATGTCCTCCTTAGGTTGAAAATGGTCAAGCGGATAAAATCATCCGCTTTGCTACGCGGCGCTACACCGAATAACTGAAACGCTTAAGTACTGTTAGAAAATACACAGGTGTGTTCCTTGATTTCATATTTACAATAATAGAGGTTTGGGTGAGGAAATGCTACTGAAATTATGACAAATTTATACGTTATTTTGACTTTTGCTCAAACTGTGAAGTAGTGATATGGGTATGGCAAGCAGTGGAGCGGCTGATCGTATCTGTTTGCGCTGTTAACTTATTGTGCTTTAATGCTTTATCTTAATAGAATTTTTCTGTACATACGGTGAAAAAAGTGCTAAACTGTTATTATTACACGAAAGAAAGGTTTATTTAACATGCTTCAGACAATTGAATCCATCAATAACGTCGTAAATAATTTTATCTGGGGTGTCCCGGCTATGATCTGTATTATCGGCGTAGGGCTTTACCTGAGCCTGCGGACTGGTTTTGTCCAGATCCGCAAATTCCCGTATGCGCTTAAAACCACACTGGGAAGAATTTTTAAGAAGAAAGAGGCTTCTGACGGTTCCATGACACCTTTCCAGGCAGTCTGTACTGCGTTGGCAGGTACAGTAGGTACTGGAAATATCGCCGGTGTTGCCGGAGCTATCGCCATCGGCGGACCGGGAGCTGTATTCTGGATGTGGGTTTCCGCGCTCCTTGGAATGTGCACGAAATTTACAGAGGTTACCCTGGCAGTACATTTCCGTGAGAGAAACAGACATGGAGATTATGTAGGCGGACCTATGTATTATATTAAGAATGGTCTGGGAAAGAACTGGAAATTTCTTGCAGTTCTTTATTCTGCATTCGGTGTACTGACTGTATTTGGAACAGGTAATGCCACGCAGGTAAATACCATTACAACAGCAATTGATACAGCTCTTATTAACTTTAATGTGATCTCAGAGTCTTCCACAGGCAGACTGAATCTGATCCTTGGAATTGTGATCACGCTGCTGGTTGGTATGGTACTGCTGGGTGGTATCAAGCGAATCGGAAGTGTTTCCGAGAAGCTGGTGCCGTTTATGGCATTGTTTTATATTGCACTTGCATTGGGCGTTGTGATCTTAAATATCGGAAGAGTTCCGGCAGTTTTCCATGATATTGTTTATGGAGCCTTTAATCCGTCAGCAGTGACAGGTGGTGTGATCGGAAGCTTTTTCCTCAGTATGAAAAAGGGTGTTTCCAGAGGTATTTTCTCCAATGAAGCCGGACTTGGTACAGGCTCTATCGCTCATGCCTGTGCGGATACAAGCAAACCTGTAAAACAGGGTATGTTTGGTATTTTTGAGGTATTTGCAGATACGATCGTGATCTGTACTCTGACAGCACTTGTGATCCTTGTAAGCGGCGTGCCGGTAAATTACGGTGCAGCGGCAGGTGCAGAACTTACAATTTCCGGATTTACTTCTACATACGGAGGCTGGGTTTCCATCTTTACGGCAGTTGCCATGTGCTGCTTTGCATTCTCAACGATTATCGGATGGGGACTTTACGGAGCTCGCTGCATTGAATTCTTATTCTCTGCAAAAGTTATCCGCCCATTTATGATCGCCTATTCATTAGTGGCAATCATTGGTGCAACTGTAGATCTGGGACTTCTCTGGAGTATTGCTGAGACATTCAACGGTCTCATGGCAATCCCCAACTTAATTGGTGTATTCCTGCTTTCAGGAACCGCCATTACACTTACAAAAGAGTATTTCGCACAGAAATGATAAAAACAGTCTGGAGAGTTTTCTTCAGGCTGTTTATTAGTTTACCTGATGCTTGATGTTAGGTTATTGTTCAGACCCTTGCATAGGGCATTAGTAAAAATGACGAATTTTAAATTTTTTTATTGATGTTATGTACTGTTTTTTATCCGTCATTTTTACTTTATCCACAACCACCCGGATTCGCTTTTTTGCGGCTTTTCCCTTATAATGTGTATATAGATTTCAACGATTTCAGGAGGGAAGTGAGTGGACATTGAACTTATTCTATTCACTTCCCTTTTGTATTTCATCAGGAGAAAGCAGGCATAGAATATTTTTACCATAAAAATGTGATGATCCAACTATGATCTGACAGAAAAATAACAGATTAAAATATAAATCAGCTGTTCTTTAAGTGAAAATGTTTTCAGTACTTCGTTCTTCCATACATCTTCGGGATAAACATCGCCCAGATAAGTATCCCGTCCACAGTACAGTCCATAAAGAAGCAGCCTTTTTCCCTCTCGGACAGCCTCCGGTTCCATGATTAGTCCCCAGCGAAGCTGATCCATCAGATGAAGATAAAGAGACACACATAAAACCAGATTGCTGTTTCTGTTTCGCGATAGAAGTATTCCTTCCAGCTCAGAAGCTTTCTTAAAACTAATATTGTATGCATGAAAAAGAATCTCATGCTCTGTATAAAAATCCCACAGAGTTCCCGGGGTGATTCCATATCTGCCAGTACGAACAAGAACCTGAAACTGTCTCGGACCACAGGCAGCTGTCTGTTTCATCAGGGCATGTTTTACTGCCATACGGACTGCCCTGCCAATCAGCTCTCCAAGCTTGGAATGTCCGGAGGCATCGGTAAGTGTCAGCTCTCCCTCCATAGCCGAGGCAATCACCATTCCGTCAGTACCAGAACCTGTCGCGATTTCTTCTGAATAACAGCTTCCAAGTAAGAGATGTGAAACGGCCGCTGCTTTTGCCTCCGAAGCAATCATCATTGAGCGGACCATGGCTGCCTCTGTAACATTCTGATTGATATAGATAAAAACATTGATCGTACCGGGTGGCAGCATCTCGTAAGCGCCGTTTCTTTCATAGTAAGAAGAAGGATCTCCCGGACACATTCCGTTTGAATCAATTCCCCCTGTAACAGCAGCAGTCACGGATAACTCCTGATAACAGATTTTCTCAACAGCACACAGTTCAGTCCATGCCGCTGTGCTGAGTGCGGTTGCTGTCTGCGGATCAATTCCCAGCTCTTTTGTATGAATGTTCAGGTCTTCCTCATAGGTGTTTCCAAGCATTTCACATTCATAGGCACCATTCATGCAGTTGATATTTAAAGCATGCGTGAGATGAGCAGTGATCCCGCCATTAAGAGGACTGGTGCTAAGAACCCTTGTTTTTCCCGGAAAAGAAAAAACAGTACATCCCTTCTTTTGAAAATAAGTAAAAGTATCATTCATAAACATTCCTCTTTTTTGTCTGTTCAATACAGATTTTGTTGTTATTAGGAAAAGTATTCTACTTTGAATCCTGACTGCTGGCAGTATCTGTCTACTTTAGAACCTTTATAACAGCGGATCGTAGCCGCTTTGTTGATGATCCATTCCCCGATAAATTCAGGATCATGGCGAATCTCCAGATACTGCAGGCGGTTACATCCATGAAAGATCCATTTTCCAAGGTATCTGACATTGGGCGGAATCACCACAGAGGTCAGATTACAGCACTTAAAAAAAGCACTCTCATCAAGAACTTCCAGCGAATCAGGCAGCTGCAGCGAATCCATTCCGCAGAAATAGAAAGCCTGCTTTCCGATAACCCTTAAATCTCCCCCCGGAAAAGAAATACAACTCAGTTTCTTACATTTATAAAAAGCCCTGTCATCGATTTCTTCCAGAGAGGCAGGGAAAACAACTTCCGTAAGAGTAGCGCATTCTGAAAAGGCATTCGGACCGATAAATGTCAGTTTGCTGTTCGGGGCGAACTCCAGACTGTTCAGTTTTCGGCCATTGTTAAATGCATTTTTTGGAATACTGGTAAGGCTGGCGGGAATTTTGACTTTTTTCAGAGAAATGCAGTCTGAAAATACCCCTATGCCAAGTTTTTGCAGATGTTCAGGAAGCTCTATTCTGCTTAACCGGGAACATCCCTGAAAGGCTTTGTTTCCAATCTGTTCCATTTCATAGGGAAATACCACAGAACGAATATCAGGTCTGTTAAAAAAGGTTTCTGCTGAGATAGAGCGGCAGTTTTGTGGAAGTTCCATATTCTTCTCAATATACTGTCCGCAGTTACGACGCGTAAGTGTCAGAGAATTTGACATAAAAAAATACTCCTTTGCTGATAGACAATGTTGTTTTCTCTGCATGGGAGTAGTATGGACTATGATAAAAATAACAAGGTACCGATAACTGCTGGTGTTCTATATTCCTTAAAAGGAACAGAGAAAACATATGTAAGGATGATACTTCTGTAAAAAAGAGAACACTAAAGAAGATCACCCTTCCATTTCCTATTGCGTGTAGTTAATGGCGGCAGTTTATAGCAGGTATTCTGACTCACGCAGTAACGCCATGTCTCTCCTTCTCGCATAACGATGCAATGGATATGAGATATGGCTGCACGTATACAGCAGCACGACTGTTCAGGATTCTGACCTGATTCCCTCTTAGCTGAAAGTCCGACATTTCTATACCGTGACTGACAGAACTAAAAACCGGTAATTGTCAATGAATGTTCGATTAAATTGTATTATACACTTTTTTTGGAGAAAAGACAACAAATTTTTTTGAGGGGGGGGGGAGACAAAATCAGGGAGGGGACGCGCAGGGAAAGCGTTTCTTTTCTGTGCGCTGGTTATTGGATGTGTGGGGATTTGTATGATTTGCAGGTAATGTTTTTGGTTTTGAATAATTGCGCGTCGCATTCTCGTTACTTTAGGAAGAAAGTTATACCAGCCAGTGCAGTCCGCTGTCACCGGAAGTAGGGAAAAGATATGCAGAGCCGTCCAAACGGAAAGAGAGAGGGTTGTACAGAGATGGAAACAGAACCTATAACGCAGATGCCGTAGGCGCATATAATATCCTGAGAAAATATCACTCCGTATCCGGAG
>ENA-OQJK01000224-OQJK01000224.1-human-gut-metagenome-genome-assembly--contig:-NODE-224-length-11965-cov-2.434026_pt1 | contig 11965 bp, 14 predicted proteins | sample MGYA00242605_ERZ504771 | MGnify/ENA primary metagenome ERZ504771 (study PRJEB26092, sample SAMD00036353) | human gut metagenome | host: Homo sapiens | study: EMG produced TPA metagenomics assembly of... | reverse complement strand
GAAAACGCTATCGGTATTTTGACTGATTTCTACGTTATTTTTGACTTTTGAGTCCTTAAACAAATCAACTTTTGCTTATAATACCTTGCACAAAAGAAGTCGGACTGATATAATTCGTATGTATTTTTGAGAGGAATACATACTGTGACTGATAAAAAATATAATGGGAGAAGTTTATGGCGACATTACAGCAATTAGATATGAATATTTTACTGTGGATCCAGGAACATTTAAGGGTGGATGCCCTGACTCCGTTCTGGAGAGCAGTCACCTTCCTCGGAAACGGAGGATGGTTCTGGATCGTATTATGTGTGCTTCTGATCTGTTTCGGGAAAACACGCAAAACAGGAGTGACAGCGGCACTCTCGCTGCTGTCAGGGTTTCTGATCACAAATCTGCTGATAAAAAATGCAGTAGCCCGTCCAAGACCTTTTGATACTTATACACAGATCATTCCGCTGATCACCAGACCGAAAGACTATTCATTTCCATCCGGCCATACCTGCGCTTCCTTTGCCGTTGCACTGGTCTGTCTGCGGATGCTGCCCGGGAAATGGGGGATTTTACCTGTTGTTCTGGCCGGAATGATTGCTTTTTCCAGACTCTATCTGGGCGTACATTATCCGGGGGATGTTCTGGCAGGATTTCTGGTGGCATTGCTCACAAGTACAGTGGCATGCAGGCTGATGCGGAGAACATTTTCACCTCAGAAAAGCTGACCGATTCAGAAGAAAACTTCCGGGGGGAAATGCAAAAAAGATATGCAAAAATCAGCAGAAAAATATTCGAATGTAAAGTGTAAAGGATAATCTTGTAATGAACAAAAATGAAATCTATATAAAGAGCGGAACCAATTACAAAGAAATGACAAAGGAACTGCTGGCACAGTGCGGCCTGGCATCTGTAATTTCAGATAAAAAGATGCAGATTGGTATCAAGCCTAATCTTGTATCACCTTCCGAGGCTTCATGGGGAGCTACCACACATCCGGAAATTGTGGCGGGAATTATTGAGTATCTGCAGGAAAACGGATATGGAAATATTGCCATTCTGGAAGGCTCCTGGGTGGGAGATAAGACCATAGAAGCATACGAAGTGTGCGGATATCGTGAACTAACGGAAAAATATCAGGTGCCTTTTTGGGATATGCAGAAAGACAAGGGGATTGAAAGAGATTGCAGGGGGATGAAACTGAATGTCTGTGAACGTGCGGCAAATATCGATTTTCTGATCAATGTTCCGGTATTGAAAGGCCATTGTCAGACAAAGATCACATGTGCATTGAAAAATATGAAAGGATTGATCCCCAATACAGAGAAGCGTCATTTTCATGCGATGGGACTGCATGAACCGATTGCACATCTGAATGCGGGGCTCCATCAGGATTTTGTCGTGGTTGATAACATTTGCGGAGATCTGGATTTCGAGGATGGCGGAAATCCGGTAGTGATGAACCGTATCTGGGCGGGGACGGATCCGGTACTGATCGATTCTTATGTATGTCAGATCATGCATTATACAACGAAAGATGTACCGTATATTGAACTGGCAGAGAAGCTTGGGGTTGGAAGTACTGATCTGAAAAATTCCCGCATCATATACTGTGAGGAAAATGCCCGCAAAGAACTTCCGAAATCAAGAAAAGTGGTAGAACTTCAGGATGCAGTAGAAGAAGTAGAATCCTGCAGTGCCTGCTATGGTTATCTCATCCCGGCTCTGGAAATGCTTAAAAATGACGGCCTTTTCGAGAAACTGGACACGAAAATCTGCATCGGCCAGGGATACCGCGGAAAAACAGGAAAACTGGGTGTAGGTGCATGCACCTGTAAATTTGAACATAACGTAAAGGGATGTCCTCCAACAGAGAATCAGATTTATGATTTCCTGAAGCAGTATATTCTGGGAGAAAATAAATAATATGATATCAGGGTCCCAGGTTCAAAAAGTCGTTCGTGCCTGCATGATAAGACTTTTTGAATCTGGAACCCTGTTTGATTTTACAATGCCATCTTTATCATCTGTATAATTTTATCCTGCTCAAATTTACTGCTGTCAAATGCCAGATGATACTGGGAAATATCTTTCCATTTCTTATCTGTAAAGTACTCATAATAAGTACGCCGTTCTTTATCCACTTTCTTAACCAGCTTCTGTGCACTTTTTTCTTCCCGTCCCGTACGCTCGATGACAGTCTGTACACGATACTCAAATGGTGCATGGATAAATACGCTCAGGCATTTATTGTCGAGGATGTGATTGGCGCATCGGCCAACGATCACACAATCTTCTTTCTCAGCAGCATCCAGAATAATCTTTCGCTGAAGATCAAAGAGCACATCATTCATGGGAACAAAGTGAAAATCGCTGTCCATCTGAAGTTCATGGTCAATGGGAAAACGCCACTGGCTGCCACGTTTCTCATCAACCTTGGCAAGCAGATCAAAAGGAATATTCTCTTTCTGAGCTGCAATATCGATCAGCTCTTTGTCATAAAAAGCAAATCCAAGCTCTTCTGCCAGAGCTTTACCGATCAGGCGGCCATTACTGCCGAGCATCCTGTTTATTGTAATCACGCGTTTACTCATAATCAAACCCTCCTTTATGACATCTCTGTTATTGAACGATATAGATTCAGGCGGATATTCGCAAATTGTACCTGTTATCTGCAATTAACAGTGATAAGTCTTTTATTTGTGAACATTATAACATTGATACTTGAAAAAATCCAGTAAAATATAATAAAAACTAAATATATTACGAAAATATTTAGGTACAGTGCAACAAAAACGATTCGCAATGAAACAAATGATGCAGTTAATCCGATAATATTTTGAAAGTGTTTTTTTGGATAGTTTTATCAATAGACACTTTTGGCTACCATATGCTAGAATTAGAGTAATATTTACAGCAAGCAGCAAAGCGGATGATATTGTCCGCCTGACCAGGATTACTGCCGAGACATACAAGCCAAAATTCCATTGCCGCAGGCAATCTGGAATGAATTTTGGCTACGTTACTGAGAACGGAGTGAACAGTAACAAAAATTTATTTATGAATATAGAGGATATTTATAGTATTTTTTCTTTAAGCTATGGTATTATATTAAATTGGCTGTCTGACGACAGATCCGAGTCAAAATATTACAAGAGATATGAAAAGTATGTAAGAAAGGGATACGATACATAATGCTGAAAATCAAAAGCTATGTAAAGGTAAACAGTCTGGCGGAAGCTTATGAACTGAACCAGAAGAAAACAGCCCGTATTCTTGGGGGAATGGTCTGGATGAAAATGGGCAACAGAGCAATATCCACAGCGATTGATCTTTCCGGTCTGGGGCTGGATGCGATTTCGGAGAATGATGACGAATTTGTCATCGGATGTATGACTCCGCTTCATGACCTGGAGACAAATGAAGCTCTGAATACCTACACACATGGAGCTATGAAAGAAAGCCTTTGCCACATTGTAGGCGTACAGTTCAGAAACTGTGCCACTGTGGGAGGAAGCATTTATGGAAGATATGGTTTCTCAGATGTTCTGACCATGTTCCTGGGAATGGATACATGGGTAGAATTATATGATGCAGGCCGTATTCCACTGACTGAATTTGTAAATATGAAGAAGGACAATGACATCCTTGTAAATATCATCGTGCGAAAAGAGCCACTTCTTACCTGTTACTTAAGTCAGAGAAACATAAAAACAGATTTCCCGGTGCTGACCTGTGCAGCTTCTGTGATCGGAAATGAGGCAAGGACTGTGATAGGTGCCAGACCTGCACGTGCCATGATCGTGGAAGATAAGAAGCAGATCCTGAAGAATTTCCGGAACATGACAAAAAAGCAGAAGGAAGAGGCGATCGAAGCCTTTGCAGAATATGCGGCAGAGAACGTTCCTACTGCAGGCAATATGCGAGGATCAAAGGAATACAGAACCCTTCTTGTAAAAGTATTGACAAGAAGAGCCTGGGAAGCAGTAGGAGGGATGAAAAATGAATATTAATTTCTGGCTTAACGGAGTGAACCGCCACGCAGAGATCTCCCCGGATACACTGCTGATCGATTTCTTAAGAAAACAGGGCTGTTTCAGCGTGAAAAGAGGCTGCGAAACTGCGAACTGTGGTCTTTGCACAGTTCTTATGGACGGTCGTCCGGTGCTTTCCTGCAGTACACTTGCAGCCCGCATTGAGGGAAAGAAAATCGTTACATTGGAAGGAATGCAGAGAGAAGCGCAGGAGTTTGGAAGCTTTCTGGCGAATGAAGGTGCGGAACAGTGCGGTTTCTGCAATCCGGGATTTATCATGAATGTATTTGCGATGCTCAACGAGATCAAAGATCCCACAGAGGAGCAGATCAAAGAATATCTTGCGGGAAATCTGTGCAGATGTTCCGGTTTTGTTTCCCAGACAAGGAGTATCCTGAAGTTCCTGAAATATAAGAAAGCACAGGAGGAAGCATAAAGATGAAATATGTAAATCAACCTGTACGTAAAACAGATGCAATGTCACTGGTAACCGGAAAGCCTGTCTATACAGATGATCTGGCACCAAGGGACTGCCTGATCGTGAAGATACTGAGAAGTCCCCACGCTAACGCCTGGGTGGAAGATATTAAAACAGGTACTGCCGAGAAGGTAGCCGGAATTGCATGTATCCTTACCTATAAAGATGTGCCTCAGAAACGTTTTACCCTTGCCGGCCAGACTGCACCGGAGATGAGTCCGGATGACAGACTGATCCTTGACCGTCATGTACGTTTTGTGGGAGATGCAGTTGCCATTGTTGCGGGTGAGACAGAAGAGGCGGTAGATAAAGCATTGAAGAGAATCCGCGTAGATTACCGCGTGGAGGCACCGGTTCTGGATATCCACAAGGCAAAAGATAATCCGATCCTGGTTCATCCGGAGGATGACTGGAAGCTGAAAATCCCTCTTGGCGGAGATAACAAAAGAAATTTATGTGCATCCGCAGTGGAAGAACATGGAAATGTAGATGAGGTTCTGGCAAAATGTAAATATACTGTCGAGCGCACTTATCATACAAGAGCAAACCAGCAGACTATGATGGAGACTTTCCGCACAGCCTGCTATATGGATCATTTCGGCAGACTGATCGTTCTGTCCTCAACACAGATTCCATTCCATGTGCGAAGGATCGTTGGAAGGGCACTGGACATTCCTGCTTCCAAAGTACGTGTGATCAAGCCAAGGATCGGTGGCGGTTTTGGTGCAAAGCAGACCTCTGTCAGTGAGATCTATCCGGCGATCGTGACCTGGAAAACAGGCCGCCCGTCCAAGATGATCTTCTCCAGATACGAGTCCATGATCTGCTCTTCACCGCGCCATGAGATGGAGATCACAGTACGTGCAGGTGCAGATGAGAATGGTATCATCAAGGCAATTGATCTTTATACATTGTCCAACACTGGGGCATACGGAGAACACAGTTCTACAACAGTAGGACTCAGCGGTCATAAATCAATCGCTCTTTACAGACATACAGAAGCCCACAGGTTTGCTTTTGATGTTGTCTATACAAATGTGCAGGCTGCAGGTGCCTATCGTGGTTATGGTGCAACCCAGGGTATTTTTGCAGTGGAATCTGCAGTAAATGAGCTGGCACATAAGATGGGAATGGATCCTGTTAAGGTAAAAGAAATGAATATGCCTATAGAGGGCGGCCCTCTTCCAGGATATCCGGATGTTCCCTATGCACAGAGCTGTTCCATGGACCGCTGTATGGCGCGCGCCAAAGAGATGATGGACTGGGATTCCAAATATCCGTGCAGAGATATGGGAAATGGCAAGGTCCGCGGAGTCGGTGTTGCCATGGCTATGCAGGGTTCTTCCATTGCAGGAGTTGACGTAGGCGGTGCAGATATTAAGCTGAATGAAGATGGTTCTTATACACTGGCACTTGGATGTACGGATATGGGAACCGGCTGTGATACTGTTATGGCGCAGATTGCGGCAGATTGTCTGAATACACCTATGGATAACATCGTAGTATTCAGTGTGGATACGGATATTTCTCCTTATGATTCCGGTTCCTATGCTTCCGCCACAACCTATACCACAGGTGTGGCAGTTATGAAGGCATGCGAGGAGCTGAAGAAAAAGATCTGTAAGCTTGGCGCAGAGATGATGGAAGTAGATGAAAGAAAAGTCGATTTTGATGGTTCCTGTGTATTCTATGATGAGACACTTGAGACAGACGATGGGGCAGATGGAAATGCAGCAGGCCATATGACAGATGCAGAAGAGGGCTATAGTGTTGATATGGATGCAATCAGTTCTGAAAATGCCCAGAAGAAAGTTTCATTGGAAGATATTGCATTAAAGAGCACTTTCTTTAACAATATCGAGCTTCAGGTTGTGAAACAGCATTCTTCACCGATCTCGCCGCCGCCGTTTATGGTAGGTATGGCAGAAGTAGAGGTGGATACAGAGACAGGCAGTGTGGATGTCCTGGATTATGTGGCAGTTGTTGACTGCGGTACACCGATCAATCCGAATCTTGCACGTGTACAGACTGAGGGCGGTATTGCACAGGGAATTGGCATGGCTCTCTGGGAAGATGTACAATATACAGATAAAGGTAAGATCCGCAACAATTCTTTTATGCAGTATAAGATCCCAACCAGACAGGATATCGGAAAATATCCGCGTGGATTTCGAGTGCAGTTACGAAAAGAAGCGGTCCTTTTGGTGCCAAATCCATTGGCGAACTTGTAATTGATACTCCATGTCCGGCACTGGCTGAGGCAATTTATAATGCAACAGGTGTGCGTCTGACAGAGCTTCCGATGACTCCTGAGAAGATTGCCATGGAGATTTTGAAAAATCGCGAATCCACCCGGTCAGGGACAAAGGTGGAAGAATGAGAGAATTATGCCTTGCCTGTGCAGGTTTTGTTCTGGAGTTTATAGTTTTTTATGCAGTGGGCTTTGTTCTGGCCCGGATATTGAAAATAAAAGGGGATTGTTCCCTGACTTTCATCCTGGGATATCTGGTTTACTTTGCAGTGTTTGAACTGGTGATCGTGCCGATGACACTGAAATGGGTATCCCTGACAGCTGCGGCTTATATATGGACAGGAATCATGGTTCTGGTTATCTGCGCAGCTGTGATCTGTACAATAAAAAAACAAACTGAGAATACGTGCCGGACAAACGGAAACATGCAGTGGAAGTTTTGGAAGCATTTCTGAAATATGGAAAAATCACTCTGTGATGATTATCCTTGCAGGTGCCGTAGTACTGCTGCAATGTCTGATCGTGATCTTTTACGAGGATACAACAGTAGATGCGGCTTATTATGTAGGAACAGTGAGTACTTCTGTATACACAGATACTCTTGGCAGATATAATCCCTTTAACGGGGCGATTCAGAAGGCTTTTCAGGCCAGATATGTTTTTTCTGCATATCCGATGCATAATGCAGTGTGGTGCAGACTTCTGGGAATCCATCCCATTGTGCAGGCAAAGCAGGTAATGTCATGTATGAATGTAGTGACTGCCAATCTGATCATTTATCAGATCGGTAAGAGACTGTTTGACGGAAACAGGAAGAAAGCAGATTTGATGCTTGTCTTTGTCTGTGTTTTACAGCTGTTTTGCGGTACGATTTATTCCTCCGGAACTTTTTCTTTTACCTAGAAGCTACGAGGGAAAGGACCATCCTTCGCCAATATTGCCACTCCCTCGCAGTTCTCATGTGTGCCGTCTGGTATCTGCAGGAGAAAAACAGCAGGAATGTCTGGATCATATTGTTTGTCACAGCGGTCAGTGCGCTGACATTTTCCGGTTCTGCGATCATCTTTCCGATTGTGATCGCAGCGGGAATGGCTCCGGCAGCAGTTATGAATAAGAGATTTTCGGGGCTGGTATATTGTGCGGTGTGCATGCTTCCGTCAGCATTATATGCGGCTGTATTTTTCGCATGCAGAATCGGTCTGCTGACGCTGGCTGCATCATAATACAGAAAGGAGAGAAAAATGGCAGGTGTAACAATTCAGGAACTGGGACTGCGCTTTGTTGATGCATGCATGAAGCTGTACTGGGGTTCCTGCTGGTATCCTCTTCTGTTTGCTGTGGGACTGATCTGCACACTGGTCCGGGGGAGAAAAAGAAAGTCCGGGATATTTATCGGCTATACAGTGTTTCTGCTGCTGACAGTATATAATCCGCTGGTTGTAAAATATCTTATCTCAAAGGCTAAGTTTGAGAATGAATATTATCGGTTTATCTGGATTCTTCCTGTGATCCCGGCGGTTGCCTACTATGGAGTCAGGCTTGTGACCGCTTTTAGAAAGACCTGGATAAAAGTTCTTATGGCTGCAGCTGTGCTGACAGGTTTTGTGATCCTGGGAAATCCGCTGGACGGGGTAGTGACTGATTTTGCAATGGCAGAGAATATTTATAAGGTGCCCAATGATCTGCGTGCAGTCTGCGATGTGATCCACCAGAACCAGGAGAATGATTTTCCAAGGGTTGTTTTTGACGGCAGTCTTAACAGTATTGTGCGACAGTATGATGCGGGGATCGCCACTGTAATAAGCAGAAATGCAAGTATCTACAGATCAGGCAGTACAGTGGCGGGAAACTATGATGAGAACAGCAGTTTCTATAAAAGACAGAAAGCATTGCTGGATGTGATCGATTATCATATCTATGAAGATAAAGAAGGGTTTCAGGCTGCGTTGAAGAAATCAAAGACAGATTTCGTAGTAACACAGATCGGGCTGGTTGACCATGATTTTCTGACAGAGTGTGGTTGTGAACTGATCGCACAGACGGAATCCTGCTACATTTACAGATTTGATTATAGTAATCCTCGTAAATAATGCATATTGATCCGGCTCATCAGAGCGTGAAATTCTGCCAAGCTGTTTCAAATGCATTAATTAAGAGGCGTGCTATGATCGAAATATCATATATCTTACAAGAGAAGGAGAAAAGAAATGAAAAGTAACATAAAAAGACTTTCGCTCTGCCTTTCAGCACTGATGCTGCTGATACTGGCAAGTCCGCTGACTGTACTTGCAGCAGAGGAAGAGGTGGCTGCATCTGCGAAATTTTACGGCACATTCTGGTCGTTGGTTCCGCCGCTTGTTGCCATTGCACTGGCACTGATCACCAAAGAAGTATACAGTTCACTGTTTGTAGGAATACTGGTTGGTGCACTGTTCTACTCTAATTTTAATTTCGAAGGAACAATCCTTCATATTTTTGTAAGGCGGAATGATCAGCGTTCTGACAGATTCTTATAATATGGGTATCCTGATCTTCCTTGTTATTCTGGGAACCATGGTATGCCTGATGAACAGGGCAGGCGGTTCCGCAGCATTCGGACGCTGGGCCGGTAAGAGGATTAAAAGCAGAGTTGGTGCGGAACTCTCAACCATCATTCTTGGTGTACTGATCTTTATTGACGATTATTTTAACTGTCTGACAGTAGGAAGCGTTATGCGTCCTGTGACAGATAAGCACAATGTGTCCCGCGCAAAGCTGGCGTACCTGATCGATGCCACAGCAGCACCGGTATGTATCATTGCACCGATTTCTTCATGGGCTGCGGCAGTTAGCGGATTTGTAGAAGGAGAGGATGGAATTACCCTGTTTGTACATGCAATTCCCTATAACTTCTACGCACTGCTTACGATCTTCATGATGGTGGCAATGGTTCTTATGAAAGTAGAATTCGGAACAATGGGTGTTCATGAGACAAATGCTTTAAAAGGCGATATCTACACAACACCTGCACGTCCTTATGCAAACGCGGCTGAAGATGAGAAAAGTAATCCGCGTGGCAAGGTGATCGATCTTCTGATCCCGATCGTAAGCCTTGTAATATGCTGCGTAATCGGTATGATCTATACAGGTGGTTTCTTTAGCGGAACTGATTTTGTAACTGCATTTTCACAGAGTGATGCATCTGTGGGACTGGTGCTTGGAAGCTTCTTCGGACTGGTTATCACGATTGTTTTATATCTGATACGTCGTGTTATGAATTTCAGAGACTGTATGGCGTGTATTCCGGACGGATTCAAGGCAATGGTACCTGCGATCCTGATCCTTACTTTTGTCCTGGACATTGAAGGCCATGACAGACAGCCTTGGTGCATCTGTATTTGTATCTGCAATTGTTAAAAGCTCTGCAGGCGGGCTGATGAATTTCCTTCCTGCAATTATCTTTGTGATCGGGGCTGTTATCGCATTTGCAACAGGTACTTCATGGGGAACCTTTGGTATCCTGATTCCGATTGTTGTTAATGTATTCTCAGGAACAAATCATGAACTGATGATCATCTCTATTTCTGCATGTATGGCAGGTGCTGTATGTGGAGATCACTGTTCACCGATTTCCGATACAACCATCATGGCATCAGCAGGTGCACAGTGTGAACATGTAAATCATGTCAGCACACAGCTTCCCTATGCAATGGTTGCAGCAGCAGTATCTTTCCTGACTTATATTATCGCAGGATTTGTACAGACAGCATGGATCGCACTTCCGGCAGGAATCATTCTTATGGCGATCACCCTGGTGATCATCCGATTAAAATTCGACGATCTGAAAATGTAAATAAAACCGGGCAGTCAGCACAATGCATGACTGCCCATAATTTTTGACTTGTAACAAAATAATGCATCTTTTGTAACAAAATAAAAAACTTTACTTTTTTCGGTAATTATGATAATATAGACCTTGTATTAAATAAATTATATAAATCCTTTGAAAATCAGATTTTCAAGATACGCGCCTGTAGCTCAGTGGATAGAGCAGTGGTTTCCGGTACCCATGAAAAACCGACTTAGAGCCTTATAAAACAAGCACTTCTTAAAAACTTCACCCTTATTTCACCCTTATTAAATCGAAAAGAGGTAGTTAAAAAATGGCAAGAGTAAGAAAAGTAGAGCTTACATCAGAAGAAATTAAGGCACAAATTACATCTATAGAAGAACAAATTACTAAGCTTACAGAAGATATCAAAGGCTTGAGAGTGCAGAAAAAGAATCTTTCTAAAGATCTTGTTGCAGCAGAGAAGAAAGAAGCAGCCGTAAAAGAAGAACAGTCTATGAAAGATCTTGCCAAATTACTTCGAGAAAAAGGACTTTCTGTAGAAGACGTTCGGAATATGCTTGATAAAGAATCAAAAGTAAAAAAATGGGTAGCCAAGTATAATGCTTGACTACCCATAAATTATAGTACATTGTCTTTTGTATATCTGACTTCCAGAGATTCAATATCTGGAAGTAATTTCTCATGATAAATATCATTTCCACCAGCCTTTTTCATAAAGCTTTCCCATCTCTAGGAATGTCTTTAATCCATCCGGTGTGATGTACCCTTGTGCCATAAAGTCTCTATGCATTCTCCAGAGAGAACTTCTAAATGATGCTACAGTACACTCATCTTGATTAGTTATAAAGTTCTGCATCAAAGTTGTAAGATCAGTAAGCTGTGTGCTTAGAGTATTTTGATTTGTTCTCAGATCATCTCTGATATTAATGGACTGGTCATGATAATTATGTTGAGACTGCTCAAAATCAGCAATTTTCTGTTCCATATCAGACAACTTCTTCTCTAAAGCTTTCTTCTGTAGAGATGCTTTTGTTTCGAGACCAAGAGTATCAAGAAGTTTCTCCCATCCAGCTTTTAAAGCTATAGCAAGCATTGCACAAAGAAGTAAAGATATGATCACATTGATCTCACCAAACTCATGGATTTTCTGTATCTGTTCAATACCCATGATATACCTCCTTATGCCTTAGTAATATATTTGGCTGATACATAGCCAACATATTCATTTTTAGTAATTGATACTTTGTACCATCTGTCACCTTTAGTATCTTTTGTAACTCCAAGGACATTAACAAGATTGTCTTTATTTAACTGCGGATACTCTGGAAGTAATGGATGCTCAGTACCAGCTTTCTTACGAACATTCAATTTATTTGCTG
>ENA-OQJK01000222-OQJK01000222.1-human-gut-metagenome-genome-assembly--contig:-NODE-222-length-12047-cov-2.841443_pt1 | contig 12047 bp, 9 predicted proteins | sample MGYA00242605_ERZ504771 | MGnify/ENA primary metagenome ERZ504771 (study PRJEB26092, sample SAMD00036353) | human gut metagenome | host: Homo sapiens | study: EMG produced TPA metagenomics assembly of... | reverse complement strand
TACACGAAAGAGTAAAAGTTTATCTCGACAAACACAATATTACTCAAAAGGAATTGTCAAAGGAAACCAAAATTCCAGAAACAACCCTTAGTTTAATATTAAGAGGCGGTCGAAAGTTTGAATGTGACGAGTTTGAACTTATTGTACAGGCTTTAGGCGTTCCTGCGTCAGAGTTCATAAAGCCAAAGAAAAAATCGGCATAAACGAAAGGGAGTGAGGGAATGAACATAATAGAAGCAACACGCAAGGCATTAAAAGAGGGCGTAGGAATAAAGAATAAGAATGATATTACGCAGAATTATTTATTACCTACAAATACAAGAGAATGTTATATTGTTGTTCCGATTGGGTTTGCTGTAGGTAATAACACCAAAGCCGTACCACGTTGGAATCCTAAAGCAGAAGATATACTTTCAAATGATTGGGAGTTATATCCGCATAAAACGGTATAACCCCACAAAGTATTACTGTTTAAACAGAACTCGTATGCTACATCATCTGCGTCTTGGACTGAATAAATAAAACCGTCTTGAATTAGATTTCGGAGCATAACATCTAACTCATCTTTAGGAATTTTAAGGTCGCCCATTACATCATAAAAACATATAGAAATGTATTTGTCGTGAGTTTTGTAAAAATCAAGAATATAATTCTTCAATGCTTCCATATATAATCACCTCCATTCTGTGGTGATTATAGCATAATATCAAGAATTTTACAATGAGAGATAGAAAGTAGGTGAAAAACAATGGCAAAAGTAATGGTAGAAGTAAAGCAAGTAGATTTGAAAACATTCCGCACGATGTTCGGAATACCGGAGCATACTGTACAACGTTGGGTACACACCAAGAATTTTCCGGCATACAAGTTGGGTCAGAAATGGTACGTTGATGTGAAAGCATTTGAAAAGTGGCGTGAAACAGAACACGCCAACAGCTATAAGTATGCGTAAAGTATAATCAAATACCTTGCAGGCAGACAAGGGCTGTCCGCAGTATTATACCGCAAAAAAGTCAATTTTCTTTTCCCTAAAACGTTTAGTATTTTAATTGAAATACTGTTTTGTCGGACGGCTCCTGTGTGCCTGTGAGGTCAAGTGAAAGAGAGGTAAACAAATGAACACAATAGGAATTGCGCTGATTAGTTTCGGTATCGGACTAATCATAAGTTGGAAATTGGCAGAAAGGGATATAAAAAATGCTAAAAAGAAAACCAAAAACAGAGAATGAGAAAACGGAAGAATATTTCCACAGAGAAGTATTTCCGATGATTAACGCATTCGCAAAAGAATGCAAGGGACACCCTAATCAAAATTATATAGTGAAAGGATTGTTTGCAAATGAACAAATATGTAATAATGACGGGCAGAGCCGCCAGTGGCGGAAACAGGGAGTCGCTGTTGGGGCCGCGGCCAGCAGGATGCAAGCGACAGCGAAGCAGACGCTGGGAGCCGCAACCCGGGCAGTGTCACCGCAGGTGACGGAGAGGGCAAGCCGCCTTTCCTTTTTATCAGTTCGTTCCCTTAAAGTACAATCCTCTCGTGAACTCACCCTCAAACGGTGCGTGCTGGCGGATGCTGTCGAGGATGGCGGCGGCCTCTTCCCTGCTTTCCAGCGTGAAGTAAGCCACGCCGTAGTCCACGGTCAGTGCGCCGGGCTTGTCGCCCATATAGATGGGGACGGGATTATAAATAGTACGGACACCCAGCCCGCACCGCACCGGGAACTTCTTCGCCTTGCGGTCGGTGAGCAGGCCGGTCTTGTCGCAGTGGGCGCAGTCGTGGATGTTCTGCAGCGGGCAGGCGCGGGTGACCATCAGCGGCATATGGCCGTAGGTGATGACGCCGGTCGGCACAGGCTTGCCGTCACGAGTCGGCGCGATGGTGCTGATGTCGCTGTCCTTCACCTCGGGCAGGATGAGCACCGAGCTCAGGCCAAGGTCCGCATAATACTGGGCCGCGAGGTTATTGGTGACGTTGAGGCCGAAGCCGCCGGTCATGGGCAGGCCGCGGCAGAGCCGCAGGTGGGCGATGTTGCTCACCTCATAGCCCGCAAAGCCCGCGTCCTGGGTGGCCGCGATGCGGCGGGCGGTGTCCTCTTCCAGTGCGCCGAACATGACGCGGGGCAGTTCGAGAAGGGTCTTCTCCCGCCACTCGCGGGGGACGCGGTCGGCCTGCGCGATGGGCAGGATGAGGTATTCCACCCCGCCGAGTGCCTGCTCCGGCACCTGCTCCCAGCGCTCGAACCGGGCACGGAGAGTGCGGTGGGGCGGCAGAGTGCGCAGCGGCAGAGGCGGAAGCTCCACCTCATTCACCGGCCACGGGCGCAGGGTCTCCCGCTTTTTCAGCAGGGCATCCAGTGCCTCACGGCGCAGCTCGTTGACGGCACTGCCCGGCACGAACCAGGGGCCGCCATCCATCTCCACGTCGATTTTTTCGGCAGAGAAAGGCGTGCCGCCGGTCTTGCTCAGGCTGCGGCTCAGGCTCTCGGTGGGGTCGGTGCGGGCGGGCTGAGGCTCGGCGTCACCGTAGGCGAAGGCTTTGTTGGTGCCGTCGGTGACGGTCAGCTTCTCGCCGCCCTCTTCGATTTCAATTTTCATCTCCACCGGCACCCGGGAACGCTCCCGGCGGTACAGCTCCCGCAGGGCAGGCAGGGTCTTCCTGGTCAGCTCGGCGTCGGCCTCGCTGCGGACGCCGAACATCGTGCCGTCGATCTTTCCGTCCAGATAGCCGGAGGTGAAGCCGGAGCGGCTGAAGGCATTCTTCAGCAGGTCGCGGTCATAGGCGCGGCCCTCGCGGCCTGCCAGACAGGCGCTGACGGCAGCAGCGACATACTCCGGCGTCCGCAGACGGCCTTCGATTTTCGCCGATGCCACGCCGATGGCCTGCAGCTTGTCCAGCTTGTCGATGACGGAGTTGTCCTTGAGGGACAGGTGGTGCAGACGGCCCGGCTTGCCCTCGGGCAGAGCGTTGGCCTCGAAGGGCAGGCGGCAGGGGCCGGCGCAGGAGCCGCGGTTGCCGCTCCGTCCGCCCAGAAAAGCCGACATATAGCACTGGCCGCTGACGCACATGCAGAGTGCGCCGTGGACGAAGCACTCCGTCTCAATGCCGCAGTGCCTGGTGATGTGCTCCACCTCGGGCAGGCTCAGCTCACGGGCCAGCACGACCCGGACAAAGCCCAGCTCTTTCAGCTCCAGTGCGCCCTGCAGGGTGTGGACGCTCATCTGGGTGGAACCGTGGCGGGGCAGCTGGGGCGCGATGTCCCCGATGAGCTTCGCCACCGCGAGGTCCTGACAGATGACGGCGTCGGCCCCGCTGGCGGCGACGGCCCGCACGGCGTCGGCCAGACCCGCCAGCTCGCCGCCGTAGACGGTGGTATTCAGCGCCACATGGACGGCCACGCCCCGGGCATGGCAGAACCGGACGGCTTCTTTCAGGCTGTCGGCATCAAAATTGCCCGCACCGGTGCGGGCGTTGAAGCCGGAAAAACCCAGATATACTGCGTCCGCGCCGCTGAATACTGCTGCGCGGAGCATTTCTTCACTGCCCACAGGGGCAAGGATCTCAATTTTTGACATAGCTCTCCCTTTGACATCGATATAATGTAAGTCACTTCTGCTGCAGCTTGGCCAGCTGTTCCCGCAGAGCGGCATTTTCCCGCTTGAGGGTCTCGTTCTCCACCTTGGCCTTATCCGCTGCCAGCTTCGCCTTGGCTGCATCGGAAATGTAGTCCTGTATCTGGCTGCGCATATTCTCGGCGCTGCCCGCGCTCTTGCGGTACTCGTCCAGATAGTCCATCGCGCAGAACACCGCCGCCTTGGTCACAGAGAGGTTGCCGTTGTTGTCCAGCAGCTTCGTGATGTCATCGTCCAGCTTCTTGGCCAGTGTGGTGATGTAGTTCTCGGTATCGGTCGTTGCGATGGCGTAGGGTGCGCCTGCAATGGTCACTCTCACTTTATTTACCATATCGTCCTCACTTTGCGCGGCACACGCCCTGCCGGGCCGGTCATTTCCGGTCATTTCTTACTATTTCCGGGATTTTCAGAAACCATTTCAGCCCTGACAGGAGCGCTTTGCCGCGGCTTTTTCATGTTCAGCCGAGTTTGTCCCCGAATTACCCGTCCGAACCGATGCATTTCGGGGCAAACACGGCCCTTGTCTCCCTTTATTATAATATAAATAGTGCGCGAGAAAAAGTGCTATTTTTGAATTTTTGGCATATTTGTCAGAAACATTGCCATAAAAATGTCAGATACGGCAAAAATGCTTCCTTTTTCTTGCAATCCCCATCCGGAGTGATTATAATATCATTGTTATGTGTTATGCGATGGGCGAGGGAATTGGAGGAGAAACGCCCTGTCACCGTACTAATTCAAAAAATTTAAGCATTCGTGCGGATAGGAGTTCATTTATGACTACAAAAGAATTTGCAAAAATTCTTCAGGACAAGCTCACCAGCGAATATGGTGTTGACCTGAGCGTTGCATCTCATCAGCAGATCTACCGCGCTCTGGCCCTCATCTGCCGCCAGATGATGAGCGAGAACCATAAGAAGTTCCAGTCCAAGGCCATCGGCACCGGCTCCAAGCAGGTGTACTACCTGTGCATGGAGTTCCTGATGGGCCGCAGCCTCAAGATGAGCCTGTTCAATCTGGGCCTGAATGATGCTGCCCAGAAGGCTCTGGCCGAGGCTGACATCAGCCTGGACAGCATCTACGAGGAAGAGCCGGACGCAGGTCTGGGCAACGGCGGCCTGGGCCGTCTGGCCGCCTGCTATCTGGACGGCATGGCCACCACCAGCATCTGCGGCACCGGCTACTCCATCCTGTACGAGTACGGCATCTTCAAGCAGAAGATCGTGGACGGCTGGCAGCAGGAGCGCGCCGACAACTGGCTGCCCGGCGGTCAGGTCTGGCTCAAGAGCCACCCCGATCAGGCTGTGGAAGTCCGCTTCGACGGCGAGATCCACGAGAACTGGGACCACGGCTTCCACTATATCCAGCACACCAACTACAACAGCGTCATGGCCATCCCCTCTGATATGTACGTTCAGGGTTACGACGGCAAGGGCGTTGCAAAGCTGCGTCTGTGGCAGGCCAAGGCTCCCGACTTCGATATGTCCAGCTTCTCTCTGGGCAACTACAACACCGCAATGAGCAAGAACGCCAGCGCTGAGCTCATCTCCAAGGTGCTGTACCCCAACGACAACCACGTTGAGGGCAAGATCCTCCGCCTGCGCCAGCAGTACTTCCTGTCTGCTGCCTCCATCGGCGACATCGTCCAGAGCCATCTGTCCAGCTACGGCACCCTCGAGAACCTGCCCGACAAGGTGGCTATCCAGCTGAACGATACCCATCCGACCCTCGCCATCCCCGAGATGATGCGCATCCTGCTGGATGAGTGCGGCTTCGGCTGGGACAAGAGCTTCGACATCTGCCAGAAGGTCTTCTCCTACACCAACCACACCGTCATGGCCGAGGCTCTGGAGAAGTGGAACGTGGACATCTTCAAGATGACCCTGCCCCGCATCTACCAGATCGTGGTCGAGATGGACCGCCGCGCCCGCGAGAAGCTGGAAGCAGCCTTCCCCGGCGACCAGGGCAAGATCAACTATATGGCCCTCATCGGCGACAATCAGGTGCGCATGGCCAACATCTGCGCCTACACCGCCAACAGCATCAACGGCGTCTCCAAGCTCCACAGCGAGATCATCAAGGAGAGCGTCTTCCACGACTACTACCTGTTCAAGCCCCAGGCTTTCAAGAACGTGACCAACGGCATCGCTTACCGCCGCTGGCTGCTGGCCTCCAACCCCGAGCTGTGCAAGCTGCTGGACGAGACCATCGGCACCGGCTACAAGCACGACGCCGCCGACCTGTCCAAGCTGAACAAGTTCGCTGAGGACAAGACCGTCCTGAAGCGCCTGAATGAGATCAAGCTGGACAACAAGAAGAACTTTGCCGCTTACCTCGAGAAGAGCACCGGTCAGGTCATCGACCCCAGCTCCATCTTCGACTGCCAGGTCAAGCGTATGCACGAGTACAAGCGCCAGCACCTGAATGCGCTGAACATCGCTGCTCAGTACCTGTACCTGAAGGAGAACCCCAACGCCGACTTCATCCCCAAGACCTATATCTTCGGCGCAAAGGCTGCTCCCGGCTACTATATGGCCAAGCAGATGATCCGCATGATCTGCAAGCTGGGCGACCTCATCAACAACGACCCCGCTGTCCGCGAGAAGCTGCGCGTAGTCTATCTGGAAGAGTACTGTGTCTCCCTGAGCGAGCACCTGATGCCCGCAGCCGAGGTCTCTGAGCAGATCTCTCTGGCAGGCACCGAGGCTTCCGGTACCGGCAACATGAAGTTCATGCTGAACGGTGCCATCACGCTGGGTACTCTGGACGGCGCAAACGTCGAGATCGCCGACGCCGCCGGCAAGGAGAATGAGCTCATCTTCGGTATGCTGACCCCCGAGGTCAACAACCTCAAGCAGGTGGGCTACCATCCCAACGCCTTCATCATGGGCGACGACGTTGCAAACGCTGCTCTGAACTTCCTAGAGCGCGGCTGGAACGGCGAGAACTTCCACGAAGTCACCCAGAACCTGCGCAGCAGCGACCCCTATATGGTCATGGCCGACTTCAAGGACTACCGCCGTGCTCAGGCCGACCTGCAGCGCCTGTACGCTGACCGTGAGCATTGGGCTAAGATGAGCCTGAAGAACATCGCCAACAGCGGCATCTTCAGCGCTGACCGTGCCGTTCTGGACTACGCACGCGACATCTGGCATGCTTCTGCCGTCAAGTAATCTTTCCTAAATAATGCAACGCCCCGTGGCATCGCTGCCCGGGGCTTTTTTTGAGAAAGGACGATCCTTTTTGCCTTGTCTGTTCAATAGTTTCGACCCCTACTTCAAGCAGCCCTTCGGCGCGGTGCGCGCCGGCCAGAGTGTGCATTTGTCCCTCTGCATCCCGGAGGAGCTGGGCTATGTAGACCCCCACCTCGTCCTCCAGAAAGAGGGCAGGTACGATGTCCCCGTCCACTACCGGATGAAGTTTGACGGCCAGACGCCCCATCAGAACCACTTCTCGGTGGACATCGCCCTCAACGACGTGGGCCTCTACTTTTACTATTTCGACCTCTACACCGACTTCCGCCGCATCGTGCGCGGGCCGGACAACTGCGGCGTCGTGAGCTGGCAGGAGGGCGAGAGCTGGCAGATCACCGTGTATGAGGCCGATTTTGAGACGCCCGCCCCCATCAAGGGCAAGGTCTTCTACCAGATCTTCCCCGACCGCTTCTGCGAGGGCGTGGAGAACAAGCCCATGCCCTTCCCCGACCGGCTCTATCAGGCCGACAAGCACGCCGAGCCCTTCTGGCAGCCCAATGAGGTGGGCGGCCACCTGAACGAGGACTACTTCGGCGGCGACCTCAAGGGCATCCAGATGAAGCTGCCCTACCTCCGCGAGATGGGCGTGGATTACCTTTACCTGAACCCCATCTTCGAGGCCCACTCCAACCACCGCTACAACACCGCCGACTACCTCAACGTAGACCCCCTGCTGGGTACCAACGAGGATTTCGAGACCCTCTGCGCCGAGGCCAGGAAGTACGGCATCGGCATCGTGCTGGACGGCGTGTTCAGCCACACCGGCTCCGACAGCCGCTATTTCAACCGCGAGGGCCGCTACGGCGAAGGCGGTGCCTATCGTGACCCCAACTCTCCTTACCGCAGCTGGTACGATTTCGATTCCAGGTATAAGGACGGCTACCGCAGCTGGTGGGGCTTCGAGACCCTGCCCGAAGTCAACGAAGAGACTCCTTCCTACGTCGAATTCATCACCGGCGAGGGCGGTGTCATCGACACCTGGCTCCGCCGGGGTGCAGCAGGCTTCCGTCTGGACGTGGCCGACGAGCTGCCCGATGAATTTATTGAAAAAGTGCGCATCGCCGTCAAGCGGGTCGGCCCGGATAGGTTCCTTCTGGGCGAGGTGTGGGAGGACGCCACCACCAAGTTCGGCTTCGACAAGCGCCGCACCTACCTGCTGGGCAAGGGCCTCGACAGCGTGATGAACTACCCCTTCAAGAACGCCGTTCTGGGCTTCGTCTGCGGACGGGACGCCGGCCAGACCATGACCGACATCCTCTCCATCTGCGAGCACTACCCCGCCCCGGCCCTCGATACGGCCCTGAACTTTCTCTCCACCCACGACACCGAGCGCGCACTGACCGTCATTGCCGACGAGCCTGCCAATGGCCGGGGCCGCGAGTGGCAGAGCGGCCGCTGTGTCACCGGCGACGCCTACGAGGAAGGAATGCTCAAGCTGCGGATGGCTTACGCCATCATCTACACCCTGCCCGGCGTCCCCTGCCTCTACTACGGCGACGAGATCGGGATGCAGGGCTATCGCGACCCCTTCAACCGCGGCTTCTACTGCTGGGACAGCCACGAAGAGCGGCTGAAACCTGTTCTGGCACAGCTGGCACAGCTCCGCCACACCTGCGAGGCCTTCCGCACCGGAGCCCTACGGGTGCTGCGGGCCGAGGGCGGCGTCGTCCACTACCAGCGCATCGGCGAGTTTGAGGCGGCAGAGATCATCGTCAACCGCACCGAGCATATCATCGTGGAGCCGCTGGCCAGCGGCAAGCACACCGAGGTGAACCCATGGGCTTCACCATCGTGGTGGAAGAGGTCGGCCACAACCCGAACCACAGCTACTACGACTATAAGTGACCCCCGCCCCCTGCCCTGCCTGCGGCATCCCGCCCGGCGTGAGCAGGGGGCTTATTCATAATCTGTCTCTGTACTTTTCAGACGTTTTGCTCTATAATGGGGGAAAAGGAGGGAGAACTCATGTCTGTTGACCCTATTTTCTGGCTTCTGGCCGCCATCGGCTTCGTCATTCTCGAGGCCATGACCCTGAATCTCGTCTCCATCTGGTTCGCTGTGGGCAGCGCCGCAGCCCTGCTGAGCTGTCTGGCCACCGGCTCCTTCCGGGTGCAGGCGGTGGTGTTCATCGCCGTCAGCACCCTCTGCCTGCTGGCCCTCAAGCCCCTGTGCAGCCGGCTGCGCAAGCCGCCCACGGCAACGAACGGCGACCGCGCCCTTGGCCGGGAGGCCGTCGCGCTCACCCCTGTCTCCGCCGAGGCCACCGGCCGCATCCGGCTGGACGGCGTGGACTGGAACGCCCGCTGCGCCACCCCCGGCGACACCCTCGCCCCGGGCCAGAGCTGCCGGGTGGCCGAGATCCACAGCACCCTGCTCATCGTGGAACCCATCCTCACCGAGACCGCCGCACCGGTGGCTCACTGATATGAAAGGAGCGTCCCTATGCCTATCATGCTGTTCCTTATCCTCATCCTCATCTTTGTCATCCTGCTGGTGGTCGTCACCAACATCGTCATCGTGCCGCAGTCCATGGTCTACGTCGTGGAGCGTCTGGGCAGCTACTCCGAGACATGGAGCGCCGGCCTCCACGTCAAGATCCCGTTCCTCGAGCGGGTGGCGAAGAAAGTCAGCCTGAAAGAGCAGGTCGCCGATTCCCCCCTCAGCCGGTCATCACCCGCGATAACGTCACCATGCAGATCGATACGGTGGTCTTCTTCCAGGTGATGGACGCCAAGCTCTACACCTACGGCGTCAACCAGCCCATCGCGGCCATCGAGAGCCTGTCGGCCACCACCCTGCGCAACATCATCGGCGAGATGGAGCTGGACCACACCCTCACCAGCCGCGACACCATCAACAGCAAGATCACGGCCATCCTTGATGAAGCCACCGACAAGTGGGGCATCAAGGTCAACCGTGTTGAGGTCAAGAACATCATCCCGCCGCGCGAGATCCAGGAGGCCATGGAAAAGCAGATGAAGGCGGAGCGCGAGAAGCGCGCCGTCATCCTGAAGGCCGACGGCGAGAAGCAGGCCGCCATTACTGCCGCTGAGGGCGAAAAGGAATCCGCCATCCTCCGCGCCGACGCCGTCAAACAGCAGCGCATCCTTGAGGCCGAGGGCGAGGCGCAGGCCATCCTCGCCGTCCAGAAGGCCAACGCCGACGCCATCCGCCTGCTGAACGAAGCCATGCCCACCGATAAGGTCCTTGCCCTGCGCAGTCTGGAAGCGCTGGCCAAGGTCGCCAACGGCAAGGCCACCAAGATCATCATCCCTTCGGACTTGCAGAATCTGGGCGGCGTCGTCCCCAGCATCAAAGAGCTGATGACCGACTCCAAAGACGCAGAATAAGAGGTTTCTCCTATGATCTACGATACCCTGAACAATCTCCCCAACTACCTCGGCATGAGCGACAACCTTGACGCTGTCATCGAGTTCGTCATGGCCCGGGACATCAACAATCTGCCCGCCGGAAAGACCCGCATCAGCGGCGACAAGGCCGTGGTCACGGTGTGTACCGTCACGCCGCAGACCTCGGACAAAGCGCTCTTCCAGCGCCGGGACGCCCACCTGACCCTCGAGACCGACCTTGAGGGCAGCGAGCTGTTCGAAGTCTCACTTGGCGAGCTGACCCCCACCAAGCCCGCCGACGAGGCTGCCGATTTGACCGTCGGCACCGCCGGCACCAGCATCGCCGGGATGCTCTGCGAGGGACGCTTTGCCCTCTATCTGGCCGGTGAGCCCTACAAGTCCGGCCTGAAGGCGCAGGGCTGCGGCAAGCTGAAAAAGGCCGTGTTCAGCATCGAGCTGGACGAGGACGAAGAAGCCGAGTAATTTCAAAGAGCAAAGCTCCACGCAGCGTAGGTTGTGTGGAGCTTTTTCTTATAGTATACTTGGCAACAACAGCGAGGCCCCCGCTTTTTGGTATACACATTTACTTTTTCGTCCCGCTCAGACTTGCCCGGCTTGCCAATGGCTCTCCCTTTGAGGAAAGACTTCCCCCGGCCGGGGGAAGATGTCGCGCAAGCGACAAAAGGGGAATCTGTCACCGAAGGTGACTGAGAGGGCTGCAAAGGAGAGTTTTTATGGATTCTTATGTCACCGGCACTGCCATCCGGCAGCTGCGGGAAGCCAAACACATGACGCAGGCAGAGCTGGCCGAAAAGCTGGCCGTCAGCGCAAAGGCCATCTCCAAGTGGGAGACAGCCCGCGGCCTGCCCGATATTTCCCTGCTGGAGCCGCTGGCGGCGGCTCTGGGCGTCAGCGTGCTCGAGCTGATGCAGGGCGAGCCCGTCGTCAACCGGAACCGTTCTGCCAACCTGCTTCGCTCCAAGCTCTACGTCTGCCCTCTGTGCGGCAATGTGCTCCACGCCACCGGGCAGGCTGTCGTGAGCTGCTGCGGCATCACCCTGCCGCCGCTGGACATCTCTGAGGCGGACGACGCCGACGAACACCATCAGCTGACGCTCGAGCGGGTGGAAGATGAGCTTTTCGTCACCATCCACCACCCCATGACCAAAGACCACTCCATTTCCTTCATTGCCTGCCTCACCGGCGACAAATTGCAGCTGGTCAAACTTTACCCTGAGGGAGACGCCAGCTGCCGTTTCAAAATCACCGGTGCGGGCGTACTCTACTTCTACTGCAACCGCCACGGCCTGATGAAAGCACCGGACTTCCGCGCCGCAGCTCGCCATACGCCGTCCCAGAAGCTCCATCTGCGGGAGCCGGACGAGGGCGACCGGGAGCAGGTCATGGCCTACCGGGAAGAGTTTCTTGCCATCAGCTCCCGGCTCGACGGCACTTCGGCGTTGGACAAATACGACGACTTCGACCAGTGGCTGGCTGACATCCGCAGGCTGAAAGACCCGGCCACCACGCCTGCCGGGTTCGTACCGGCCACCCAGTATCTGGCTCTGGACGAGCAGGAACATCTTGTCGGCATGACCAACCTGCGCCACCACCTCAACGACTATCTGCTGGCCTACGGCGGTCATATCGGCTACAGCGTCCGCCCCTCGGAGCGGAAGAACGGCTACGCCAGCCAGATGCTCCGTCTGACCCTCGAAAAGGCCAAGGAGCGCGGCATCTCCAAGGTGCGCATCTGCTGTGACCACTATAACATCGCCTCCGCCAAGACGATTCAGTCTAACGGCGGTGT
>ENA-OQJK01000217-OQJK01000217.1-human-gut-metagenome-genome-assembly--contig:-NODE-217-length-12267-cov-3.801812_pt1 | contig 12267 bp, 10 predicted proteins | sample MGYA00242605_ERZ504771 | MGnify/ENA primary metagenome ERZ504771 (study PRJEB26092, sample SAMD00036353) | human gut metagenome | host: Homo sapiens | study: EMG produced TPA metagenomics assembly of... | reverse complement strand
GACGCTTTCCTCTTTGAAAAGCTATCCCAACGGTGTATGTCGCATTATCTATATCCTTGATAAAAAAGCAAGATAGCCAAAATGTGCGGCAAGCATACATTTCTATTTTCAGGAATAGAATAAATGTTCCGATTACAAACAATTTAAGTCGGAGATAATTTGTCCTTGTGAAAAAATACTGAATTTTATACCTCTGAAATCCAGCACTTTGTAAAATTGAGTGTTGGATTTTTTATTTTCTGCCGCGTTTTTTGCCAATTATATTCATGTGCGCACGCAGAAAACAAAGTGTAATTTTCAAAATTGACAGAACCATGAATTATTTCTTGCTGGCGGAAACCGACTTTTTCCGCCTGATAAACGAAGCCGGCGACTGCAATATGGAAACGGCATACACGGCTTTCGCCACCCAAGTGATCGAACTGTGCAACGGCGGCATGGACATGAACCTTACCGTCATCGCGCTTGCCTACATCGAAATCGAGTTGCAGCACCATCCCGTACGTAATCTGTCAGAAGAAAAAAGAGAGATTGCCGCCTACGTCAGCAAGGCTCTGTCTTTCGTAAGAAAGATGCAGAAATTCCTTGCCACGCCCCAAGTGCCACCACTAATATCCGCCAACAACGCAACAGAAACCACCGCCAGCCTTCTTCAATGGACGGGCAATGCCATCGACCTCGTGGAACTTATCTACGGCATAGACGTGATGGGCTGCATCAACAACGGCAATATGCCGCTCAAACAGCTCGCCCCACTTCTCTATAAGATATTCGGGGTTGATTCTAAAGACTGCTACCGCTTCTACACTGATATCAAACGCCGGAAGAACGAAAGCCGCACCTATTTCATTGACAGGATGCAGGAAAAACTGAACGAGAGAATGTTGCGTGATGAGGAGTTGGAGCGGATGAGAAAATAAAAAAATATCCATTACATATGAGAAGACAGGAATACTCGTATCCTGTCTTTTTATTTTCATTTAATTATATATTAATTAGCACAATATATGTGAGTTTTTCATTCCTATAAGGACAAATTTCAGAAACGTATGTCTGGTAAATTATTGAGTCATCATAGTATGAACATATATCATTACTAAAAACAATGAAACAACTTCCATAAGATTGTGGTTGTAAAAATCGCCATTTAATAGCCCGTTTTTTTTGTAAAATTCGCCAATTAAAAAAAATATGATTATCTTTGCATTATATTTTATAAGGTATGGAAACAGTAAATAGAATACTTCAAGAGAAGATTACAGCACGAATCGCGCCCAATAAAGCAGTACTGATTTTTGGTGCTCGCCGTGTTGGTAAAACGGTAATGATGCGTAAAATTGTGGACAACTATTCAGGTAGGACGATGATGCTCAACGGCGAAGACTACGACACATTAGCACTATTGGAGAATCGCTCAATAGCCAATTATCGGCATTTATTGGATGGTATTGATTTGCTGGCTATTGATGAGGCACAGAACATACCACAAATCGGTAGTATTCTGAAGTTGATAGTTGATGAAATACCGGGAATAAGTGTCTTGGCAAGTGGTTCTTCGTCATTCGATTTGCTGAATAAGACTGGTGAACCGTTGGTCGGCCGCAGTACGCAATTTCTCCTTACACCATTCTCGCAACGGGAAATCGCACAGACGGAAACGGCACTTGAAACCCGCCAGAACCTCGAAGCGCGCTTGATTTACGGTTCCTATCCCGAAGTAGTAATGATGGAGAACTATGAACGTAAAACAGACTACCTACGTGATATTGTCGGTGCATACCTGCTTAAAGATATCTTAGCAATTGACGGCTTAAAAAATTCGAGCAAGATGCGCGATCTACTGCGATTGATAGCTTTTCAGTTGGGCAGCGAAGTTTCTTACGAAGAGTTAGGTAAACAACTCGGCATGAGCAAGACGACCGTTGAAAAATACCTCGACCTATTGGAAAAGGTCTTCGTTATCTATCGTCTGGGGGCTTATTCGCGTAACCTACGCAAGGAGGTTACAAAAGCTGGCAAGTGGTACTTCTACGACAACGGCATTCGCAATGCCATTATCGGGGCTTTCTCACCGCTGGCCATTCGGCAGGATGTCGGTGCGCTGTGGGAGAACTACATCATCGGAGAGCGGCGCAAAGCGAACTTCAATGAGGGACTGCACAGGGAGTTCTATTTCTGGCGCACCTACGACAAACAGGAAATCGACCTGATTGAGGAGAGTGCCGACAGTCTTACCGCCTTGGAGTTCAAGTGGGGAAATAAAATGCCGGCCGCACCGAAAGCCTTCCAAGAAGCCTATCCCTATGCCGAGTTTCATGTGGTAAATCGGGAGAATTATTTGGAGTTCGTATAATCAATAAATTACGTATATGGAAACAAAACTACAATCCAAACAGCAATATCCGCGGTTTATCCAAAATAAACCGTGTGGTATTGACAAATTCGATGGAGGTTCGCAAGAAAGGTTGGACAAAAACTATTGCTCGCCATTTTTGTCAGAATGATTCATTGGATGAGGAATGTACTTTACCTCGAATTATCGGCATCGAAGGTATTTGGGGATCTGGAAAATCCAACGTGGTTAAAATGTTGGAACGTGAATTATCAGACGACTATTACTTTTTTGAGTATGACGCATGGGGACATCAAGAGGACTTGCAACGCCGCTCTATATTGGAATTGCTTACAAGCAAACTTATTGATGATGGTATCCTATCTGGAAATGCAACAATAAAAGTCAAAGGTGGAGGTACGAAAACCGTATCATGGTCTGAAAAGCTGAAATATTTATTAGCCCGTAAAACGGAGACCGTAACCGAAAAATATCCCCTTATCAGTAATGGTATGGTTGCGGCATTTTTGGTTGCAGTTTTAACTCCGATATTTACATTTATTGCGTATGCAGTAAAACCTACACCCACAACATGGTGGTTTTCTTTATTGTCTATTATCATAGCTGCACTGCCAGTTCTTATTGCATTGTGCGTTTGGAAATGGGCATATAGCAAAGATCATAAATATGGATGGAGTTATATGTTAGCTATTTATCAAGATAAAGTCGAAAAGGACGTTTGCTATGAGACTTTGAGCGAAGACGAACCAACGGTTTACGAGTTCAAAACATGGATGCAAGACATTTCTGATTTTATCAAGGAAAAAGGACAACGTAAATTAGTCCTTGTTTTTGACAACATGGATCGTCTCCCCGCTGAAAAAGTAAAAGAATTATGGTCTTCTATCCATACGTTCTTCGCCGATAGCGGTTTTGAAAATGTTTGGGCTGTTATTCCTTTCGATGAAACACATTTAGCTTGTGCATTCGGAGATGAGACCGACGAACAAACGAAACAACTGACCAAGTATTTTATCAATAAAACTTTCCCTATTGTTTATCGTGTTGCTCCTCCTGTTATTACCGACTATCGAAGTATATTCAACAAACTGTTTGTTGAAGCATTTGGAGAAACAGAAAATGAAGCGAAAGAAACTATAAATCGGATATTCAGATTGGTAAATCCTAATGCCAATGTTAGGGAAATTATATCATATATCAATGAGATGGTCGCTCTTAAACAAGAGTGGTGTAACGAAATTTTGATGATAAACATAGCATTGTTCTGTTTGAAGAAGACGGATATTCTGGCAAATCCAGTAGAACAAATATTGTCCGGCGACTATCTGAATGGCATTCAAACAATAATTAACAATGATCTGCAAACACAACGCGAAATTGCAGCTTTGGTATATGGTGTCGATGTTGAAGATGCTCGACAAATTCCATTGAAAAAATATATTGAAGGCTGCATCAACGGAGAAGAAGACCACGACATAAATCAATATGCAGAGACTAATAAACAATTTGACACTGTATTAGAAGAAGTTATACAATGTATGGACAATGCGCTTATCGATAAGATTATACATTGTTTGCATAAATTAACTCGAAAGAGCGATGTTATTCTGCGTGTATGGCAAAGAATAGCACAATTGAAATTAAAAAGAATCCATAGAGAAGCAGGTGTTCCCTGTCGAATACCAAGAACTGCTGTTGCATTTAGACACGGAAAGCCAAAACCATGTGATTGCTCAATTATATAAGAAGATAGTTCGGTTCAATGACTTCAATGGCGGCGACTATTTCAAAACGTTAGATGCAATAGACAGGTTTATTGCGACAAAATAAGTTGGCGTGCGATTTTACGTCATTGATTGAAGCAAAAACAGTCAAGCCAAATACATTTATCGATTATATTCAAGCTGCAAATGCAACAGATGCTGCCTATCGGGATAACGCGACAACTAAAGCATATAAATATTATCAAGTAGCAACAAATTCGGAGGCGCTCGATAATTATTTGGCAAACTTACTACCCGATAATTTCGACCATGCAGATATTGTAAAAACGTTAAAAGATAATTCTACCTATACGTTTCCAACGCTTTTGCAAGCGATCACGAATTGCATTGATGAACAGAATGTAAATAAAGATAATATAGGGGCTATATTTACAACCTATCGTTTATTGGCATCTGACGAAGAAAGACCTTTACCTGTAACGTTAGATTCAACCTACATAAATCAGTTGCATTCTGAATTAGAAACTGATGGCCGAAACATTAAAGAGTCTGGATATTACGATTTAGTCGCCATGCAATTGGCACATGGTCATTCCGTTTCCTTAATAGAGGGTGGAGATATAAAATATGTTGCAGAACTCATGGACTATTATGTGGATCATGGAGACTTATTAGTAAATAGTGTGGGATGGAATATACCGCTATTAAATGAAACACTACAATACATGGTAAATCATAAACTTGGCTATAAATTATTGCTCTCAGACATATTGCCCCAATTTGAAGATATTAAGAACAGAATAGGTGTAACGGATGAGGTATTTATCGAGCATTTAGCAGAGTGGAATACCGATTTGGATAAGTATATCACTAAGAACAATATTAAAGATGTAATTCCTGACGCATCTTTTTACGATTTGACCACTAAAATAAGCAATGTCCTGACCGATCATATCAATAAAATAGCGTTCGAAGCGTTGTCTGAAATAAGTGTTGATACATTATACGCCCAAAGAACAGCACATACATCATATTATTGGTTTGTCGCAATAAAACATTTACTGGCTAAAATCAAATCCTTGCCAGATAACTTGACTGAATTTGGCAAAAAGATTCTGATGGATATTGCTTCTGGAACTCAAAGTTTGAATCCTTTCCCTAATTGTTTCAAGAATATAGTTGAAAGATTGGATAAACGAAAAATTAAATCGACAGTTACCGATATAAGAAATGATTTCTGCATCGGTAAAAAGACTATCAATGCAATAAAGTTTCAATTTTTCGAAACATGGCTTAGATCGCATGGTAATTTGAAAAGTCAAGCTGGAGACGTTATTGATAAAATAGTGAAACCTGTAATTTCCGATGGGGCATGCCGTTCATTGATTCTGCAAAACAAAGATTTTTATATGGATTTAATAAATACAGCAGGGGATGATGCTTATGAATTGAAAAAGAGTCTCCGAAACCTCATACAAAAAGATTCAGATCCGCAATTGGTTAAATTTGTCAATTCGATAGATTCAGTACCTGAGGTTGAAACCGCGTAAGTATTTGTCTAACAAGTCCGAATTTTACGATTTTACCCGTCAGAACTGAAGTGCCCCCCAAAAAAATTGTATCCAACTTTTGGGGGTCACTTCAAACTTCGATAGGGATAATTTTCAATTTTGGGGACTTGTTAGACAGTCTCATTATCTGGTAGCAGTTTACACAGCACCGGATCGTTTTTGATACGCTCCAGTTCCTCCTGCACAATCTGCTTCACCTCTTCCTTGATGCGCCGGTAGTTCGCCTGCACCGTTTCCTTCATGCGGTCGTTGCCGTCCTCGTCCGTGAAGTTTGTAATGACGGGAATTTTCTTGTAGGCACTTTCTTCCCGTTTCACCTTTTCGGCATCCACCACAATCTCGCAATGAAAAATCTTCTGCTCGATACGCTCGTTGAAGTTGTCGGATACAGAACCGACAAACATTCCCTGCGTAAGCCCGGAAATCTTACTCGGTGGAATGAGCGCGTCCATCTGCGTGTTGATGGAGGTGGAAACATCCTGCCGGTTGATGGAGATGGACTGCCGTTTCTGCAACACCTTACCGAACCGCTCGGAGAGCGTCTTGGCTGTTTCCCCCACACCTGACCGGAGAAAATATTGCCGACAGTGTTCATCACCACTTTCGCCTCTTTGTCCCCGTAGTCACGCACTAACTGGCTGAAATCCTGAAAGCCCAGACACACGGCAACCTTGTTGCTTCGGGCGGTAGCTATAAGATTGTCCAACCCTTTGAAGTATATTGTGGGCAACTCGTCGATGATGACCGATGACTTCAGCATCCCCTTCTTGTTGATGAGCTTCACGATACGGGAATTATACAGACCGAGTGCCGCACCGTAGATATTCTGACGGTCGGGATTGTTACCCACGCAGAGGATTTTCGGCTCTTCGGGATTGTTGATGTCCAGCGTAAACTCGCTGTCTGACATCACCCAGTAGAGCTGCGGTGAAATCATCCTCGAAAGCGGGATTTTTGCCGACGCTATCTGACCCATGAGCTGCTCCGCAGCCCCTCCAAGCCACGCATCCATGAACGGCGAAAGGTAGTTCTCCAGCTCCGGATAAGAGGTCAGTATCGGAAATATATCCTCGTAACGGCGGTTCAGAAACTCGATAGCATGGGGAAACGTGCAAAACTTCCCGTTCTGATAGATTTTAAGATACCAGATAATACTGGCAAACAGAATGATAGGTGACTCCACGAAGAAGTCGCCCTGCTTTTGCACCCACGTTTTATTGAGGTTGAGCATTATTGTGTAGGCACTCTCATAGGCATCCGTAATATCTTCCATAAAATCCGGGTGAATGGGATTGCACCGATGAGAGCGTCGCGGGTCGTCGAAGTTGATCACATAGAACTTCGGCTTTACCTTGTAGCCGTCCGGGTGGTTCAGCAAATGGTTGTAGGCAATAGTAGATAGGTCGGGATACTTGAAATCGTAGATGTATTGACTAAAGCCCTTTTCAATCTGTTGCTTGATAAAATTGTTTACCACGGCATAGGACTTGCCGCTGCCCGGCGTACCCAACACGATGGACGCACGGAAGGGATTAACTACATTGATCCAACCGTTGTTCCAGCGTTTCCTGTAATAGAAACGTGTCGGCAGATTGACCGAATACTCGCTTTCGATAAGCCTCGTTTCCTGCATGAAACTCTCGTTCTCGTTGTTGAAAACATCCTCCATCAAATTGTGTTTCAACAGGCGGCTCATCCACAGACCACCCATCAACAGGCAGACATAGCCCGTTCCAATGGTAAGGACATACAGTCCCGTCACCGCTTCAAGCGGCAGCGGCAGGGGCAGCAACCACCAGTTCAGGAAAAACAGCACGAACCCGACGGCAAATGCTGTCCAGATTCTCCCCCAAGTGATTTTCTCACCCTTGACACCCTTCGTACCCAGACAGGACAAGGCAAGCAAAAGGACGGAAAACAGCTTCGTGTAGAGAATGGAATGGAACAGCCCCGCCGTGCGGTCGAAGTTCAGAAGGATTTTGTCCACCACGCCGATGTTCACGCCCCACAGCCGGATGGCTTCGTAGCAGAACCAGTACACGTTCATGACCACTAAAATGATACTCACGGCACGCAGAAAATCCATGATTTTCGCCAATGCCCTCAAATCGTCTTCTTGTTGTGACATACATTGATTTTTTAATTGTTGATACTCTGATTACATACCCAAGCCCTTGCGTTTTTTCTTCTTTTTGCGCTTCATCGCCCGGATGAAAGCCTCTTCCTCGGCATCGGTCGCCGGACCTTCGGGAGTGAGCAAGCCCATACCGCCCGATATATCTTCACTGTCGTAGGCGGTCTGCCCGTGTGCCTTGTCCGCAGCATCCACAGGGATGGATAGCGGTATCGGCGGTTGTCCGGCGTATGGCAGGGTGAAGTGTTCCTGCAAGGCATTCGCCGAAAGCTCCTTACCCATGCGCGAACCGTTCAGCACGCATCCCGTGCGGTGGTCGATGAAGGTAGCCCCATAGATGCGCCCTTCCTCTGTGTAGCGCAGCACGGTATCTATGCCCTTCTCTTTGAGCCGGGAAATAAACCTGTCCTTGTCATAAGTGCCTTGCAGCACGGAAAGGACGGTGCGTTTCGTCATGTCTGCCAGTTTCCTGTCCTTGATTTCCGATTTGGAACGGACAAACTTCTTCTGCACGGCTTCATAGCCTGCGGACTTCCCGAAGAGCGAGGACTTGAACGGATTGCCAACTTTGTTACCCCTGTCGTCCGTGACGGAATAGACCAGCCCGTGATACTCCCGTCCGCGCACGTTGCCCCTCGCTTCCTCCACCGTCATATTATATAAGGAAAGGAGCGCACGGTATTCGCCCATCGTCTGGAAACGGTACTGCCCATTCAGAGCCTTCACGGTGTTGCCTACCTGCTTCTTCACATCACCTGCCGATGCGGCCACCTTGCGCAACGGATTATCCAATCTCTGATTTTTACGTTCTGCCGGATGCAATCCGTACTTCTGTTCCAGTTCCCTGCGGATACGGTCGCTGCGGCGGTAGAGAAAATCCCGGTTGAGCCTTTTCCCGTTCTCGTCCACGTTGACCGTCACGATGTGCAGGTGGTGGCGGTCGATGTCCTCGTGCTTGAATACAAGATAAGGCTGGTTTCCGAAACCGAGTTTTTCCAGATACTCGCGGGCGATATTCTGCAACTCAATATCGGTCAGCACATCCTCCGGGTGCGGGTTGAGAGAGATATGCACCACCGGCTTCTCGATCTTCATCTGCGGTGGCAGGAAGGTGAGAAAACCCTCCATCGCCTTGCCTATGTCCACCGTTCCCGAACCGTCATTGTAGATGCGGTTGGTGGTGAGAAGCCGCCCCTGCGCCTCGTTAATCTTCTCCCCGTTGTAGGCAATCGCGCCGTACAACGAACTTCCTACACTGATTTTTGCGACCATTTTGCCTCCATTTCCCTTGAAAGTTCCACAATCCGGCGGCTCAGTTTCACGAGTTCGACGGTGTGTTGCTCTAATTTGTAGAGCAACGCCATCGCCTTTTTCTCTGAAAAATGCAGCCTCAGTTCCTTCACGACTTGGTTGTAATTCGTACCCACGGCACGGAATTGTGCATGAAAATCCGACAGTTTGGTGTAATAGTCCACCAGCGTCTTGTCCACCTTCAGCACCTTGAACGGTTGCCCGAAGAAGTGCGCTTTGAGGAAAACAGACCGTGCATAGACACCCGATTTTCCGAACATGGCGAGGAAACGGTTGTGTTCCTCCTCGTTGAAACGGACGGTGTACCGGTACACCGCCGGATCAAGTTTGGGATTTCTCCCTGATTTGCTTTTCCTTTTCTCTTTCATATTACTTTGGATTTAGCGGATTGACGGCATAAGCCGCCGCTTCGGATTACAGCACCGCAGTTCTGAAAGGCTTCCCGACTTCGGAGGGAAAGCCCGCCCCCTGCAAGGGCAAGTGCTTTTCGTGGCTGCTCAAAATATTTTGAGCGGCTGAAAAGACATCTTGCTATGTTCAGGTGAACATAAAAATCCGTCAGGGGACGGATTGGGAAAATACCTTTCAGGACTCCGGGCCGCGCGTCATCGGCGAACCCTGCTGTCCGGGTGCAAAGTTACGCCCTTAAAGCGGTATCGGACAGATGCTTGACCCGGTCAATGACTGCCAACCGGCGCAACGTGCCGCCACTTGCCGGAGAAGTGATACAGGTTCCAAAATATACTTGTTTATTTGCAGCATGATTCAAGAAACGAACGATTTGAAGATATGATAAACGGAACATTCAAATACCCGGACAACCGCTTCGGCGGACACTTGCCGAAACGGATACCCGAACCGTCGGAAACCCGGTTGTCCGACAATTTGGTGACGTATGGATTCAATGACTTCATGACGCAGTGTCGTCAGTCATCACTTGTCCGCCGCACCGCTTCACCGCAGAACCGAATACGCGGTGACCCGCCCGTGTGCCTGTTCACGGAAACGGATAATGCGGTAATTCAATCCGCATGTAAACAGAAAATAAAATCATCAACAATTAAACTGAATAGAACCATGAGTAAGGAAATCTTCGTTGCATTCGCAACACAGAAAGGTGGCATCGGCAAATCCACTGTCACGGCACTTGCCGCCAGCTACCTGCACAACGTGAAAGGCTACAATGTCGCCGTCGTGGACTGCGACGACCCGCAGCACAGCATCCACGGGCTGCGCGAACACGAAATGGGGCTTATCGACAGCAGCACCTACTTCAAGGCTCTCGCTTGCGACCATTTCCGCCGGATCAAAAAGAACGCCTACACCATCGTCAAAAGCAATGCGGTGAACGCCCTCGACGATGCCGAGAGGATGATTGCCACTGAGGACGTGAAACCCGACGTGGTGTTCTTCGACATGCCCGGCACACTCCGAAGCAACGGCGTGATAAAGACGCTCTCGCAGATGGACTACATTTTCACTCCGCTGAGTGCCGACCGCTTTGTCGTGGAGAGTACCCTGAAATTCGTCACGATGTTCCGCGACAGGCTGATGACTACCGGACAGGCGAAAACAAAGGGGCTGCATCTGTTCTGGACGATGGTGGACGGCAGGGAGAGGAACGACTTGTACGGCATCTACGAGGAAGTGATAGCCGAAATGGGCTTTCCGGTACTTTCCACCCGCTTGCCCGACAGCAAGAAGTTCCGCCGTGACCTTTCGGAAGAGCGCAAGAGCGTTTTCCGCTCCACCATCTTCCCGATGGACACGGCACTGCTGAAAGGGAGTGGCATCCGGGAGTTTTCCGAAGAGATAAGCGACATCATCAGACCGCAGTGAGCATGGGCAGCAGGAAAGTGAACACGGAAGGCATCGACGAGGAACTGCTGTTAGCCTCCATCGGGCGGCGCACACAGGACGGGACACTGCGCCCCGCACAGGAAGTACCCGCAGCTGCACCGACCGAAGAGGACACCGCCGCACCGGAACCATCTCCTGTGCAACCCGTAACACGGGAAAAAGCGCAGAGGGAAAGTGGACGCCGGAAAAGGCAGGACGAGGACTACAACGAGCTATTCCTGCGCCGCAACGAGATAAAGACCCGCCAATGTGTCTATATCAGCCGTGACGTCCACGGCAAGATCCTCAGAATCGTGAACGACATCGCCGGAGGGGAAATCTCAGTAGGCGGATATGTGGATACCGTGCTGCGCCAGCATCTGGAACAGCACAAGGAGAGAATCAACGAACTGTACAAGAAACAACGTGAAGATCTGATTTGAAAATGGAAAAAGAAATGACACCGAATGAAAAAAGACCACAGCAAGACTGCGGAGGTATGTTTACCCAAGTGCAGGCGAGTGTGGAAATACTGTCGCCTGTCCCGGTAAGCGGCAAATGCAGTGAGAAGGACTATGAACGCCTGTTCATCCGCGACCCGGAAGTAAAGGCACGTGAGGGGAAGATGGCGTATGTGCGCCCGGAGTACCACGAGCGTATCATGCGTATCACCCGTGTAATCGGGCATGACCGGCTTACGCTGTCCGCTTACATCGACCATGTGCTGACGCACCACTTCAACCAGTGCGAAGATGCGATAAAGAGCCTTTATGCCCGAAATTACAATTCAGTATTCTAACCAAAAACGGAAGGATATGAATTACACAATCAGCATGACAGACATTCTGCTGGCGGTATCGGTCGGCTGCAACCTCTGGTTCCTGTTCCTGCTCCTTTACGAGCGCATCATGGACACGCGGATTGTCCGCTTCTTCAAGGGCATTGTCGGATTATGGCGGTCACTGGACGGGAATGAGGCTAAACGCATAGCGGCACACGAGGAAGTCCCTGCGGAAAAGGCGGACATCATCGGCAAGAGCCGTTTCAGGATGGCATCCACCCGGACAACCGCTGCCATACCGACGCAAGAAGCCGCCACTATTGAAAAAGGCATTGAGCTGTCGGAGGAAGAGGCTACTTTTGACGACGGAAAAACGGGAAACGCATCCCGCCCGGCACAAGTCCCGGAGGAAAAACTCGATGAGACCTTCACGAGCATACCGCCGGAGGAACTGGGATACGGGGACGACGAACCGGAAGAGGACGCCTCGGACACGCCACGGGCTTCGGGCAGCAGCTTTGACGAGATTGACGACGCCTGCAAGACCGCCAAAA
>ENA-OQJK01000215-OQJK01000215.1-human-gut-metagenome-genome-assembly--contig:-NODE-215-length-12338-cov-2.302760_pt1 | contig 12338 bp, 17 predicted proteins | sample MGYA00242605_ERZ504771 | MGnify/ENA primary metagenome ERZ504771 (study PRJEB26092, sample SAMD00036353) | human gut metagenome | host: Homo sapiens | study: EMG produced TPA metagenomics assembly of... | reverse complement strand
AAAGGCCCCTGCATCCGCTTTTGATGCGCCAGTTCCTTGATGTCAACCAGTTCTATATGAGGAAGCCTGATATCTTTATATCTTTCTTTCAATTCTACCAAGCCATACTTTCCCGAGGTAGCATTAAAGTAAGTTTCCACACCAGGAGTAGCCGTTCCCAACAGCACTTTCGCCTTGAACATAGAAGCCAGCATGATGGCTGAACTACGGGCATGGTAACGTGGGGCGGGGTCTTGCTGTTTATACGTATTCTCGTGTTCCTCATCTATGATGACCAGCCCCAAATTACGAAAAGGCAGAAAAATAGAGGAACGGACTCCGAGAATCACGTCATAGCTCTTCTCTCCCAACTGTTTCTGCCATATCTCCACCCGCTCAGCGTCCGGAAACTTGGAATGATAAATACCCAGCCGATGTCCGAACACCCTTTTCAAACGCTCAGTTATCTGAGTGGTCAGTGCTATTTCCGGAAGCAAATATAAGACTTGCTTTCCTGTTTTCAGCACCTCCTGAATGAGGTGGATATAAATTTCCGTCTTGCCACTGGATGTAACACCATGCAGAAGACACACATTTTTCTCTCTGAAGCATTGAAGAATGTTGCTATAGGCCTGTTGCTGCGCAATATTCAGCGGATTAATATCACCGGTATCCAAAATTCCTTTATCCAAACGTCCTATCTCCTGATGATAGACCTCAAAGACTTTCTTTTCGACCAATCCGTTAAAAACGGCAACAGAACCTCCTGACTTTTCAAGCAGCTCTTTCTTTGTTACTTCCTTTAAAGCATACCCTTTGGTTACCCAACCGGACAATTCCACATACTTCATTAATATCATCAATTGTTTAGGAGCACGTGACAATTCATTGAACAGCCGTTGTAAGTAAGCCTCATCCGCTTCTCCGTTCACCAATCTCACCCTCGCCTCAGTACGCGGTTTGTAATTACGTTTCAGTTCCTCCTTGACAAAGATGGCTTCTTTGTCCAACAAAGACTTGATGACAGTCAACACATTTTTCAGTCCGCTGTTTTTTTCCAACTGGGTTACACACTGTTCTGTATCCCGACTCAACAAATCTAGAATTTTCTGCTCTTTCTCCGGTAACGGTGCGGTGGTCTCAAAAATCGGGATTATATTCCACCAACGTTTCGCTTTCCAGTTTCATACCCGAAGGGATAGCCGCCTTGTACACATCTCCTAATGTACAAAGATTAATACTTCCGCCAGCCATTGCCAGAACTCATATTGTTCGGTAACAGTACCGGAGATGAATCTAGCACTTCAGCTATATCCTTCGTTTCATACCCCTCCGGGGCCGCATAATGTACATTTGTCACTATTGCCGTATAGAACTTTTTCTTTCCAAACGGAACAATCACCCGACAACCAATCTGTACCATCTCTTCCATCTCCTGAGGAAGGGAATAAGTGTATTGGTTGGCAATAGGTAATGGAACTATGACATCTACGAATTTTTTCATGGTGCAAAATTACAAAAAAGGAGGCATTCTTTACTGAATGCCTCCTTTTTATCTTTTATTAAATAAGGTTGTCTAGAACAAGTATGCCAAAGAAACTTGCCAAGTGTTGTTCTTTATCTTCACATCCTGAGTAAGTGGTTTACCATCAAGGATTATATTAGGGTCAGCATAAAGAGTGGCAGTATGCCCCAAAGCAAAATTATAATTCACGCCAAGCTGTAAATGGCGGATCAGTTTCACACCTGCCCCCACATTGAAGCTGGTGTTGTTCTTCTTCAGATCATAATTCATAAATCCTTTCTTATTACCAATATTGAAACCGAACTGAGGCCCGGCAGCAATATAAGCACCCAACATACTTCCAAGTCCGAAAGACCATTTCAAATTTACCGGAATCTCAATCGTTTTCAGTTTTGCATCGGTGGAATATCCCTTTGCAGCCAGTTCTGTCTGTGAATACAAAGCCGCAACATCCGCACCAATCCCAATAATGGGCAGGGTGAATTCAGCCATCGGACCAATGAACCAACCGGTTTTATTATCTCCTTTTAAATCTGATTTCGAGAAACTAACCTTTGACAGGTTCAAGCCACCTTTTACTCCAAAGTGCAACTGAGCCTGAGCAGGAGCAGCCATCATCAAACATACAGCTACCATTAATACACTAATAATCTTTTTCATGTTTGTCTATTTTTAGTTTACGCCACAAAGATAAACACTTTTTCCATGTATAATGTTCAATCTCTCAGGAAAGTTACATTACGCTTTCCAATACCCCCTTCCAAGAAGAAATATCAAACAAAAAACGGACAGAATTTTTTATTCTGTCCGCTATGTTCTCTTTCTAATATTCTTCTTCGTTGAAAAAGAAATCCTCTTTGCTCGGATAATCCGGCCAAATATCTTCTATACTTTCATAGATTTCGCCTTCATCTTCCATCTCCTGCAAGTTTTCGATTACTTCCAACGGAGCGCCCGAACGCATTGCATAGTCAATCAACTCATCCTTTGTAGCAGGCCAGGGAGCATCCTCTAACTTCGAGGCCAATTCTAATGTCCAGTACATAGTTTTCTTATTTTTTAAGTAAATACTTTTCTTTTGTTCTCTAATTAGCCGCAAAAGTATAATAAATTATTTCATTTGCAACTTTTATCCCAAAAAATTTCATCTGTTTTAGTTAAATGATTTAACTTTCGGGTCAAAATGAATAAATAATCAGATAAACGGTTGACAAATGCTGTTACACGGGCATCTATGTCACATTCTTCAGCCAATGCAAGAATACGTCGCTCGGCACGGCGACACACCGTCCGGCAAATATGTCCAACGGCTGCTCCACGGTCACCTCCCGGCAGAATAAAAGCATTCAAAGGAGGAAGCTCATTGTCAATTACGTCAATTGCCTGCTCCAACATCCGGATGTCTTCATCCTCTATACGACTTTCCATACGCAAATCGATTTGTGTCTGATCCGTTGCCAGATACGAACCGACAGAGAATTAATTTATTTTTGTACACGAAAAATGATTTTGCTTATCCTCCTCATCCGTCAAATACGTTTGCAACAATCCCAAATACGAGTTCAACTCATCCACTGTGCCATAGGCTTCAAGCCGTATATGTGTTTTCGGCACCCGAGTACCACCTACCAATGATGTGGTTCCCTTATCACCTGTTTTGGTGTATATCATGCTTTTCTTCATGGTTCTGGTTATAAAAAATTTACAATATAATGCTGTTTATATCTTGCTTTATCAAAAAAGACCAATCCTATGTCATACAAATCAAAAGTGATACCCGTCGACTCACTGGTTACAATTTGCTCCCACCATTTCCGTTTTTCCCTCGATTCATGAATTCCTCCGACAATAAAACAACTACGAGGTCCGGCATAAGGAAGTACCAGTTCAAAAACTTCTTTATAAAAAGGAGTATGCCCTATATGCAGACAATCTAATGTATGCACCTCCGACAGTTTCTCCTCCAGTTGTCGAGAAGTCTTTGTCCAATCCCTGCCTTTCAAGGTGACGGAATCCATGGTATGACACGCAGCCCGCATATATCCTATGGATGCCCCATTACCAATTCCCACTTCAATCAATGACTTTGGTCTGAAATAATTAACCAACCGGAATAGTAAACGGTTCACTTTTCTTCGATAATGTGGCAAATAAGCAGGAAATCCTCTTTCCTTCAATACCCGATAAGCATAATAGTGATATTTTTCATAAACGACAGAAGTAATCAGAAAAAAATCAGACGGAGAGTGTACTCCGTAACCACAACGGTGACGGAAGCGACTGCACCAATTCCATATACGATGAAGAAAAAACATATTTCTCGGCTTTATTAAGTAACACAAAGATAAAAGATTACCCGACAATATCGAAATAAAATGCTATTTTTGTTGCCAATTAGTTATTAAACCATTTATAAACAATGAAACACACACACTCTTTTATGTTATGGGCAATACTGGCCGTCTTGTTGCCTTTACAAATAACCCAGGCCACAGCTCCTCCCACTGAATTACAGAAAAGACTTCAAAATCTTCCGGACATCAGTGACATTAAACCAATGCAAAGTGATGCCTATCCGGAGAAATATGTATTCTTCATTAATCAACTATTGGATCCGCATCACCCCGAAGCAGGGAATTTTAAGCAAAGGGTTATTCTCTCGCATGTAGGTTTTGACCGCCCCACTGTACTGGTTACCGAAGGCTATGCCGCCCATTATGCCACCCATCCGCGTTATCAAGAAGAGTTATCCAAATTATTCAACGCCAATCTGGTATTCGTGGAATACCGTTACTTTGGTGAGTCCATGCCGAAGCCCTGCAACTGGGATTATCTCACGGTTGAAAATTCACTGTATGATTTGCATCATGTAACCACGACTTTGAAACAACTATACGATCAGAAATGGATAGCTACTGGAATCAGCAAAGGCGGACAGACTACGATGTTCTATCGCACTTACTTTCCTGATGATGTGGATATCTCCGTACCTTACGTAGCCCCCCTCAACCAATCATTGGAGGACGGCCGTCACGAACCGTTCATTGCCAATAAAGTTTCGACTCCCGAAAACCGGAAACGAGTTGAAAACTTTCAACTGGAAGTACTTAAACGCAAAAACCAGCTGTTGCCGATGTTCGAAAAATATTGCTCAGATAAAGGATATACCTTCCGCATTCCTATAGCCGAAGTATACGACTTCAATGTATTGGAATACTCATTTGCCCTATGGCAATGGGGAACTCCTGTAAATAAAATTCCGGAAACAGATGCCGATGATCACACTCTATTCAAGCATTTCATGGCTATTTGTGAGCCGGATTATTTCTCCGAACAATCTCCCTACCCTTCTTTCAATGTGCAAGCAGCCAAAGAACTGGGGTATTACGGATATGACATCAAACCTTTCAAAAAGTATCTGACGATAAAGAGTAGTCGTAACTATCTTCATAAGGTAATGTTACCGCCCGAACTGTCAAATCTCAAATTTGACAAGACACTATATAATAAGGTAGTAAAATTCCTGAAAGAGAATGATCCCGAAATGATCTATATTTATGGCGGCAATGATCCTTGGACAGCTTCGGGCGTTACTTGGCTGAAGAACAAGAAAAACATAAAAGTTTATGTGTTACCCGGCGGCAGCCATACCACCCGTATCGGCAGCTTTGACACCGACACACAAGAAGAAATCAAGACACAGATCAATGCATGGCTGAATAAAGAATAGCAAAGAGACGAGGTAAAAAGCTTTTCCGCCACAGGCTACGCAGATTTTCACCGGTTATTTCCATTGAGAACCAACTGTTTAATATTGGGCTGGTGTCAATCTGAATAATCTGTGGCAGAATCTTGATTTTTATCATAAAGGCATATTGCCGTGCTTTTTAGGCGGATTGCTTTGGTTTTTGTTGTGACACATTTCCAAAGCCTGAATGAGTTTATAGCGGGTGTCACGGGGCATAATCACTTCATCAATCAAGCCGCGTTCTGCCGCACAATAAGGGTTAGAGAATTTATCTTCGTAATCTTTGATTATTTCTTGTTTTTCTTCAGGAGTGGATTTCCGATAGAGGATATTTACAGCTCCCGCAGCTCCCATAACGGCTATTTCCGCCTGTGGATAAGCCAGGTTCACATCGGCTCCCGTCGGTTTGCTGGACATGACAATGTAGGCACCTCCGTAAGCTTTACGGGTAATTAAAGTTACCTTGGGCACTGTAGCTTCGGCGTATGCATAAACTATCTTCGCACCGTGGCGGATGATGCCGTTGTGTTCCTGTATTGTTCCGGGCAGGAAGCCGGGAACATCCTCGAAAGTGATCAGAGGAATGTTAAAGCAGTCGCAGAAACGGATAAAACGGGCAGCCTTGTCACTGGCGTCAATGTCAAGGACGCCGGCCAGCCAGGCGGGCTGATTGGCAACAATACCTACGGAACGACCTCCCAGGCGACCGAACCCCACCACCACATTTTTAGCAAAGTGAGGCATCACCTCGAAGAAATACTGGTTATCCAGCACCGGTTCGATGATATCCTTTATATCATAAGGCATATTCGGATCTTCGGGAATGACAGTCTGCAACGCCTCCACCTGACGATGGATGTCATCGTTGCAGGGAACCAACGGCGCATCCTCCATATTGTTGGAAGGCAGGAAACTCAGCAATTCGCGGATACTCATCAGCGTTTCCTCCTCATTGTCGCACATAAAATGGGTCACACCGCTTTTGCTGCTGTGGGTATAGGCACCGCCCAGTTCCTCCTTGCCCACCTCCTCGTTAGTCACAGTCTTCACCACATCCGGGCCGGTGATGAACATGTGGCTCTTCTCTTTTACCATAAAGATAAAATCGGTTAGTGCTGGTGAGTAGCAGGCTCCTCCGGCACAAGGACCCAAGATGGCGGAAATCTGCGGGATAACACCTGAGGCGATAGTGTTCTGATAGAAAATAGAGGCATATCCGGCAAGGCTGTTCACCCCTTCTTGGATGCGTGCGCCTCCCGAATCGTTCAAAGCGATAACGGGAGCTCCCGTCTTCAAAGCCAGTTGCTGAACCTTTACAATCTTGGCAGCATTGGTCTCGCTCAGCGAGCCGCCATGTGCGGTAAAATCATATGCATAGACAAACACCGGACGGCCGTCTATCTTTCCGTAACCGGTGACCATACCATCTCCGGCAATCTGCTTCTTCTCCATGCCAAAGTTGGTACAACGGTGGTTCACCAGCTTGTCCAGTTCATTGAACGTACCTTTGTCCAGCAACATTCCGATACGCTCGCGAGCGGTCATCTTCCCTTGGGCGTGTTGTTTCTCGATCTTGTCCACACCGCCGCCCAGCGACGCGCGTTTGTCCAGCTCTTCAAACCGGCTGTATATTTCTTCTCTTGTCATGATCAATCTTCTTTTATTATATCCAATACTATTAATACCTGGTTAGCATTGACGGAATCCCCTTCATTGACCAGGATATCCCTTACCGTGCAGTCCGAGGTCACTTTGTAGTTGCTCTGCATCTTCATGGCCTCCAGCACTACCACAATATCCCCGGATGACAGACGGTCTCCTTTCCGGACGGGAATTTTCACAACCTTTCCGGGCATGGGAGCTACAATCTTGTCATCCTGTCTCTCCTCGCCGCCCTTTTTCATACGCAGATACTTGGTCTGGGTGTCCACTATGTCCACATGATAGGAACGGTAGAACATATTCACATCATAACTCTTTCCACCCTCCCCACGGATCAGTTCGGCATTGAAGGAATTGCCATCGTGCAGGATGGAACAGCTTCCGTTCTCGGCCATAACGATATCCACATCATACGGTTTTCCGTCAATCATAAACTGTACCTTGTTTCCTTCCTTGCTCACCAACGTCACATCGGCTACGCGGTCTCCAATATGTATTTCCATACTTTTGCTTAATTAAATGAAGAATCAGATTCTCAATACTCCTTTCTGCAAGCCGAACTCACGCCAGCGGCTGATGGAACGGGCATCAGACAGCTGGGGACTCTTGTTCTCTTCCAGATTCATCAGATAGTCAATATAAGAGGCGATCATGGCGATATTCTCAATCTCCTCATTATTACCGTTGCCACGGAGCAGCATACGCGAGTTCTTCTCTATGAACAAGGTATTATACTCACCCTTTACAAAGTCGGGGGTATGCATGATGCGTTTCAGATAACTGAGGTTGGTCTTCAGCCCCGTAATCTTGTACTCGTAAAGTACCCGGCGCATACGTTCTATGGCATATTGGCGGGTCGTAGCCCATACAATCAGCTTGCCTATCATCGGGTCGTAATAGATGGGAATCTCGTAACCTTCGTAAACGTAGCTGTCAATGCGTACGCCGATGCCGTTAGGCTCCGTCAGCTGTTTGATGATACCCGGCGAAGGCATGAAGTTGTTCTCCGTGTCTTCCGCACAGATACGACATTCGATGGCATGACCGCGCTGGAAAAGTTCTTCTTGCTTCAGGTGCAGCACCTCGTTATTGGCTATACGGATTTGTTCTTTTACCAGATCCACGCCCACCACTTCTTCGGTGATGGGATGCTCCACCTGCAAACGGGTGTTCATCTCCAGAAAATAGAAATCGCGGTTCTTGTCCACCAGAAACTCGATAGTTCCGGCTCCCGAATAGTTCACCGCCCTGGCGGCAGCCACTGCTTTTCCCCCATCTCCTGGCGGAGTTCCGGAGTAAGGAACGGAGACGGGCTCTCCTCTACAATCTTCTGGTTGCGACGCTGGACAGAACACTCGCGGTCAAACAGATGGATTACATTGCCATGATTGTCACCCAGAATTTGAAATTCTATATGATGGGGTTCCTCCACAAATTTTTCCAGATAAACCGTATCATCCCCGAAAGAAGACATGGACTCGGAACGGGCGGTGTTATATGCCTCCACCACTTCGTCTTCACTGTGTATCAGCCTCATCCCTTTACCGCCGCCTCCCATAGAAGCCTTCAGCATGACAGGATAGCCTATTTCATTACAGATACGTACCGCCTCTTCGGCACTTTGCAACGGTTGTTCCGTACCGGGGACCACGGGAACGCCTGCGGCAATCATACGCTTACGGGCGGCAATCTTGTCACCCATCGCTTCCATCGTCTCGGCGGAAGGGCCGATAAAGATGATCCCCTCCTCTTTGCATCGGCGGGCAAAATCAGCATTCTCGGACAAAAAACCATAACCGGGATGAATGGCATCGGCATGATGTTGCCTTGCAGCTTTAATGATATTATCTATATTCAGATAACTTTCTTTGGAAGCGGCAGGCCCTATCAGGCAGGCTTCGTCTGCATACATCACATGACGCGCCGTACGGTCGGCTTCCGAAAAAACAGCCACAGTGCGGATACCCATCTCTTTACAAGAGCGCATAACGCGCACAGCTATCTCGCCACGGTTGGCAATTAGAACCTTTTGTATCATAATCTTTCTCTTTTTACCCGAAATGTCACACAAAATTACAGATGCATTCATTATACATGAACACACCTTACATGGGTGGCATCTCTCATTAGTATTGATTATTTAACGAAAACTCCCTATTTTTTAGAAGCGGGAGCCATAATTGCCTGCAAAGATACTTGTTTTTTGCACAAAAACTACAAATGTGTGTCTAAATAATGTTTTAATACGTTGGCATGATTTCGTTCTTGTTCTTTTGAAGCGTAAAGTAATGTTACCTTCGAATAAGCTTTTATCTTATCAATGAACGCTTTAGCGGCATCCGATTCTTTCAATTCTTTTTGATACATATCCGCAAAAGCCCCCCATCTTTTTTCTACATCCGCATGAAACCATTTCCTTAAATCATTGGATGGAGTGACCTCTTTTGCCCAATAATCGTATTTCAAATATTCCCTCTTCATGCCACGGGGCCACAGACGATCTACCAAAACACGATAGCCGTCTTGTTCAGAAGGTTCATCATAAACCCTCTTAATGTTTACTTGAGTCATAGTTGGTTATTTTAATTTAGGTACAAGCTTATAACTCCATACAGTCCTAAAAAGTTCATTCCGGACAGCGGATTCAGGACAACAGCAACTCATAATCCACTACATCCAACCATCGTCCAAATTTCAATCCTACCTTCTTAAAATGGGAAACTTTTTTAAATCCCAGCCTCAAATGCAAAGCATCACTGGCAGCATTGCCCTCTGTGACACAGGCTATCAGTGCACGGTACCCATCCCTACGACATTCTTCAATCAATCTTTCCATTAATTCCCTGCCTATGCCCTTCCCCTCGTATCCAGGAGCTAAATAGACCGTTGTTTCCAACGTATACCTGTAAGCAGTCCTCTCCTTCCACAGATGGGCATAACAATAACCCACTACTTTCCCTTCTTCCTCATACACAAAATAGGGAAAGCGGACGGCAATTCCGGCAATACGGCTACGCATATCTTCCTCTCTCAAAGGTTCCGTTTCAAATGTAGCCACACTGTGCTCGACATATTCATTGTATATTGTCGTGATGGCTTTGGCATCCTGAAGTTCCACTCGTCTAATCATAATATCATATCTATTATTAAAACGTAAGCAAGATATAAAAAATAATCAGTTATCTAGAGAATAATCACTATATTTACAGCCGATTCTAATTTCAGCTATAAAAATGACAGAAATAGTAGAACTAAAAGACTTTATCCCAGCCTACACCAATGCAGTACAAAAACTGCTGGAGCAGCTCACAAACCGCCCGGTAAAACTGACCGAGACAACCCTCAAAGAGATCATATCCCAAGAGAACACCCATCTGTTTTTCTTACTGGCAGATCAGAAAATTGCGGGAATGCTGACTGTAGGTATCTATCACAGCCCCACAGGCGGCAAAGCGTGGATTGAAGATGTCGTAATGGATGAAAAATACCGGGGACAAGGATTCAGCAAACAGCTGGTCACCCACGCTGTCCGGTTTGTGAAGGAACAAGGCATACCTCTTATTATGCTTACTTCAAACCCCACACGGATAACAGCCAACAAGCTATATCAAAAATTAGGCTTCGAACAAAAGCAGACCAATGTGTACAGAATGAATTTAGAATAACCCATTCCTATTTCAATATGATAACAATCAGACATTCATTGCCCAAAGATTTAGATGCAATTATAGAAATATTCCATTATGCCCGTCAGTTCATGAAAGAACATGGCAACCCCAATCAATGGATAAACGGTTATCCTTCCGCTGAATTGATTCTGCGAGAAATAACCAACGGCACCAACTATGTTTGCGAAAATGAAAACGGAGAAATAATAGGCACATTCTGTTTTATTCCCGGAGAGGACCCTACGTATGCCCGCATTGATGACGGCAACTGGCTGAACAACGAACCATATTACGTCATTCACCGCATGGCTACCAACGGCAAACAGAAGGGAATAGCTGATGCCTGCTTCAAATGGTGTTTCGAGCATTGCAACAATATCCGGGTAGATACCCACCACGACAACCTTGTGATGCAGAATATCCTGAAAAAGTACGGTTTCCGGCGTTGTGGCATCATTTATACCCACAACGGCACATCCCGCATCGCCTACCAGCGGACATTGACCGAAAAAGAGTTATCTTTGCCGACCGAATAAACAAGAAAAAGAAATATGAAGATTCTCTGGATAGACCTGAACAGTTCATATGCCCATTCCTCATTGGCACTGCCAGCCCTACATGCACAAATCATGACAGACCCTTCTATAGAATGGGAAATCGTATCTGCCACCATCAACGAAAATGCAGGAATGATTGTCGACGAGATCTACCACCATCAACCCGACATCCTTGCCGCAACCACCTGGCTTTTCAACCATGAGCAACTGATACATGTCGCTTCCAGAGTAAAAGCATTGCTCCCCAAAACCTGCCTGGTGCTGGGCGGTCCGGAATTTCTGGGAGACAATGAAGAATTCCTCCGCAAAAATCCATTTGTGGATTGCGTTTTCAGAGGAGAAGGAGAAGAAGTCTTTCCACAATGGTTAACCTGCTGGAACCATCCGGAACAATGGCACACCGTGCCCGGACTCTGTTACCTCACTCCTTACAAAGAATATAAAGACAACGGCATAGCCCGCGTACTGAATTTCGCCGGTACTCGTCCCTCCTGAACAAAGCCGTTTTTTTAACTGGAGTAAACCCTTTGTCCAACTGGAAACAACACGCGGATGTTTCAACACCTGCGCCTTCTGTGTCAGCGGCGGTGAAAAACCGGTACGCACCCTTTCCATCGAAAGCATCCGCAGAAGGCTACAACTCATCCATGCACATGGCATCAAAAATGTACGTGTATTAGACCGTACTTTTAATTACAACCCTCGAAGAGCCAAAGAACTACTCCGACTCTTTCTGGAATTCCATCCCGATATCCGCTTCCATCTGGAAATACATCCCGCCCTGTTGTCAGAAGAGTTAAAAGAAGAACTCAGCCTGCTGCCCAAAGGACTGCTTCATCTGGAAGCCGGCATCCAAAGCCTGCGCGAACCTGTACTTGAGAAAAGCCGCCGGATGGGCAAACTATCCGATGCACTGGATGGTCTGAGATTCCTGTGCGCTTTACCCAACATGGAAACCCATGCCGACCTTATTGCCGGACTGCCTCTTTATCATCTTCATGAAATATTTGAAGATGTCCGTACCCTGGCCGAATATGCTGCAGGAGAAATCCAACTGGAGTCACTCAAACTGCTTCCCGGAACCGAAATGCGCCGGAGGGCGGAAGAATCAGGTATCAAATATTCCCCTCTGCCGTCCATACGAAGTACTACAAACCCACGAGATCAATGTCAGTGAATTGCAGACAGCCCGCCAGCTT
>ENA-OQJK01000209-OQJK01000209.1-human-gut-metagenome-genome-assembly--contig:-NODE-209-length-12436-cov-2.489804_pt1 | contig 12436 bp, 17 predicted proteins | sample MGYA00242605_ERZ504771 | MGnify/ENA primary metagenome ERZ504771 (study PRJEB26092, sample SAMD00036353) | human gut metagenome | host: Homo sapiens | study: EMG produced TPA metagenomics assembly of... | reverse complement strand
ACTTCTTCCGTGCTATCTTCCGCCGCGGTGGACAGAACGCCCGGTGAGCCTGTATCCTATATTATAAACAGGTAATATTACTTAATAAAGATAAGCTTTTAATTAAGAAAATTTCATGGATCGCACACTTGACGGCCATATGAATTTTATATACCCGATATACATGGAACGTATAATTTTGCCGGGAGCGTTTCATATTGCCTCAAAAAATGAAACAAACCACTAAGAAATGACTAAGAAATTGGTTGAAATGGACAATTTGAAAGCGAAATATTGTGCAAGATGTACGATACTTTCGGCACAAGCGTGAAATAAGATATAACAAAAAGTAGAATATCGACCAAAGGTCTTATCAAACAGCACCAATCGTGCTATGATACCAGACGCAAAAGGGCTGCGCTGAGCGCGGAAAGAGGGTGTGTTTCCATAAAAACAAACGCACCTTCTTTGATTTTTAGCACAGCTGCTTTAATAAAAGAAACGAAAGGAGATAGAGTGAAAACGAACGATACCTTTACGCTTCAGGATAAGACTCTGCTCAGAAAGGAGGCAAAGCGATGAACGCATTGACTGCGGCCCTGAAAGAAGAGCTGAATGTGGAGATGGTCTCCCTCGGCGGCCTGCAGGTGCCGGAATCCGTGGTGGTCAGCTGGGGCATCATGCTGTTTCTGGTCATCGTCTCCATCCTGCTCACCCGGAACCTCAAGGTGGACCACATCTCCAGGCGGCAGGCCATCCTTGAGCTGGTCGTCACCACGATCGACAACTTCTTCACGGGCCTGCTGGGCGAGCAGGGCAGACGGTATGTGCCTTACCTCATGACGGTGGCTCTCTATATCGCCTGTGCGAACCTCATCGGCGTGTTCGGCATCAAGCCCCCCACGAAGGATCTGAATGTCACCGCTGCGCTGGCGCTCATGAGCATCTGCCTCATCGAGTATTCCGGCATCCATGCCCGGGGCGGCAAGGGCTTCCTCAAGAGCCTCACCGCCCCCACCCCATCATGACCCCCATGAACATCCTCGAGATCGCCATCCGCCCCACCAGCCTGTGTATGCGACTGTTCGGCAACGTGCTGGGCGCTTTCGTCATCATGGAGCTCATCAAGCTGGTGGTCCCGGTGTTCGTGCCGGCCGTCTTCAGCCTGTACTTTGATTTGTTCGATGGTCTCATCCAGACCTATGTCTTTGTCTTCCTCACCTCGCTGTTCATGAAAGAGAGTATTGGTGGAGAAGAGTAAAACCTTTCAAAAGCCTCTCCCCTTGGGAGAGGTGTCATCGAAGATGACGGAGAGGGCAAGGATGCTGACAAAAAGCAGAAAACACAGCGATGACCTCGCTCTGACGGAGAATGTTCTTATCGCTGTACGGAAGCTCTGAGAAAGGCGGCCTGCCCTCTCAGGTGCATTCGCGCCAGCTCCCCCAAAGGGGGAGCCTCAAGAAGAATATTGATTTATAAAGGAGAAATAATTATGAACGGACTCGTAGCTCTGGGCGCTGGCATCGCAGCGCTGACTGGTATCGGCGGCGGCATCGGCATCGGCATTGCCACCGGCAAGGCAACGGAGGCCATCAGCCGCCAGCCGGAAGCTTCCGGTAAGATCCAGACCAACCTGCTGCTGGGTGCAGCTCTGGCCGAAGGTACTGCAATTTTCGGCTTCGTCGTTGCTCTGCTCATCATCCTGTTCCTGGGTTGATAACGGAGGCATGACGAATGCTGACTCTGAATCTGAACCTTCTGTATACAGTCGTCAACATTCTGGTTCTGTTTTTGCTGCTGCGCAAGTTCCTGTACAAGCCCGTCATGAACATCATCGCACAGCGCCAGAAGCAGGTGGATGACGCACTGAACGCCGCCGAGACCTCCAAGCAGGAGGCCGCTGCGGCCCTGAACGACGCACAGGCAAAGCTGCGCAATGTGGACACCGAGGCTGCTGCCCGCCGCACTGCCTACGAGCAGCAGGCCGAAAAGGACAAGCAGCAGCTGCTGGCTGACGCCCAGAAGCAGGCCGACGCCATCCTGGCCGAGGGCAAAGCTGCCGCCGAGGCCGAGCGCCAGCACAAGCTGCGCCAGGCTGACGCCCAGACCACTGCACTGGCCCGCGCCATGTGCGAGAAGCTGCTGGCCCGCAACCTGAACGAGCAGGACGACGCCCGCCTGCTGGACGACCTGTTGGAGAAAGCGGGGGCTGAAAATGGCAAGTGAATTCAGCACCGAGTTCTTCTCGGCCAACCGCATCGTCAAAGCTGACCTCCGTGCCGCCCGCACCCCCCGCGAGGAGGATCTGGAGCGCATCAAGAAAGAGGTCGCGAAGCTGTACGACGCCACCGAGGTCATCCTGAACGTCACGGTGGACGACAGCCTCCTCTCCGGCTATGTGCTGCAGATCGGCGACCGCGTCTTCGATAACTCCGGCCGCCACGCCATCGACCAGATGATGGCCGACAAGCCCTCTCTGGCCACCCTCAAGACCCGCATCGAGGACTACAAGCCCGCCGCCACCAGCGAAGAGGGCGGTGTGGTCATCTCCTCCGCCGACGGCATCGTGGAAGTGGAAGGCATGGATCGCGCCGTCTACGGCGAGATCGTCACCTTCGAGAATGGCGCCAAGGGCATGGTGGAGAGCGTCGAGCCGGGCCGTCTGGGCATCATGCTCTTCGACGGCGCTGAGACCGTCGGCGTCGGCACCATGGTCACCCGCAGCGGCAAGCGTGCCGGCATCCCGGTGGGCGACGGCTTCCTTGGCCGCGTCATCGACCCGCTGGGCGAGCCCATCGACGGCAAAGGCCCCATCGAGGCTGTGGGCTACAACCCCATCGAGAAGCAGGCCCCCGGCATCCTCGAGCGCCAGAGCGTGGATACGCCGCTCCACACCGGCATCCTCGCCATCGACTCCATGTTCCCCATTGGCCGCGGTCAGCGTGAGCTGATCATCGGCGACCGCCAGACCGGCAAGACCTCTATCGCCACCGATGCCATCCTGAACCAGAAGGACACCGGCGTGCTCTGCATCTACGTTGCCATCGGCCAGAAGGCTTCTTCCATCGCCCGCGTGGCCGAAGACCTGAAGAAGCACGGCGCGATGGGATATACCACCATCGTGGCGGCTACCGCTTCCGACAGCGCCCCGCTGCAGTACATCGCACCCTACGCCGGTACGGCTCTGGCCGAGTATTTTATGGCGCAGGGCAAGAGCGTCCTCATCGTCTACGATGACCTCTCCAAGCACGCGGTGGCCTACCGTGCCATCTCCCTGCTGCTCCGCCGCTCTCCGGGCCGTGAGGCTTACCCCGGCGATGTCTTCTATCTGCACTCCCGTCTGCTGGAGCGCTCCTGCCGCATGAGCGACGCACTGGGCGGCGGCTCCATCACCGCACTGCCCATCGTTGAGACCCAGGCAGGCGACGTGTCCGCTTACATCCCCACCAACGTCATCTCCATCACCGACGGTCAGATCTTCCTCGAGAGCGCTCTGTTCAACGCCGGCAACCGCCCGGCTGTCAACGTGGGCCTGTCCGTCTCCCGTGTTGGCGGCGCAGCCCAGACCAAGGCCATGAAGAAGGCCAACGCCAACCTGCGTATCGAGCTGGCCCAGTACAAGGATATGGAGTCCTTCGCGCAGTTCAGCTCCGATCTGGACGCCGAGACCCGCCATCAGCTCGAGCACGGCAAGGCTCTGACCGAGATGCTCAAGCAGCCGCTCTATCAGCCCAAGACCGACGCCGAGCAGGTGGTCACCCTTGTGCTGGCTTCCCACGGGATGCTGGACGAAGTGCCTCTCGCTGAGCAGCGGGCGCGCACCGCTGCCTTTGTCGCCAGTTCCATGCAGATGTGTCCGGCACGATGGATGCCATCACGGCCACCGGCAAGCTCACTCCCGAGCAGACCGACACCATCCTGAACGCATGGAAGGCCTACGAGGGAGGCGAGAGTCATGGCGTCCAGTAAGCTGCTGAAAGAGCGCATCGAGAGCATTCAGGATACCCGCAAGATCACGAACGCGATGTATCTGATCTCTTCCTCCAAGCTGCGCAAGGCACGCAAGAACTACCAGAACGTCCTGCCCTACTTCACCCGCATGAGAGACACCATCTCCCGTGTCGTCCCCCATCTGCCCGATGAGCCGGTGCATCCGTTCTTCCACGAGCGGCAGAGAGAGGACGGCGAGCTCCGCCGCGCCTATCTGGTGCTGACGGCAGACAAGGGCATGGCAGGCTCTTTCAACCAGAACGTGCTGAAACTCCTGCTGGAAAAGGCTGAGAGGAACGACCGTTTCTATGTCATTGGTCAGGTGGGCTACCGCGCCCTCCGCAAAGACCCCCGTCTGGTGCAGGAGTTCCAGTACGGCGCGACTGCCCCGTCGCTGCAGCGCGCCCGTGACATCACGGTGGACGCCATCGACGACTTCAAGTCGGGCAAACTGGATGAGATCTATCTTATCTACACCAAGATCCAGAACGCGCTCACCAGTGAGCCGGTCATGGTGCGTCTGCTGCCGCTGGACCGCGAGCATCTGCAGCCCGCCCCCAAGGGTCTGGGCGACCCCCGCAGCGAAGTCGAGCTGGTGCCGGACGCATGGACCGTGTTCGAGCAGACCGCTCCTATCTATATGCACGGCATGATCTTCGGTGCCATGACCGAGAGCTTCTGCGCGGAGCAGAGCGCCCGCATGACCGCCATGGATTCGGCCACCAAGAGCGCCAACGATATGATACGCGACTTGCAGCTGGAATATAACCGCACCGCCAGGGCTCCATCACTCAGGAGATCACCGAGATCATCGGCGGCGCGTCTGCGGTGAAATCACAAGAATAACCTCTCCGTCAGCGCTTGCGCGCTGCCACCTCTCCTATCGAGGAGAGGCTTTGGCATTCCGTAAAGCTTCATCTCTTCGCCAGAGGCTCCCCTCGGTAGGGGAGCTGTCGAGCGAATGCGAGACTGAGAGGTTGACACATCTAAATATACGAGGCAAATCTATGATACAGGGAAAAATTATTCGCGTGGCCGGCCCTGTGGTGGACGTGCAGTTCACCGCAGGCCGACTGCCTGCCCTGCAGGAAGCGCTGACCGTGACCGCAGAAGGCACCGAGCGCACGATGGAGGTGGCGCAGCACGTCAACGAATCGACGGTGCGCTGCATCATGCTCTCGGCCAGCGAAGGTCTGGGCAAGGGTATGGAAGTCACCGCCACCGGCCACGGCCTGACTGCCCCGGTGGGCGAGGCCACGCTGGGCCGTATGTTCGACCCGCTGGGCCGCCCCATCGACGGCAAGGGCTCTGTGGACGATGTGCCGCACTGGCCCATCCACCGCAAGGCCCCCAGCTTTGCAGAGCAGAAGCCCGCTACTGAGATTTTGGAAACGGGCATCAAGGTCATCGACCTGCTGGCCCCCTACGCCAAGGGCGGCAAGATCGGTCTGTTCGGCGGCGCAGGCGTCGGCAAGACCGTCCTGATCCAGGAACTTATCCACAACGTGGCCACCGAGCACGGCGGCTACTCCATCTTCACTGGTGTCGGCGAGCGCTCCCGTGAGGGCTGCGACCTCTGGGGCGAGATGAACGCCTCCGGCGTCCTGAACAAGACCGCGCTGGTCTTCGGCCAGATGAACGAGCCCCCAGGAGCCCGTATGCGGGTGGCGGAGACCGGCCTGACCATGGCCGAGTATTTCCGCGAGGAGACCCACAAGGACGTGCTGCTTTTCATCGACAACATCTTCCGTTTCGTGCAGGCCGGCTCTGAGGTCTCCGCTCTGATGGGCCGTATGCCCTCGGCTGTCGGCTATCAGCCCACGCTGGCCAACGAGCTGGGTGCTCTGCAGGAGCGTATCACCTCCACCCGCGACGGCTCCATCACCTCGGTGCAGGCCGTCTACGTCCCCGCCGACGACCTGACCGACCCTGCCCCCGCTACCACATTCGCTCATCTGGACGCTACCACCGTCCTGAGCCGTAAGATCGTCGAGCAGGGCATCTATCCCGCCGTGGACCCGCTGGCTTCCACCTCCCGCATTCTGGAAGCCGACATCGTGGGCGAGGAGCACTACCGCGTGGCCCGCAAGGTGCAGGCAACGCTGCAGCGCTATCAGGAACTGCAGGACATCATCGCCATTCTGGGCATGGACGAGCTGGGCGAGGAAGACAAGCTCACCGTCACCCGTGCGCGTAAGCTGCAGAAGTTCCTGTCCCAGCCCTTCTCGGTGGCTGAGAACTTCACCGGCCTGCCCGGCAAATATGTGCCGCTGGCCGAGACGGTCAAGGGCTTTGCCGCCATCGTGGACGGCAAGTGCGACGACCTGCCCGAGTGGGCCTTCTTCAACGTAGGCACCCTCGACGACGCCCGCAAGAAGGCAGCGGATAAGCTGGCGGAGGAAAAAGGCGGTGAGGCCTGATGAACAGCTTCATCCTCAACATCACGGCTTCCAGCGGTGAGTTCTATCAGGGCAGCTGCGAGAGCATGGTGCTGCCCGTGAAGGACGGCGTCTATGGTGTTCAGGCCGGCCACAGCCCGGTGCTGGTGGCTATCCACATGGGGATGCTCAAGTTCACTGTGGACGGCGAGACCCGCGAGATTCTGGTCGGCGACGGCATCGCTGAGGTGACGCCCACCTTCGTGCTTCTGCTGGTGGACAGCGCCGAGCGCCCCGAGGACATCGACAAGAACCGTGCCGAGGCCGCCCGCATCCGCGCCGAAGAGCGCCTACAGCATAAGCAGAGCATGCACGAGTATTACCAGACCAAGATCGCTCTGGACCGCGCCATGCAGCGTCTGCAGACCGCTGCGAAGTATAAGCGTTGACACTTCCTATCTGAACGATATTTTTCCATTTTCTCCAAAGCAGAGGGCCTGCCCTTGCCGCACCTGCGGCGGGGCGGGCTCTTTTTTTGCGTCCCGCTCTTGACAACGGAATCACGAAGTGATATGATTTTGGTATCAAAAAGAAGCGCTTCCGGACTCATAAGGAGGAAACTGTTATGGAAGAAAAAATTTTGAATACCCGCAAAAACGGCATGGCTATGCTGCTGCTCACCCTGCTGGGCTATGCTGTTACCGTCCTGCTGTTTTTCTACAGCATCATTCTGCTGGACGAAAGCCTGTTTCCGGGCATCCTGCTCACGATCCTGTCCATCGCATACTGGGTGGCGGGCATCTTCCTGCTCTGCGGCCTGAAGGTGTTAAAGCCCCAGGAAGCACTGGTGCTCACTCTGTTCGGCGATTACATCGGCACCCTGAAGGGACAGGGGTTTTACTGGGTAAACCCCTTCTGCACCGCGGTGAACCCGGCAGCTGGCACCAAACTGAGCCAGAGCGGCGATGTGAACAGCGGCGAAACCGGCATGGCGGCCCTGCTTAAGGCAGGTAACAGCAGTTCCCAGACCGCAGAATCGACCAGCAAGAAGATCTCGCTCAAAATGATGACCCTCAACAACTCCCGCCAGAAGATCAACGATTGTCTGGGCAACCCGGTGGAGATCGGCATCGCCGTGATCTGGCGGGTCACCGACACTGCCAAGGCGGTGTTCAATGTGGACAACTACAAGGAATACCTCTCCCTCCAGTGTGACAGCGCCCTGCGGAACGTGGTGCGGGTGTACCCCTACGATGTGGCCCCCAATGTGGACACCACCGGAGACGGCGTGGCCGACGAGGGCAGCCTGCGGGGCTCCTCGGAGGTGGTGGCGGCCCGCATCCGGGACGAAATCCAGAAAAACGTAGCCGAGGCAGGCATCGAGGTGGTGGAGGCCCGGATCACCTATCTGGCCTATGCGCCGGAGATCGCCGCAGTGATGCTCCAGCGCCAGCAGGCCAGCGCCATCATCGACGCCCGCAAGATGATCGTGGACGGCGCCGTGGGCATGGTGGAGATGGCACTGGACCGGCTGAGCGAAAACAAAGTGGTGGAGTTGGATGACGAACGGAAAGCGGCCATGGTCTCCAACCTGCTGGTGGTGCTCTGCGGCAACCGGGACGCACAGCCCATCGTGAACAGCGGCAGCCTGTACTGATGGCAGAGCCCAAAAAGCAGATCCCCCTGCGCCTGAACGCAAAGCTCTATGAGGCCCTTGCCGCATGGGCTGAAGACGATTTCCGCTCGGTGAACGGGCAGATCGAGTATCTCCTCACCGAGTGTGTGCGTCAGCGCAAAAAGAACGGCCGGTACGTCTCCGATCAGATCGACCTGCCGCCGGAGCTGGATATTGAATGACCCTGCTCCCCTCCGGGGGCAGGCCTTGCAAAAACGCCGATGGTATATCGGCAGGGAGGATGACTATGACAGTAGGTATGGTACCCGGGGCAAGCATCGCAGGCATGGTGTTTTCGCTTGTCGTCTCCTTCGCACTTCCCATAGGCCTCTTTGTTTACGCAAAGAAGAAGCTGGGTGCGAAGACTGCACCGTTCTTTATCGGGTGCGGCGTTTTCTTCGTGATGGTGCTGATGCTGGAAGCTGCCATCCATCGCATCGTGTTCCAGCTGGCCGGAGAAGCGCTGACCGGAAGCGTGATCCTATACGCAGTCTATGGCGGCCTGATGGCAGCTCTTTTTGAAGAGACCGGTCGTTACATCGCCATGAGGTTTCTGGTGAAGCCGCTGGATTTTCCGAATGCCTTTATGTATGGTGCCGGACACGGCGGCGTGGAGGCAATGCTTCTGTGCGGCGTGACATCTATCAACAACATCGCAAGTGCCGTGATGATAAATTCCGGCACCATGTCTGCACAGCTGGCGACTCTTGACGCAGAGAAGGCGGCAGACACGGCAGCGGCTCTTTCGGCGCTGTGGACGACACCGAGCTTGACGTTTTTTGCAGGCGGCGTAGAGCGGATCATTGCGGTGGTGCTCCATCTGAGCCTGTCGATTCTGGTGTTCCAGTCCATCCGCAAAAAGGCCCCCATGGAGCTGGTGCGGGCCTACCTGTTCCACTTTGTCATCGACTCGCTGTCCGTTCTGCTCAGCGCAGTGGCATCTGTCTGGGTGGTGGAGCTTGTCGCCGCACTCTTGACCGGCGGGGCTGTCCTAATGGCAAGGTATGCCTGCATGGAAGAGTGAACGCGCGGAAATATTCTTGATATGTAGTATATAAAAAGTCCCCTCTTCGTCATTGGAGCAAGAACCGTGACGAAGAGGGGACTTTCGCTTTCTGTTACTTTTTCTCGTGGTCGGCCCAGCCGCTGGACTGGATGACTTCGCCGTCCGGGGTACACCAGAGGGCTTCCACGCCGTCGAGGGACTCGATGAGCTTCTGGCCATCCTCAAGGGACATACAGAACAGGCCGGTGGTGAGGCAGTCGGCTGCGCCGGAGTCGGGGGAGAGGACGCTCACGCTGTCAAAGTAGCGGGCGGGCCAGAGGGTGTCCGGGTCGATGAGGTGGTGGTAGCGCACACCGTCCACGACGTAGTAGCGCTGGTAGTTGCCGCTGGTGACGAGAGCCATATCGCTCATATTGACACCGGAGACGTAGGAAGAGCTGGCAGTGTAGACGTCCGAGGCGTTCCACGGGTTCTCCACGCCGCCCGACCACTGGGAGCCGTCGGGCTTTGTGCCGATGGCGCGGAGGTTGCCGCCCACGCTGATGAGGGCGCTTTTCAGGCCCCGGGCCTCAGCGGCCTGCGCCACCAGCTCCACGGCGTAGCCCTTGCCCACACTGCCCACGTCGAGGGACATATCCGGGTCGGAGAGATAGACGGTCTTGGCGTTTTCGTCGATGACGAGGTTGGAGATGTCGCAGTGCCGGGCGGCGGCATCCAGCGCCTCCTGTTCGGGCAGCTTGTTGTCCGCCTCGTTCGTGTTGGCTTCGGCGGCCTCGCGGTAGTCGTGCCAGATGCGGAGGACGCTGCCCATGGCGATGTTCAGCTTGCCGTTTGTGGTGTCGTACATCTGCCGGGCCAGTTCCAGCATCCCGAGGATCTTATCATCCACCTGAACGGGTGCGACGCCGGCGTTGTCGTTGATGGTCTTGACATTCACCACGCCGTCATAATCGTTGTAGATGTCGTAGAGACGGTGGTATTCCAGCAAATCGGCGTGGAGGGCGTCCATCTGGCGGGTGAACTCCTCCTCGCTGTCGCAGTAGGCGATGACCTGCGTGACAGTGTCGAAGGCATCATAGAAGATGGTGCTGTACCGCTGGGCGTCGGCGCTCACGCCCGAAGAGGCGGGCTTCTGGGCCGAGCCGCAGGCGGTGAGGACGCCGAGGCAGAGCGCCCCGGTCAGCAGAGCGGAAACGAAACGCTTGATGCTCATGCCTGCTCCTTTGCCGCAGAGGTGAAGGAGACATGCTCTTCCGACAGGTGGGCCAGCAGGTCGCCGAAGACCCAGTTCTTGTTGGACGGGGTGACCACGGCCTTGAGGGGGATGTTCACCTGTGCCTGCTTCATGAGGTCCAGCAGGGTGTCGAGGTCCTTTTCCCTGAAGTTCGCAAGCACCAGTGCGGGAGGGTAAGCGCCCGGTTCCAGCACGAGGGTGCGGGAGGCTTTCGTCTCCACCTCGCCCAGCAGCTGGGCGACGGTCTTGCCCGCGTCGGCAGGGGAGACGGGAAGCAGCTTCATGCCGAAGGCGGGAGCCATCCCCTCGAGGATGCCCCGGTCGGCGGCGGACAGGTTCCAGCCCAGCGCCAGCGGAACGCCGGCGTTCTGGTTGCGTGCGATATGTGCTTTCATAGTGTGAACCTCTTTCTTTCAGAGTGAAGTTTTTGTAAATATACTATAGTATAGCACAGATAACAGGAAAAGAAAACGACTGCCGACCCTTTTTGCAAAGCGGGCAGCAGTCGAACAAGAAAGACGCTATTGTATTTTGTCAAAAGTTGTGATATTCTGAAACTGCCGTCAGAAAAGGCGGCAGGCACTGTCTGCAAATGCAGGTGGTCACGCTCCTCAGGCGAAGCGCCAGTGGAGACGAAAAACTTTTTGCTTCCCCTGACGCGAGAGCGAAAGGGGGGATGTTCCATGACGTTTGAACAGGTCGTATTGTTGCTCACGCTTCTCGGCGGGGCGATCTACATTACCTTTGAGATCAGCTGGACCATTTTTAACAACAAAAAGAAATGACCGCCTCTGCCTCCGAAAGCAAGCGGTCATTCTTTTTGACTTAACGCCGGAAGAGCGCTGACCATTTGTGGGACAGTGCCTTCTTTATTTGTAGTATAATCGTTTCAGCGTGAATTGTCAACGCTGAAAGCGTAACTTAGTTCATCTTCTTGCCGAAGAACTCTACTTCCTTACGGATGAAGCCCATCAGCTCATCGAACTGGTCGGGGGTCAAGCTCTGTGCACCGTCGCACTTGGCCTTGGCAGGGTCGTTGTGGACTTCGATCATCAGGCCGTCGGCACCGGCGGCAACAGCGGCCTTGGCCAGCTGAGGCACCATCCATGCGTGACCGCAGGCGTGGCTGGGGTCTACGATGACGGGCAGGTGGGTCATCTTATGAAGCATGACCACGCCGGCGAGGTCGAGGGTGTTGCGCATACTGGTCTCAAAGGTGCGGATGCCGCGCTCGCAGAGGATGACGTTCTCGTTGCCCTCGGCCATGATGTACTCAGCGCTCATGACGAACTCCTCGAGGGTGTTGGCGAGGCCGCGCTTGAGCAGGACAGGTTTTTTCTGACGGCCTACAGCCTTGAGCAGTTCGAAGTTCTGCATATTGCGGGCCCCGATCTGGATGATATCGACGCCGTCTTCCAGGAATACCGGCAGTTTGTCGGCCGACATGATTTCGGTAATGACCGGAAGTTTAGCCTTACGACCGGCATTTCTCAGCATATCGAGGCCCTTGTTGCCCAGCCCCTGGAAAGAGTACGGCGACGTCCGCGGTTTAAAAGCGCCGCCGCGAAGGACAGCGGCTCCGGATTTAGCTACGTCACAAGCGACGCCTTCGATCTGTTCCGGCGTTTCAATCGAGCAGGGACCGGCAATGACGGCCAGTTTTTTACCACCAATGGTCACGCCGCTATTGCCGATCGGGATAACCGAATCTTGAGGATGGAAGGCACGGCTGGCTCTTTTATATGGGACTTCGACACGCATGACTTTATCAACGAATTCATAGCTTTGGACTTGTTCCACATCGATGACGCCGTATTGCCGACAAGGCCCATCACCGTCTGTCGGGTGCCTTTACTGATATCGATCTGCATTCCCTTGGCTTTCAGACTGTCCATTAATGGTTTTACTTCTTCTTTTGTCGTATTTGCTTTCAACACAATAATCATTGGCGTGTCTCCTCCCTTTCCATAAAAAAAAGCAGGCTCCCATGAGCCTGCTTCTAAAAAGCTTTATTTCTCGCCTCGTTATCCGCGCCTTGCTTATCCGGCTAGAGCCGGCTTTAACGGAACAGATGGAAGTCTCCTCATGTCTACATCGGTCATATTGAATTCGTTGTACCAAAAATAGCCAGCGCTAAAATACAGGTAGCCCCAGCCAAAATAAGTAAAGACGTA
>ENA-OQJK01000208-OQJK01000208.1-human-gut-metagenome-genome-assembly--contig:-NODE-208-length-12535-cov-3.457286_pt1 | contig 12535 bp, 14 predicted proteins | sample MGYA00242605_ERZ504771 | MGnify/ENA primary metagenome ERZ504771 (study PRJEB26092, sample SAMD00036353) | human gut metagenome | host: Homo sapiens | study: EMG produced TPA metagenomics assembly of... | reverse complement strand
TGCTGTCCAGCGTTTTCAGGGCAGCTTCATAGTCCTGCCGCAGCTTGGCATCCTCCAGACGCTTCAAGACGCTCCCTTCCTTCGCTTTGTCCAGCGAGGCAGAGAGCGTCTTGTTTTTCTTTTTCAGCTTTTCATTTTCGGCGGCAGTCTTGGTGAAGGCCACGTTGTACTTTTGCAGCTGGTCCTTCATCCGTGCCACATTGGGGATATAGCTGTCCAGCAGCTTGCCGATCTCCGCCGCACGGCTCTTGCCGTTGAACGGATTGATGCCCACCAGCAGGGCGTCCAACTGCTCCTTCTGCCTGGTCAGTTGGGTCATCTCCTTGAAGATGCGGGGCGGGATGTGCTCCCGCCCGGTCTGGCTGGCACTTTCGCCACGTTCCAGCTCTGGGTACTGCTTGACCATGTGCTGCCAGAACTCGTCCTGCCATTTGACGAGGTTCTTTCGGTTGCCGATGATCTCCTTGGCGCTCAGCCGCCCATCAGCGGTCAGGGGCACAAAGCAGAGGTGCAGATGAGGTGTTTTCTCGTCCATGTGGACGACCGCAGAAAGAAAGGTATCCGGGCGCTGCCTACCCTCCAAAAATTTCAAGGCGTACTCGAAATACGCCTTGATCTCGCTGCGCGACTTGTCCTTGAAAAACTCCGGGCTGGCGGTGACAAGCGCCTCCACCACTCGCACGCTGTCCTTGCGGACACGGCAGTGGGCGGCGGCTATCATACGGTCAGCTTCTTCCCGGTATCTGCCCTGCGGCTGCACCAGATAGAGGTTGTAGCGGCTCCGGCTCGTGTCGATATCCGGGTTGCTGGCGTACTGCTCCTTGGTGCGCTCGTTGTGGGCTTCGATGGGGCTGATGGCAGGCCCCTTGTACTTTTTGAACCTTAAAATGCCATATTGGGCTTTCATAGACCACGCTCCTTCTTGGGGTGTACAAAAAATCTGTACGGACTTCAAATAACCTGTACGGTTCGTACGGCGTGCAGAAATTCAAAATACAAACGATAACACGTTTTAATTTGATTCTGCTTGCCGTACGGGTGCGTACGGGTACAGACCGTACAGGTTGTACGAACTTCTTCCGTAAAAAAATGCACTTTTTACGGACAGGGGTGGACAAGCGGCTCGATGCCCACAAAGCCACGCACCCTGCGGCCACCGGGCAGGTAGATGTTGTTGGTGGCTTCAAGGTTATAGCGGCGGTCATTCTGGCGCAGCTCTGCGCTGAAGCGGATGGCCGATACGCTGTGGCAGGCGTTGTCCTCGCACCACTGCTTGTAAATGTCGTAGAACTCCTTGGAACTGATGGAGTAGTCCGCCTTGAAACGGAAGTAGCCCTCGGACTCCATGAAGTCGATGACATTGTTGCTGCTGCGCTTGATGGTGTCCACGTTGGCAGCGGCTCGTTCGCTGACCGTGAAACGGAAATCGTTCTGCACCAGCCGATGCAGCCCTTCCAGACACCAGAGCAGGATGCCTTCCAACTCGGCGCACATCTTCTCCACAAGGAAGGGGTCATCCGTGCGGTCGGCAGGCTTGTCCTTGGTGGTCAGGATGAGCTGACGGCGAAAGAAGCCGTCCGAATGGTCATACAGCGAGGTCAACGCACCGTTGCCGAAGCAGAGGAACCGGGCGTAAATGTCCCGCTGGTAGCTCTGGACACCCTTGCGCTCCAAGTCCAATTTGGCTTCGGCAGTCACGATGGTCTTAATATAATTCGTCTTGGGCAGGGCGTTCATGTCCATGTCGTCGTCGATCATCAGCAGGCGGCGTTCCAGATCGGCACGGGCAAAGCGGTTGTTCTCCACTTTCTGGACGCTGCCATTGCTGGCGGCATCTCCCATGAGCCGCTTGAGCACCAGCCCAATGCGGGACTTGCCCTCGCCGCCCTTGCCAACGATGAGCATCATCTTCTGCCCCTTGGTGCTGGGGATGAGGCAGTAGCCCAGATACTCCTGCAAGGTGGGGATGTCGGCATCGTCCAGCAGCTCGTGCAGAAAGGTCAGCCAGCGTTCCGGGCCGGGTGCTTTCGGGTCGTACTTCACAGGCAGGCGGTTCTGGCAGAACAGGCGGCTCTCCTGAAAGGTACCGTCCGGCAGATGGTACACGCCGTTCTGGAGGTGGATGCAGTCCTGCTCAATAGGGAACGGGTCGGAAAGGCCAGCAGCTTGATGGTCTCCAGAATGTTGGTGACCTTTTTGGACAGGCCGGAGGTGACATATTCCTCGATGTTCTCCAAGATGCGCTGCTTGATCTCGCTCTCGTCCTCCACCGGGCCGTCCAGCGTGTACAGCGTTCCGTTGACGCATTTCAGCGGCCACTGTTCCAGAAAGGCACGGCCAAACTGGACTTCATCGATCTTCTTGCCGTTGTACCAGTCCGGCCATAAGGGGTTGCGGGAAATGTTTTTCTTCATATGATCACTCTCCTTTGGAAAAGTGAAGTGGTGGGTCTCACGGTGACCCCCCACCACTTCAGGTGAATAAATTATCAGGCGCACTTTGCCAGAGCAAGGCGGTCGGTGCGCTCCTCCAGCATCAGCAGGTATGACCCGGACAGCAGCTGTGCGGCGGCAGCGGCCTTCTGCTGGGGCGTCCCAAATGCAACGCAGTCCGTCAGGTGCTCGATGGTCTCGGTCGTGTGGAGGGCTTCTTCAAACCGTGGGTCATGCGGCTCCTCCGGGGTGGCAGGCTTGTAGCGCTCTTGCCAGTCGTGCAGCAGGTCGAGATAATCGGTCAGCACCCGCAGGCAGTAGGCGATGTCTGCCCACTGCTCGTCCGTCAGGCCACGCTTGGGCGGCGGCAGGGCGATGGCATTGGCGGGCGGCTTGTCCGGGTCAAGCCCGAAGTCACTTGCGAGCTTCTCGGCGGCTTGCCGGGGGTTCAGGTCGAACAGCTTGGCGGTGAGGTCGATGGCATCGCCGTTGGCTCCGCAGCCAAAGCAGTAATAATAGGTGTCGTTCAGCTTCATGCTGGGGTCGCTGTCAGAATGGAACGGACAGCACACCATGCCATGGCGGTCGGGCTCCATGCCGTACATCTCTCCCACCTGCCGAACGGTGATGGCGGACTTGATCTTTTGATATAAACTCAAAATTTCTCCTTTGGTCAAAGGCTCTGGCACGGATCAATTTGATCCCTGCCACGTTCAAAGCCGGTCTCCCTTGCTGCCTCCCGACAGGAAATCTTTTTGGACTCTGTGTCGGCCCCATGCAGGGCGCTCGCTCCCCCGATGGGAGGTCTTGGCGGTCTGGGCAGTTCGGACGGTCATTCTGTTCTCAAGGTTCTGTAATGAAAGATATTTCAGAGGGCTTTCGCGGGAAGCCCTTAATATGTTCGCTGCTGGGGAGTTAATATGTTTTCTTTCTGTCTATAGGATAGCACCGCAATGGCCGTTGTGCCGTATATCCATAATGTCGGAAAACAGGTGCAGAAACTGCAAAATTCCACGCTTATGGACAGGAACCGCTGGAAGTGGTATACTGTGCAAAAAACATCGGAGGTGCGACCATGAACATCAAGCTGACACTGGGAGAACGGCTCAAAGACCTGCGTGTGGAGCGGAATCTGAAGCTGGAAGCTCTGGCAGAGCAGACGGGTCTGTCCAAATCGGCACTGTCGAAGTATGAGAGCGACGATGTGACCGACCTCAGCATTTACGCCGTGACAACACTGGCTGAGTTTTATGGCGTGACCACCGACTACCTGCTGGGTGTGACGGAAAACAAAAAACGCCCAGATGCAGTCCTTTCGGACTTTCATCTGAGCGATGGCGCAGTGGACGTATTAAGGAATGGAAAATTCAATCATCGGCTGCTGTGCGAGCTTCTGGAACATCCCGATTTTGCCCGGTGGATGACCGACCTTGAGATCTGTGTGGATGGTCTGGTTAGTGACCGCATCCGGGATATGAATGCCATGGTAGAAGCCACCCGGCAGGAACTGGAAAGACGATACCATGCCGATACAGAGGACCTGACCATGCGGACGCTGAAGGCGGCGCAGATCAACGAGGACGAATATTTCGGGCAGATCCTCTATGATGAGCTGGCGGCGATCCTGAAGCAGATCAAAGCGGCACATGGGACCGATAAGACCACGTCGGACGGCGCAGCGGTCGAGCAAGCGAGGAAGCAGCTTGAAAATGCACAGAAGTTTGAAGGTTCTCCGTTGGAAAAGAAGATGAATGTCCTGATGGGACAGATCGGCATCGACTATTCCAAGCTGACGAAAGAAGAACAGATGACCTTGCTGCGAGTGTTCAATAAATCCTCTATGTTAAAGCACCGCACAAAGGCCGGGATGCGGGGCAAATACAGACGCTGATTATTTACCTTGCGGCTTATAGGGAAAAACGCTGCTGCGGCAGGAAGGAGAACGTACACCATTGGTTCCTCTGCAAGCCTGCGCTGGGTGGGCAGAAACCATTAGCTGCCATCCCCATCCGCGCATCCTTCTGCCGCAGAATAGGTGCTTGCCGGAGCTGCTCGCAGTCCCTTTTCCGCATCAGCCGGAACCAAGGTGTAACACACTAGACTTTGCAAACAAAGTCGTATGCCACGAAACCCCGGCACGGTTTCTTTGGATTCTTCCGGCTATTGCGTTGCTTCCCGGTTTCAGACAATAGAAGATGCGGGCGTCAACTCGTACACATGATCGAACTGGGCTTTACGTTCGTCGCTCAGGTGATGGCTAATCAGGATCAGGGTCAGGTCAGGGTTGGACAGCAGGCTCTTCTCCACGATGTCGGCGTTCTTCTGGTCCAGGGCGCTGGTGCCCTCATCCACCAGCAGGATGCTGCGGTTATGGATCAGAGCACGGGCGATGGCCACGCGCTGCTTCTGGCCGCCCGAGAGGGCGTTGCCTTCCTCGCCCACCGGCGTATCCAGACCCTTGGGCATATTGGCAAGGTCGCCTGCCAGGGCGCTGTCACGCAGTGCCTTTTCCATCTGCTCGTCGGTAAAGTGCTCACCCAGGGTAATGTTCTCACGGATGGTGGTATTGAACAGGAACACATTCTGTTCGATGTAGCTCATTTTCTGCTGGAGCTGCTCGGGCGTGTAATCCCGCACGTCTCTCTCGTCATAAAGGACCTTGCCCTGGTAGCCGGGCAGCCAGCCCAGAAGAATCTTCAGCAGGGTGCTCTTGCCGCAGCCGGAGGGACCGGTGAGGGCGTATTTGCCGCCTTTCTTGAATTCCGCGTTCATGTGGACCAGGATCGGCTTCTTTTCATCGTAGCCGAAAGAGACATCCTTGACCGTAATGCCTTCCTGCAGGGTAGGCAGACCGAAATCAGGAAGCTGCGCCTCGCCGGCATGGATGGTAATCTTATCGAAATAGGGCTTGCTGGCCGAGAAGGACACTGCAAGTTTGGACACCTGGTTCAGTCCATTATACACGCCGGCGCAGATGGTACCGGTGCCCATAAAGGTGGCCAGAGGAATCATATCATTGAGGATCAGGACACCCAGCAGGATGACAACGGCCACTTGGCAGACGGCGCTGACATAGGCCAGACCACAGCCGATGCCGTCCTTGTTGATGGTCAGTTTGTACTTGGCCTGCTCCATGCTGTCGCTGGCTGCATCGACTCCGCTGGTAAACCGTTCATCCTTGCCAAAGAAGCGAAGCACATCGTAACCTGCCAGCAGATCCTTGATTTTACTGACGCTGTCAGCCTGGCTGGCGGCACAGGCTGTGCCAACGGTTCCCAACCGTTTGCTGAACAGACGAGGAACGAAGATCATAACCAATGCGATGACCAGAGAAATCACCAGAAGCAGCCAATGAATGGATGCCAGTGCAACGATGCCGAACACCACCTGTGCCGCAGAACCCATGATGGTGAAAAACGGAGTCCAGGCCATCTGCTCAATCTGGTTCACGTCGTTGGTAAACTGGGAGAGGTACTCGCCGCTCTCCTGCTTATGATACTCCTGATGGGTCTTGTGCAACAGGCCCGCTGCCATATCCCGGCGCAGAGCGTTGTTCATCCGGCGCACGGCCCGGCCCTGGAAGAAGGTCTCTGCAATCAGGCAAAGGACCACGGCCAGCCAGGTCAGCAGAAGAAGAATGATCCGAATGGTGAAAGCCCGCAGATCACCGTCCAGCAGTCCCTGGGTGATCTGAATCTGTACCAGACTGGTGCAGACCTGCAAACCATAGGCAACAACCATACAGATGGAGGCCGCTGTAACAGTGGGCCAGCACTTTTTGAGATAATACTTCATGATTTCCACCTCTTCTGTGATCGTTCCATCTGTCTCTATGAACAGTGGATTGTGTGCTTTGCTCTTTCTGATTCAAATTGTAGCACACAGGATGAGGAATAAACATATCGTTTTGCGTTAGTTAACTGATTACACACATTCTGATTTTCTATAGAGGCAAACTGTCTTTCCATCAATAATTTCAGACTTTTTGCACTGCATATTCATGCAGCGCAAAACATTCCGGCAGCTACGACACTCGGGCTTCAGATCAGAAAAGCTCCACCGGCAGTTAACCTCCGGGTCGATCACAATACCTTTTTCGGGATCAACCCAACCTAACTGGTTTTGCGGGTGGTCAAGCGCCACAGTGCATTTGCCAATTTTTCCATTGGCCCGGAATACCATGCTATGTGGATAGGAAGCGTAGCACACCTGTGCAAGGGCTCCGTTTCTGTGGTTATGACACGACATCCCGATCTTATCCAGATATGCAACATGTTTTGCTACCAACACATCTTTTGTATCCTGATGAAGGATGGATAGACTGTGGACGCCTTCACCACCCCAGTCACCAACAGCACGAACAAGTACGGCGAAGCGTTTGTCATGCCCAAACAGACGGTACAGATAATCATACCAACTGTAGTCCTCATCGCCGGCCAGAAGATTACGGCGTAGCGTGATATGGAAGGAGTACTCTTCCGGGGGCAACTTGGAAAGAGCGACCAGATTGTCAATGATGGTCCGCAGGGTTCCTTTGCCAGATACATGGGGCCGAGTCTTGTCATGGTTCCAACCATCAAGTGTAATTTGGTAGCTGGTAATTCCTGCCTGACAAAACTGACGGAACAGCTTTTCGTCCAGCAGATAACCATTGGTGGTCATCTTGGCAGTATACTGAAAGCCATGCTGTTTCTGCAAGTTCTGAATCATTTCAGAGACTTCCAATACAGTGTCTTTGCAAAGGATCGGTTCGCCTCCAAGCCATGCAAGCACAACCTGCTTATGCCGTGGGGCCTGCGCAGTGATATACTCTTCGATCTGATCCAGTGTGTCACGGGTCATACTGGCTGCCGGGTGGTTTTTGTGGCAGTATGAACACTGAAAATTACACCCTTCAGTAGGAATCAGTGTGGCCATGAAGACATCCCAATTGAATTTTTGAGGTAATATTGGCTTGGGTTGAATACAACTGAAATTTTCTCCTAGGCAATCGGAGATGTATCCAGACATCATATATAAGCCCTCTTGATATTGTAGACTAAAATTAGTTGCCGTTCTTTTTTTCTTGAAGTGAAAGCAACCATGCGCTCTTCACAGAAAGACAGATGCCAATTCCAACTACGGTCATAAAAGCACCGAGGATGACAAAACAAGCCGTTGACCCGGCGCTCACCAGTAGTGATGAGCCAAACAGATAAAAAATTTCAGTAACATTGACGCCCATGTTGAAGACGGAAAGCAGCTCGGCGCGATTGTCTTCCCTGCCGGCAGCATCTACAATGCTGTTTTGGACTTCTCCCAGCAGATAGGATGGAATATCCAAAAAAAGCGGAAGGATCAGCATAAATAGGATAGTCCAAACCGGCACATTGACCAAGCCCAACACACCAAGGGCTATTCCACTCAGAATGAAAAACAGTGCCATCATTTGATTATAGTGTTCAGGCTTGGTACGGGCGAGAATCCGTTCGGACAGCAACTGAATTGCAGAATAACCCATAATAATTGCGGCGAGCCAGGTTTCATTGATCCCGCACAACTGCAGCTTCTCCGCATAGAAGAAATTGATCAGAATGCGGCCAATGTTCAAAGCTGCCAAAATCATTAGAAGCATCCATATCTTTTTCTGCTGAAACAACTGCGGATAGGGAATGTTTTTCTTTTGGCGCGTTTCACTTCTGGGCTGCACTGTTTCCTTGGGGATTTTTAAAGAGGTAAAGACAGCAACAAGGTTTGCGGCAATCGTTGCCAGAAGCAGACCCTTGATGCCAATCAGCGTGTACAGGACCGCATAAGCTAGGGTACTGGCAAAAAATCCGACAGTTCCATAATTGGCGACATGTGCAGATTTTTCAGCGTAATGTTCCTTTGAAAACATAATATAAATATAGCCGCTCTGCGTCCCAGAAGAAAAGGAAGCCGCTGTGCCTTCGAGGATAGCCTGTAAAATAAACAGACTATAATTGCAGCTTACATGAGCCAGCAAGAGGCAGGTTCTCGAAATGAGCAGCGCGATCTGGTATAGTACCAACGTGGATTTATAGCCAATGCGATCGGTCAGCTTTCCGAGAGGAATCTCTGTGAGGAGGACCATAGTAGCCATAATTGCTTGCAAAATGAAGAATTGGCTGAGAGAGATTCCTGCAGTGGTTCGTACCAGTAGAGAGACTGGGGAGAAAAACACCAGCCCATTGAGCAGAGAGGTAAGGTCAAGTGCATCTGTTTTCAGCTTTGCGTTCATTTTGATTCACCTCGTTATATTTGGATTTAATATAAGGAATAAACAGTGTTTTCATGAAGTGAGAAAAAACTTCTTCTTCATATGTACAGCACTTTTTGAAATCGATTTGGTGGGACAGCTGACATCCGCCACCGCAGAAGCCACCGATTTTACAATCCTTACACTCCGCATAAGAATTGCAGGTTACAGCGACGGGCCGATAATTTGTTAAATTTTCATAGGAAAAATCAAAAAGGCTGTACCTAGATCTACCAACTGTGCAAGTACAACGATATGTTTTCAGATTCATATCAACATAAAAAACATTACTGGATGACGAAGTGCTCCAACAATAACTATGTGTTTGTTTATGCTCCCGCAAATTCAACTTTAGGCCCATTTTGTCGGCAAAGTTATAGCAGGTCTTTAAAAATGCCGCGTGAACATTGTCCGGGAGAGGCTTGCTTTGAAGCTCAGCGAGAATCTCACTTTCCATCATGATGTCAGGGAAATTTGTTTCATACAAACGATCATCTACTCGACCAATAGTCCACGCAAAGTTTTTATCCTGCAAAAGCTGTAACTTCTTCAAGTCATCCAGTGTATTCCAGATTTCTTTATGATTGTGCCTATCGATATTGGTTCCTAAGTCCACATGGATGCCGTAATGCAGAAGTGTCTTAATACAGCACAGGAGTTTGAAAGTTTCATTTGTATTGTTCCGGCTCGGATCAAGATCGTATCGCGTCATATAATTTAACGCCATACTGTCGATTGTGGGATAAATACCGCTGATGAAGCGACGATTGATGATAAATTTCTTCAAATAATACGAAAGGAAACTTCCGTTTGTGGTGATATGAACAGTGGTTTTGTGCTCTTTGCAAAATTGGAGAATTTTTATCAATTACTTTCTCATTCTCGATCAGCAAGGGTTCGCCACCAAATAAACCCAGTCGAACGGTCTTGTTCGGATTTGCTTCCATATACTGTGCAATGATACTTAAAATTTTATCCAGAGTTTCATCACTGATAAGTTTCTTTTCCAAGGTTTTATCGTTTTGCTGATAGCAGTAAGTACAGTGCATGTTGCATTTATACGTAATTGTTAAGATGAAAGTGACTTCTTCGCTTGACTTGTTTGAGTCGGTTTCATCGCTATCCAGCATTTTGTGGTATACTTCTTCGCTCACACCATGGTGGAGGAGATCTTTTGAGATGAGGAAACATCTATTGCTGTACGTATCAACAATAACACATTTTTCGGAATCAACATCTTCTAAATATTTATTTCCAAGGACCTGTGTCAGATCAAAATTCCCCTGTGCGTCTTTGGTTTCCACAAGCGTTCCGTTTTTCAATTCATAAAACATGGTTCCATTATACAGAAAAATCCCAAGAAGCAAACATTTGCTCCTTGGGAAACCGTCACTGATCAGTAGAGGCGGTGCCCGTTGTCATCATCGCAGCTAACGATAACAACCGCGTCGTTTGCCTTCATCTCTTCCAGCTCTTCATTGGAAAAAGTTACGGTATACATTTTCTGTTTCTCCTTTCTTTTTTTCAGCTCTGGATGTTTGGTTCATCGCTGTGACTATATTGTAGCAGCACGACGCACTTCTGAACATATCGTACCAAGTTACTTTCAAATAACACAAAACGATAAGTTGGATTCCAATGAACTTATTCCTTTTTGATTTCCAGCTATCAACGACTGGAAAATTAGCTTGATATCCTTTATAATTATAAGAACTCTTTATTCAATCTGGGGTGGTTTCAATGAAAAATGTTTTTCTTGGAGAATATATCAAACAGCGGCGGCTGGATCTGGGCCTGACCCAGGAGCAGCTTTGCGATGGAATCTGTGAACCGATGACCCTTTCCCGACTGGAAAATGGCAAACAGACTCCCAGCCGCAATCGGATCAATGCCCTTTTGCAGCGGCTGGGCCTGCCGGATGACCGCTATTTTGCACTGTTGAGTAAAAATGAGCTGGAAATGGAAGCCCTTCAAAAGGAGATTGTTGCATGCAATGCTAATCATCGCGTGGAGGAAGGCTTTGAAACCTTAAAAAAATTTGAGCAGATTGCAGACCATGACGATCAAATCGCGCAGCAGTTTATCTTACGCTCTAAGGTGTTGTTGGGGCGTTTGGATCAACGATATACACCACAAGAACAGATTGACCTGTTGATGCAAGCAATTCGGCTGACGGTTCCCCGCTTTAATTTGGATGAGATTGAGAGGTTTTTTTATTCGACAGACGAAATCAAGATCATCAATCAAATTGGAATTGCATACTCCGATGATGGACAAAATAAAAAAGCAGCTGATATCTATTACCAGCTGCTGAAATATGTCCGAAAGCATTTTGAAGAAACAATCACTTCGGTTGGTATCTTACCGATGGTTTATTTTAATTATGCCCGTGTTCTGGATTTGTGCGGTCGCTACGAGGATAGCGCAGAATGTGCAGAAGAAGGCAGGAAGGCTTGCCTCAAATATGGGCACTATCAATATTTACCACATTGTCTTGAAATCCAAGCTGAATGCGCTCATTTCATGGGAGATGACAAAAAAAGCGCGGATCTCTATCGTAAATGCTATTATCTGTGCCAGGTCATCGAATACCAGGAAGGATTGGAAATTACCAAAAAGGAAGCAAAAGAATATCTGGGCATGGAATTTGAAACTTAAAGAGCTTCACCGCCCCCCGGAAACGCGTCATATAACTGCATACCCGATTCGTCCGGGTCTTCGGGCTGTTCTGTTTCGGTCACGCCAGTCTGAGGCGTGGGCAAGTCTTCAGGTTCAGCGGCAAAGCAGGGGACAGCCAGCAGACTGGTGGCCAGAACAATAGAAGTAATCAGAGTAAAAAGACGTTTCATAATTTATTTTCCTTTCGTTTTATGTTGTTTTGGTGTTGGCAAAAGGATACCACTACAAGGCAGTACAGACCATATCGTGTCGTGTTGCTTTTTTCTAACATAAAACGATGGGTTTTCCTGAGAATAAGATCAGATGCTTTCCAATCGGCTTGTGATGCAGCAAGTACTAAAATAAGAGGATGGCCACCCAAAACAATGCCGTCAAGTCATTTGTGTGTGAATTGCTTCCGAGTTTCTAAAATTGTCCTGCACGGTTTCTGCACGGAATCTGCACGGTTTCACCCTGTACAATGGTTGACAACAGGTGCAAAATTTACCAGTGGACGTGAAACATGAATTCGGATAAATTACTTATTATCGATAAAATTTTATGTTTTACGGCAGGCGGCATAATGGAGGAATTACCCCTGACTTGCGCTATGAAACAGAGAGTAGGAATACAGTACCAGGTAAATAAAAATATTAAGTCTAATCTAGTTAATCAAGGGAAGGTGCTTTTAGCAGCTTATGGATTTATATTCTATTGAAGGTTTTTGCCGCAACGTGTACTCTTTTTAGGGAAAGCACTTGTTGTTTTGAAGATGAGAGGTATGCTGTGGCAAAATCAAAAGGGAAAAGTCGTTCTACACAGGTGCGTTCAAAGCTTGCGATACAAGTTGGTGAACGAATCCGTAAAACTCGTAAACAAGAAGGACTTAGTATCGAAAACTTTGCACTTCGTTGCGACATTCACCCGTCCTATGTTGGTCATATAGAGCGAGGAATGCAGAATCCAACGCTTTCCACCTTGGAGCGCATCAGCCAAGGTTTGGGAATCGGCATGGAGGACCTTTTTAAGGACATAGATACACCGATCAATGTGGAGAACGTTGCAATCCAACATCTATCTCGGGTCATAAGCGAGCTGTCCCCTGAGCAGACGCAACAGCTTCTGCAGATTATTGATAGTGTCATGGCAATCAAAAAATAGATAATTTATTAAGTAAAGAACGCGT
>ENA-OQJK01000206-OQJK01000206.1-human-gut-metagenome-genome-assembly--contig:-NODE-206-length-12651-cov-2.921591_pt1 | contig 12651 bp, 11 predicted proteins | sample MGYA00242605_ERZ504771 | MGnify/ENA primary metagenome ERZ504771 (study PRJEB26092, sample SAMD00036353) | human gut metagenome | host: Homo sapiens | study: EMG produced TPA metagenomics assembly of... | reverse complement strand
ATATAAAGTATGGTAAAATCCACCTTTTGCAATCAGCTCATCATGAGTACCCTGCTCAATGATACTTCCGTCTTTCATAACAAGAATCAGATCTGCATTTCGGATGGTTGAAAGCCTGTGAGCTACGATAAAGCTTGTTCTTCCCTCCATCATTCGTTCAAACGCTTCCTGAATTTGTAATTCTGTTCGTGTATCAATACTGGAAGTGGCTTCATCCAGGATCAGCATCGGAGGCAGACAGAGCATAACTCGTGTGATACACAGCAGCTGTTTCTGTCCCTGGCTTAAGCTGTCTTCGTTGAGCATGGTGTCCAGTCCTTTAGGAAGCCTTCGGATAAATTCCCAGCTGTGGGTAAGCTTGGCTGCTTCGATGATTTCAGTATCTGTAGCTTCCGGTTTTCCAATCGAGATATTGTCGCGGACAGTTCCGTTTTTGATCCATGTTTCCTGAAGCACCATACCATAGCTGCTTCTGAGAGAATGGCGGGTAATGTCTCTGATCGGTTTGCCGTCAACGGAAATAGATCCGGAATTTACATCATAGAATCTCATCAGAAGGTTGATAAAGGTTGACTTACCGCATCCGGTAGGTCCTACAATGGCAACGCGCATACCTGGTTTTACATGGAGATTAAAGTCCTCAATCAGTTTCTTTGATTCATCATAATGGAAGCACACATTCTTAATATCTACTTCACCCTTTACATCTTTCAGTGTCTCAGAAGCCTCTGCAACTTCCGGTTCCTCCTCCAGCAGATCGAAGATTCTGCCTGCACAGGCAAGAGCATTCTGAAGTTCTGTAACAACGGAACTGATATCATTGAATGGTTTCATATACTGGTTGGCATAGGAGAGAAGTACGGAAAGTCCTCCGACTGTCAGTCTGCCTCCAGGGATAATGAATGCACCCACCAGTGCAACACAGGCATAAATAATATTATTGACAAAACGGGTGGAAGGGTTTGTCAGGCTGCTGTAAAAAACAGCTTTCAGACTGCATTCCTGTAATTCTTCGTTAACCTTTGCAAAGCGTTCAGAAGATTTTTCCTCATATCCAAAAGCCTGAACAACCTTCTGGTTTCCAATCATCTCTTCGATGAGAGCGGTCTGACGTCCTCTGGCATCGCTTTGCTTCCGGAACATCTGGAAGGTATGGGAAGAAATAAATTTGGCCACCAAAAAGCTTACGGGGGTCAGGACAATGACCATCAATGTAATCCAGAAGTTTTTGGAGAACATGAAGATCAGTGTTCCGATGATCGTTACGATTCCGGAAAAAAGCCTGGGTAAATCCAAGCAGCATACCATCGGATAGAATATCTGTATCTGCGATAATACGGCTGATGATATCTCCGGTACTGTGTCCGTCAAGGTAAGAGAGGGGAAGTACCTGAATGTGCCGGATGGCTTTGGCACGGATATCCTTTACTGTCTGGTAGGTCATGCGGTTATTGATCACATTCATAAGCCATGTGGCAGCAGAAGAGAGGATGACCATTACAAGGATGCGTGACAGGTAGTACCACATCATTTCGAAGTTTACCTGATGTTGGGCAATGACCTGATCAATGGCATTTCCGAACAGGATCGGGACATACAGCTGAAGGATAACGGAAACTGCTGCCAGTATGATACTGAGGATCAGCAGAAAACGGTATCTTCCGATGAAACGCAGTATTTTAAAAAAAGTTTCGCTGCTTTTGCTTTTAGCAGGATCTTTTATTGTTGATCTGCTCATACAGTCACCTCCTTCATTATATTACCTGCAGATACAGAGGAGTATCTGGCTCTTTCCTCCGGAAACTGAGAGAAGTAGATTTCCCGGTAAGTATCACAGGTACGCAGCAGTTCAGCATGAGTACCCTTACCTGCCAGAGTACCGTTATCAAGGACAAGGATCAGGTCTGCCTGCTGAATGCTGGAGGAACGCTGGGATACCAGAAATGTAGTTACTTTCCAGTCAAGTCTGTTGAGAGACTTACGCAGTGCTGCATCAGTGGCAAAGTCCAGGGCACTGGCACTGTCATCCAGAATCAGGATTTCAGGTTTTTTTACCAGGGCACGGGCAATGGTAAGTCTTTGTTTCTGGCCACCGGAAAGGTTTTTACCGTTCTGTTCCAGCATAAAATCAAGCTGTCCCGGTTTACCCTCTACTACCTCTTTTCCCTGTGCTGTGGTAAGTGCCTGCCACAGATCCTCGTCAGAGGCATCTTCCCGGCCCCATTTCAGATTGTCCCGGATAGAACCTTTGAAAAGAGCTGCCTTCTGGGGAACAACGCCGATTCTGGAGCGGAGATCACTTCTGGTGTAATTTTCAATATTCTGACCATCCAGCAGAACGGTTCCGTTGCTGGCATCATAGAATCTGGAGATCAGATTTACCAGAGTGGTTTTTCCGCTTCCTGTACCACCAATGATACCTACTGTTTGTCCCTTTTTTACAGAAAAACTGATATGGGAAAGACTGGGGGCACCGGCTTTGCTGTACGCAAAGGTTACATCATCGAATACGACGGCATTTTCTGAAAGTGATGCATCAGCAGTTGCTGTTGCAAGGTCCTTCGATATCTGAGCAGAATATGTGGAGGAAGAGGGGTAATCCATAGTAGATTTCACTTTCAGGATATCTGCCACACGTCCTGCGCAGGCTGCAGATTTGTTCAGGGTGATGATCAGGGAGGCAAGCTTGATCAGTTCCACGATCATCTGAGCCATATAGTTATAAAGGGCAACAACCTGTCCCTGCTGCATACCGCCAAGATTTACTTCTACTCCTGCTTTCTGGATCAGAATAACAGTAGCAATATTGATCAGTACGTAAGTGACCGGATTTAACAAAGCGGAAAGCTTTCCTACAAAGAGATTTAATTTTGTCAGCTCCTGATTGCGGGTATCAAATTCTGCAACTGCCTCTTTTTCGCGGCAGAATGCACGGATAACGCGGACGCCTGTAAGGTTTTCTCTGGTCAGTCCAGTTACTGTGTCCAGTTTTCCCTGTACCTTTTTAAACAGAGGAATACTGAGAAACATAATGACAAAGACAACCAGAAACAGAAACGGGATCGCAACAGCAAAAACCAGAGCACATTTAAAATCAATGGTAAATGCCATGACCATGGATCCAAGTACGATAAACGGACTTCGAAGAAGAAGACGAAGCCCCATGTTCAGTCCGTTCTGGACCTGATTGATATCGTCGGTAAGTCTTGTGATCAGGGTGTCTGTTCCCAGGGTATCCAGCTCCGTAAAGGACAGACGCTGTACATGGTCATAAACTGCCTGTCTTAATTCTGTGGCAAAGCCCACGCTGGCTTTAGCGGCAAAGAACTGAGCTGTGATGGTACTGGCAAGACCAAGAGCCGCCATTAGTATAAGAATAGAAAAATCTCTGGACAATGTATCCGTTGTCGTGGTTTTGCAATACCTACATCTATGATCTGTGCAATGACGATAGGTACGATCAGGTCAAATACAACCTCCAGAAATTTAAAAAATGGCGCAAGGATGCTTTCTTTTTGTAGTTTTTTAAATAAACCGTCAATGAACGCATTTTAAAAATTCCTTCCTTTCGTAAAAATCTTTCTTATATTATTCCTTCCTTTTTTTGAAAAATAATACATTCAAAAGTGTATCATTTAAGACTTTTTTGTCAAGAAGAATGTGCAAAAACAGATGAACTTTGGAGAAAATTCAGCTTGACTTCAAAAAAAGATATTATTAAAATATTCCGTGGCACTATTTGTGCACTGACAATTGATAAATTATTATTACCATAATGAGGAAGAGACAGACTATGGAGATTATTGAGACATTTGGTCATTATGTGGAAAATCTGACGGATAAAAAGCCTCAGTCAGCCCGCCGGCTGTTAAAAACCGGCTGGGAGGCGCAGAATCTGAAGTTCCGTTACATGCAGGACAAGAGACTGATGCCTGCAGACAGGCATCTTGCAAATCTGATGATGGATACCATGCTGCGGCCCCTTCAGAAACCGGAAGCTTCTGTTATTGTAAGTATTTTTACACCCTGCGAAATGATGCAGGAGGTGGGATTACATCCCTATAATGTAGAAGGATTTTCCTGCTATCTTTCTGCAAGCAAAGCAGAGAGGGCGTTTTTGCAGCAGGCAGAGAATCAGGGAATTGCAGAGACACTGTGCAGTTATCACAAGACATTTCTTGGTGCAGCGCAGAAAGGACTTCTGCCAAAGCCTAAATGTATTGTTTATACCAACCTGACCTGCGATGCTAACCTGCTCACCTTCCGTACCCTGGCAGATTTTTACCAGGTACCTGTATTTGCCATTGATGTACCATGGAATCAGACCACAGAGAATGTACAGTATGTGGCAGATCAGTTAAAGGATTTAAAAATATTTCTGGAAAAAAATACAGGAAAAACAATCTCTGAGGACAGATTAAGGGAACGTCTTGCCTGCAGTAAGCGGACTCTGGAGAATTACAAAAAATATCAGCAGATGCGTGCAGACAGATATGTGCCCTCTGATCTGGTCACACCCTTGTATGCAGGAATGACAAACAATATCCTTCTGGGAACAGCAGAAGAAGAGAAGTATACACAGATGCTTCTTGAAGATATTAAGAAAGCACCGGCAGCGAAAGGGAAACACATTTACTGGATGCATACCATTCCATTCTGGTCGGATGCAGTGCGCCAGGAGCTTTGCTTCAGTGAGAAAGCCCAGATCGTAGGATGTGAACTTGCAGAAACCTGTGAGCCGGATTTTGATCCTGAGAACCCTTTTGAAGCAATGGCAGAAAGAATGGTATATCATTCACTGAACGGAAGTGCCCTTAGAAGGATTGAAGCCGGTATCCGCCATGCGAAACAGGCAGGAGCAGACGGTGCTGTGTGGTTTGGACATTGGGGATGTAAACATACGCTTGGTGCGGCACAGCTTGCAAAGAAGAAGTTCGAGGAAGCCGGTCTGCCCCTTTTGATCCTGGACGGTGACGGGTGTGATCGAAGCCATGGAGGAGAAGGACAAACTTCCACCAGGCTGGGAGCTTTTCTGGAAATGCTGGGAGGTGCTGAGAATGAATAAAACTTACTATGTCTGTAAATATACCCCAATTGAACTTCTGGAATCTCTTGGCGGGGAATGTGAGAACTTTAATCATATGCCGGAGGGATTTGACCTGGCCGATCAGGTTTCCCATCCCAATATCTGCGGTTTTGGAAAAACACTTCTGGAAGGAGTCATGGAGGGGAAAATCAAGGAACTTGTCCTGGTGAGCTGCTGTGATACTATCCGGAGTGTCTATGACATTCTGCTTGAAAGCGGCAAGCTGGATTTTCTCTATATTTTGGATGTGCTTCACTGTGACAGTGACTGCAGCAGAGAGCGTATGGCTGTACAGTTAAAAGGGCTGGCGAAGGCTTATGCACAGTACAAAGGCACAGAGTTTGATGCTAGAAAATTCCGGGCTGCTTTCCATGCACAGGAGAGAATCACAAAGTCCCATATTGCAGTGCTTGGCGCCAGAATGGGGCAGGAATTATTTGAAATGACCAGCAAGGCTATGCCTCTTCCTGTAGAGAATGATACCTGCGTGCATAACCGTTCTGTGGGAAATATACTTCCACCGGAGGGTGCTTCTTTTGATGAGCTGATGGACTGGTATGCAGGTGAGATTCTGGGGCAGATTCCATGTATGCGTATGATGGACCCGACAGGTCGTAAGAAGCTTTATAATGATCCGTCTGTTGCGGGGATTATTTATCATACAGTGAAGTTTTGTGATTTTTACAGCTTCGAATATGCTGAGATCAAGAATCATACAGATGTACCTCTTTTAAAAATCGAATCAGATTATACTATTCAGAGTAGCGGTCAGCTTCTTACCAGACTGGAAGCTTTTGCAGAGAGCATTCAGCCTGAAACACTGGAGCAGACCATAGATGGAGACACAAAAGGAGAGAGAAAAATGGGAAAAGGTTATTTCGCAGGGATTGACAGTGGTTCCACCAGTACAGATGTGGTGATTTTAAATAAAGATCATGAGATTGTGACCAGTATTATCCTGCCTACAGGAGCAGGAGCTGCTATCGGAGCAGACCGTGCCCTTGCAGAGGCATTGAAGGAGGCCGGATTGCAGAGAGAAGATATTGATGCGCTGGTTACTACCGGATACGGACGTACTGCCATTAAAAATGGTGATAAGAGTATCACAGAGATCACCTGTCATGCAAGAGGTGCGCATTTCCTGAATCCGGAAGTCCGTACTGTTATTGATATTGGCGGACAGGACAGCAAGGTGATCCGACTGGATGAGAACGGTGCAGTTGCAAACTTTGTTATGAATGACAAATGTGCGGCAGGAACCGGACGATTTCTGGAAATGATGGCACGTACCATGGAAATGAATCTGGATCAGATGAGCGAATGTGGGCTGGAATTCAAAGAAGATATTACAATTTCCAGTATGTGTACAGTATTTGCAGAATCAGAAGTTGTATCCCTGATCGCCCAGAATAAGGCAACAGATGATATTGTCCATGGCCTGAATAAGGCGGTTGCCGTAAAGACTGCCGCCCTTACCAGACGTGTGGGCGGTGAGGAGAATATATGATGACCGGTGGTGTTTCTAAGAATAAGGGCCTGGTAAAGACACTGGAAGAGAAGCTTGGAACAAAGCTGGTAATCAGTGACAAGGCTCAGCTTTGCGGTGCACTTGGCGCGGCACTGTTTGCAGCTGATATGGCTGATGTATAAAAATTATTTAAATATCCAGGGATTTTACAAGGTGGGAATCTCTGGAATTTTTATACTTTTTTTATAAAAGTTTAATTTTCTATTGACGAGTTCAAATTTAAGAGCTATAGTATACCACAGTAACAGCAAATTAACGAGGTGAAGTTTGCAGGAAAGAGGAAGCCACACAAAAGGCTATACCCGCCGAAGGAGTAAAACTCTCAGGTTCCCTGGATGCAGGGAAGAACTGACAAATGGATCGTTTCTCTGGAGACACCCGTTAGATCGGGGGCCGAAGGTGCAAATAACACGAATTATCAATAGCTGCCCACAAATGGTTATCTGATTCGTGTCTTGAATCTCTCAGGCAAAAGGACAGAGGATGCTTTATCATCCCCGCTGATTCATATGAACTATATGAACAGTATTTTCTGAACTTCTGATTTTTGAAACGGTCTGTTATTACTTTGTTTCCCAGCTGTACAATATATTACACTTTTTAAAAGAAAAAGGAGATTTATTATTATGTGGGAAGCGATCAATTCTTTTTTGACAACAGTAGACAATCTGGTCTGGGGCGTGCCCCTTATGGTCCTGATCATGGCAGGTGGTATCCTGTTAACTGCCAGACTTGGACTTCTTCAGATGCGAAGACTCCCTCTTGCATTGAAATGGATGTTTAAGAACGAAGAAGAGGCGATGGTGAGATTTCCAGCTTTGCAGCTTTATGTACAGCACTGAGCGCCACAATCGGAACCGGTAATATCGTCGGTGTTGCAACTGCTGTCTGCGCCGGAGGTCCCGGAGCTTTATTCTGGATGATTCTTGCAGCATTCTTCGGAATGGCAACAAAATTTTCCGAAGGTCTTCTTGCAGTGAAATACCGTGTGGTAGCAGAAGACGGTCACAGCCTTGGCGGTCCTTTCTATTATATTGAGAAAGGTATGGGAACAAAATGGAAATGGCTTGCAAAGATTTTTGCATTCTTTGGTGTATGCGTAGGTCTTTTCGGAATTGGTACATTCAGCCAGGTAAATGGTATTTCCAGTGCAGTTCAGAACTTCTTTGATCCGAACAAATCAAACTGCGTGAATATCCCATTCCTTGGAGAGTATTCCTGGGCAGTTGTAATTTCTTCCCTGATTCTAGCAGCCTGTGTTGCAGCAATCCTCATCGGAGGTCTGAAACGAATTGCAACAGTCAGCCAGATTATTGTACCGTTTATGGCGGTGATTTATCTGATCTTCAGTGTTGCGCTGATTCTTTTAAACATTACAGAGATCCCGGCAGCAATCGTTACAGTTGTGAAGGGAGCCTTTAATCCGTCAGCAGTGACAGGCGGTGTGGTAGGAACAATGATCGTATCCATGCAGAAAGGTGTGGCTCGTGGTATTTTTTCAAATGAAGCAGGTCTTGGTAGCGCACCTATCGCAGCGGCAGCAGCTCAGACAAAAGAGCCTGTACGTCAGGGGCTTGTAAGCATGACGGGTACATTTATTGATACGATCGTGATTTGTACAATGACAGGTCTTTCCATCGTTCTGACAGGTGCATGGCAGGTAGAAGGTCTGGAAGGTGTTCAGGTAACAACCTATGCATTCCAGCATGGACTTCCGATCCCTGGACAGATTTCTGCATTTGTATTAATGATCTGTCTGGTATTCTTTGCATTTACTACAATTCTTGGATGGGATTATTACAGTGAAAGATGTCTGGAATATCTGACAAACGGACATAAGAAAACAATCCTTACATACCGCTGGCTTTACATTCTGGCAGTATTTATCGGACCGTACATGACAGTAAGTGCTGTATGGACGATCGCAGATATCTTCAACGGACTGATGGCGATTCCGAATATGATCGCATTGTTCGCATTAAGTGGAGTGATCGTAAAAGAAACAAAAGCGTTCTTTGCAGCAGAAAAGCATAAAATGTAAGGAATCAAAAGTAATAAAATAACAGAAAACAGTAAATCCTCTGATCATGGAATTTATAGCAATCCTGATCAGAGGTATTTTTTTGCTTACATTTGACTGATTATGACTTTTTTTGTGCAAAGTAAACCAAAATCAGTCATTATTTTTATGAATTAGTTTGATTGACTTTGAATGAATATGACAGTATACTAAGAACGTAAACAAAAAACAGTCACGAACATGCAGAAAAGACATGACAATATGTACTTTTGGAATCTTTTGGTGCAAGTGAAATAAAGACTCCGAAAGGATACCAATATAAAACGGGAGGGAAAGAAGAGATGATTTACACGGTAACTTTTAATCCATCTCTGGACTACATCGTTTCAGTAGATGATTTTAAACTGGGACTGACAAACAGAACAAGTTCAGAACTGATGCTTCCGGGGGGAAAGGGAATTAATGTTTCCACAGTCCTTATGAACCTTGGGATTGAGAACACTGCACTTGGATTTACCGCAGGGTTTGTAGGGAAAGAAATTATCCGTAGATTACATGAGATGGGAGTGAAATCTGAGTTCATTCAGATCAGTGAAGGGGTTTCAAGGATCAATCTGAAACTGAAATCTTATTGACGGAACCGAGATCAATGGTGCAGGACCGGTGATCAGCAAGGATAAAGTAGAGGAACTGATGAAGAAACTGGAAGAGCTTGGAGAAGGCGATGTACTTTTTCTGGCAGGCAGCATTCCATCTTCTATGCCGGATGACATGTATGAACAGATCATGGCAAGGCTGGATGGAAAAGGTGTGATGATCGTAGTTGATGCCACAAAGGATCTTCTGGTCAATGTCCTGAAATATCATCCGTTCCTTGTAAAACCAAATAATCATGAACTGGGTGAGATCTTCGGTGTAGAATTAAAAACAAGAAAAGATGTAATTTCTTATGGAAAGAAACTTCAGGAAAAAGGTGCAAGAAATGTGCTGATCTCCATGGCCGGCGAAGGTGCAGTTCTGGTAGCAGAGGATGGACAGGTATTTGAAGAACCTGCACCAAAAGGCAGGCTGGTAAATGGTGTGGGTGCAGGAGATTCCATGGTAGCAGGATTTGTTGCAGGCTGGATGGAGAAGAAGGATTATGAACATGCATTCCACATGGGAATTGCAGCAGGAAGTGCAAGTGCATTTTCTGAAAATCTTGCAACAAAGGAAGAAATAGAAGCGGTTTATGGTCAGATAACCGGAAAATAATAAAGGGGGAAGAAAAGATGAGAATAACAGATCTGCTTGACAGACGAAGCGTATCGCTGACAGCTGCTCCGAAAACAAAGTCAGAAACTCTGGATATGGCAGTTGATCTGATGGTAAAGAGTGAGAAGATCAGCGACCGTGAGGCTTATCGTAAACAGGTATATTTAAGAGAAGAAGAGAGCACAACAGGTATTGGCGAGGGAATTGCCATTCCTCATGGTAAATGTGATGCAGTTAAGAAGCCGGGGCTTGCGGCAATGGTCATCAAAAATGGTGTAGAGTTTGAAGCACTGGATGATGAACCTGTAACCTTATTATTCCTGATCGCAGCGCCGAATACAGAGGATAACATTCACCTGGATGTACTCAGTAAGCTCTCTGTGATGCTGATGGATGAGGAGTTTACAGAATCTCTCCGCAATGCATCTTCTGTAGATGAGTTTATGGACATTATTGACAGGGCAGACAGTGAAAAGAAAGATATTGATGAGAGACTGGCAGATACCGGATCAGCAGAAGGAACACAGGCGAAGATTCTTGCGGTTACTTCCTGTCCTACCGGTATCGCACATACGTACATGGCAGCAGAAGGAATTGAAAAAGCTGCAAAAGACAAAGAACTGTTTTGTGAAGATTGAAACCCGTGGATCCGGTGGTGCAAAGAATGTGCTGACAGATCAGGAGATTGCTGATGCAGACTGTATTATTGTCGCAGCAGATGCCAAGGTTCCCATGGAACGTTTCGATGGTAAAAAAGTGATCGAATGTCAGGTATCCGACGGAATCAGTAAAGCAGATCAGCTCATTGACAGAGCAATCAATGGGGATGTACCGGTCTACCACGCAGCAGCCGGTTCCCAGACATCTTCTGCCGGTAACAAATCCGGCGGCAGTGTAGGACATAAGATCTATATGCAGCTGATGAATGGCGTATCTCATATGCTTCCGTTGGTTGTAGGCGGTGGTATCCTGATCGCCATTGCGTTTCTGATCGATGGATTAAGTGTAGATTTAAGTGCGCTTCCGGCAGATCAGAGAGCAAACTTCGGTACCATTACTCCGGTAGCGGCTCTGTTTAAAGGCATCGGTGGTACAGCATTCGGATTTATGCTTCCGATCCTTGCCGGATTTATTGCAATGGCAATTGGTGACAGACCGGCACTTGCACTTGGTCTGGTAGGCGGTATGATGGCAGCCAACGGTAAATCTGGTTTCCTTGGAGCTTTGCTTGCAGGCTTTGCAGCCGGATATATTATTCTTGGACTTCGTAAATTATGTGATAAACTTCCGGAAGCCCTGGAAAAGATCGCCCCTGTTTTGATCTATCCTGTAGTTGGAATCCTTGTTATGGGACTCCTGATGACATTTATTGTAGAGCCGGTTATGGGCGGTATCAACACAGGTCTGAATAATGCCTTGACAGGAATGGGAAGTTCTAGTAAAGTAATACTTGGCATTGTGCTTGGCGGAATGATGGCTATTGATATGGGTGGTCCGTTCAACAAAGCAGCATATGTATTCGGAACAGCTGCAATTGCAGCAGGTAACTATGATATTATGGCAGCAGTTATGATCGGCGGTATGACACCTCCCTGTGCAATTGCACTGGCAACACTGCTGTTTAAGGATAAGTTCACAAAAGAAGAGAGAGATGCAGGTCCTACCAACTTTATCATGGGTCTTGCATTTATCACAGAAGGTGCGATTCCATTCGCAGCATCTGACCCCCTTCGTGTACTTCCTTCCTGTATCGTAGGATCTGCGGTGGCAGGAGCGATTTCCATGGCATTCGACTGTACACTGATGGCACCACACGGTGGAATTTTCGTATTCCCTGTGGTTGGAAACGCAGTTATGTACCTGGTCGCACTGGTTGCGGGAACAGTGATTTCTGCAGTTCTGCTTGGCATGTTAAAGAAGAAAGCAGCATAAGCACCGAAATAAGAAAAGCAATAACAAAAATTAAAATAAAGAACATGGAGGATATCAAAATGAAAGAATTTAAGTATGTGGTTACAGACAACGAAGGAATCCACGCACGTCCGGCAGGAGAACTTGTAAAACTGGTAAAAGGCTTTGAATCCACTATCTCCATCGAAAAAGAAGGTAAAAAAGTAGACTGCAGAAAACTTCTTGCACTGATGGGGCTTGGCGTTAAGAAAGGTCATGAAGTAACATTCACAATTGAAGGCGCTGATGAAGAAGCAGCATACGAAGCAGTAAGCAAATTCATGCAGGAGAACCTGTAATTCACAGAATTAAATATAAGAAACTGACAGACAGGAGATGATGCATTCATCTCCTGTTTCTGTTATAATGAGATATCAGGTTACTGTTCACACATCACTATCCCGCGAGGTGTTTTGGCATGAATATGCCAAAATCCCGAGACATACAAGCCAAAATTCCATTGCCGCAGGCAATCTGGAATGAATTTTGGCTACGTTACTGTGAACGGAGTGAACAGTAACGTAGAATTGCGGGAGCTGCGAAGCAGCGGAGCAATTCGTAGATATCGGAGAAAATAATCAGAAGTAAACAATCAAAGTAAATATATAATGGAGGCAGAAGCATATGCTTACAGAACAGAGATTTGACATTATTCTGAAGCTTCTGGAAGAAAGAAAAAGTATTACAGTAACAGAACTGAGAGAACTTCTGGACGCATCAGAGTCCACAGTGCGCAGAGACATCACTGCACTGGACAAAGCGGGAAAACTTACCAAAGGTTTTCGGCGGCGCAGTAGCATTAAATCATAAAGT
>ENA-OQJK01000204-OQJK01000204.1-human-gut-metagenome-genome-assembly--contig:-NODE-204-length-12670-cov-2.972973_pt1 | contig 12670 bp, 10 predicted proteins | sample MGYA00242605_ERZ504771 | MGnify/ENA primary metagenome ERZ504771 (study PRJEB26092, sample SAMD00036353) | human gut metagenome | host: Homo sapiens | study: EMG produced TPA metagenomics assembly of... | reverse complement strand
TGCGGCAGATGTGTCTTGATTTTTGGAGCGGTCGATGGTATTCTTGAGACAGTATCCATGTTAATATTTTCAGTGTTCCAAATTTCGACGAAAACTGACGCAAATTTGTCGTTGCAACTCCTTTCGACGCTCCATACACTTTTATACAAGATAGTATGAAGCAGTTTGTCCGGCATAAGTGGAAGGGCCGGACAGATGGGGCAAGGAGGATGCAGAATGAAACAGGATGTCCCGTTGGTGAGGAGATTTTCGACGCTGGAACCGTATCAGGAGGCGTATACCCTTGCCTGTTCTCTGGAGACGGAGGGACAGGGCTGCTGGCTGACCGTGAGCCGGACAAAGGCTCCGGACGACCCGGCAGACACAGCCCGTACATGGGTCCCGGCCCCGGAAGAGGAGTGCGGACGGCTGCTGCAGTTTTTGTATGAGAATTCGGTCCAGCCGGAGCTGTGGCAGGATGTTATTTCCTGCTGGTATCCGCAGGCGGAGCAGGCAGAACACCTGCAGGAAGGGAGGCGCGTCGTGTGAGCTATGAGGAACAGAACGTCATATGGCGCGTAGCGCTGGCCAGCTATGACCCCAGAGAGATGCGGGTATGGACACGCTATCTCGAGGAGCGCAACCCGGCCATCCGCTGCACGGGCTACCGCAGCAGCCGGCCGCTGCTGGAACGGCTCGAGCAGGGCGATGTGGACGTTCTGGTGCTGGGCGGCAGGCTGGAGGACATGGACAGCATCCGGTTCCTGCCCAGGATACGCGGCCTTACCCGCAAGCCTCTGGTGCTTCTGCGGGACGACGGACGCAACGAGAAGTCGGCAGTGGAGAGCCTGAGTCAGGAGGATGCATGCTACCTCATCCGTCAGGCCACACTGGAAGATATGCTGCAGGAGCTGCGCGCCCCGGCCCACCGCCCGGCGGAGAGCCTGGAAAAACGCTGCGAGCGCATCTATCGCAGCTGGGGCGTGAGCACCTGCGACGCCAACAAGCGCTACCTGACCGGTGCGCTTCGGGTGATGATGGGCTCCGACCACCGTCTGGCCATCCGCAAGGAGATATTAGGGCCGGTGGCGGAGGAATACGGTCTCACCGTGGCGGCTGTGGACAGCGCCCTCCGACGGCTGCTGGAGACGCTGGACGAGACCGGTACCCAGACATGGCGGGATTTTCGAAAAGAGTATGGCTTAGAGCGCAGGAAGGTGACCATCGGCCGCCTGCTTTATGCGCTGGAAAGTAGACTGAGTCAGCAGTGAGGTGCTGACCACACGACGCGGAGGTAGAGCAGAATGCGCAGGCGAAACGATGGAGCAGGAGCCTCCCCTCAGGAGGAGTTTGGGGATGTGTGCTTCCATGCCCTTGGCATCATCGACCAGAACCGGGAGTATCTGCAGATGCATCTGCTGGCGTCGGCCGACCTGCCCACCCGGCAGGCACTTTCAGACATCCAGATAGAGTCTGCCCGGCTGGACCGCACGGTACGCAATGCCATAACACTTTATCAGCTGGAAAATGAAGAGCTGAGCGAGCTGCAGCCTCTGGACATGTGCGGTCTGCTGGAAAAGGCGGGGCGTCTGGCCCCGGACATCCGGCGGTCGCTGGAAATAACGCTCACGGCGGAGAGCGGGTGCATCGAGCACTGCGCCGTCATGGGCGTCCCCGATGAGGCCGAACAGCTGCTGCTCCACCTCATCTCCAACGCGCTGCGGGCCTGCGATGCAGGCGGCAGGGTGTGGGTGAGCCTGAAACAGAAAAAGACGGGCGTCGCGCTCCGGGTAGAAGACAACGGCTGCGGCCTGATGGAGGAAGACCCCATCGAGAACAACCGCCGCTTCCTCAGCGGCGCAAAGCTGGGCCTCCGCATCTGCAAGCTCATCTGCCGCCGTGCGGGCTGGAAGCTGACGCTGACGGCCCGGCCGGGCGGCGGCACCCGGGCGCAGGTGGTGTTCCCGCTGGCCTCCTGCGAGGACATCCCGCCGGAAATGGAACTCCACTCCGACGAGGAGAACGACATCCGCGCAGCGCGGTTCGCAAGCCGGGCGGCACAGGAGCTCCTTCTGCTGCGGAGATATTGAACGAGACAAAAAGGCATCTGCAATGCGGCCGGGACGGCGCAGCGCAGATGCCTTTGCTTTGTGCGCGGGACAGGGGAGAGAGCGGAAAAATTGACAGACGGTAAAGAATCTTAGCAGAAACAGCCCGAAATTCACAGAAAAGTTTGCGAAATTAACAAAATGTTTAACTTTGAAAGGTGATTTTACTGTTTCTAAGGTGTAAAATAATCCCGAATGATTGATTGTCAGCCGGATTTGGTTTATAATACGCATGTATGCGAGTCTGAGATTTGATTCGTTAGCAAACAACTTCTGCCCGGGCCGGAGAGTCCTGTGTGCAGAGGGAGAGTGCATTGTCCTTCAGGAGGAAAAACAACTGTGAGAGTAGGTCTTGACATCGGCAGCACTACCATCAAATGCGTGGTGCTGGATGAAAACGATACCCTTTTATATTCGACGTATGAGCGCCACTACAGCCACATTCTGGAGAAGGCGCAGGAGCTGCTGCGCCGCATCGACGCAGAGCAGCTGCATGGCCGGAAAGCGCTGCTCAGCATCTCCGGCTCCGCCGGCATGGGCCTGGCCGACAGCTGCGGCGTGCCTTTCGTGCAGGAGGTGTTCTCCACCCGTGTGGCGGTCAAAAAGTTCGTCCCTGCGACGGACTGCGTCATCGAGCTGGGCGGTGAGGATGCAAAGATCCTGTTCCTGACCAACGGCACCGAAGTCCGGATGAACGGCAGCTGCGCCGGCGGCACGGGCGCTTTCATCGACCAGATGGCGACGCTGCTCAAGATGGGTGCCGATGAGATGAACAAGGCGGCTGAACAGGCCACCCGTACTTACACCATCGCATCCCGCTGCGGCGTTTTCGCCAAGAGCGACGTGCAGCCCCTCATCAATCAGGGCGCAAAGACTGAGGACATCGCGGCCAGCATCTACAAGGCCGTGGTCAACCAGACCATCGCCGGTCTGGCACAGGGACGCCCCATCCAGGGCAATATCCTCTATCTGGGCGGTCCGCTGACCTTCAGCACCGTGCTGCGCAAGAGCTTCGACGAGGCACTGGGCGTCACCGGCACCTGCCCCGAGAACAGCCTGCTCTACGTTGCGCTGGGCGCTGCCCTCTACGCCGACAAGGAGTTCGTCCTCTCGGACGTGGCTGCTGCGCTGGATGAGTACGCCGCCACGGCGACCTACGCCAGCGAGCCGCCCCTCTTCGCCAGCAAGGAAGAGTACGAGGCATTCCACGCCCGCCATATGTCCCACAGCGTGCCGCGGGTGGCGTTCAGCGCCCAGTGCGGCCCGGTGCATATCGGCATCGACTCCGGCTCCACCACCGTCAAGCTGGTGGTCGTGGACGAGCAGAGCCAGATCCTCTACACCAACTATCAGCCGAACCTCGGCAACCCGCTGCCCCTTATCCGGCAGCAGCTGCTGAAAATTTATAAAGAGCACCCCGGCCTCAAGGTGGCCAGCGTGACCACCACCGGCTACGGCGAAGAGCTGGTCAAGAACGCCTTCCGCTGCGACTTCGGCCTCGTGGAGACCGTGGCCCACTTCACGGCAGCAAAATACTTCATGCCGGACGTGGACTTCATCATCGACATCGGCGGTCAGGACATGAAGTGCTTCAAGATCGAGGATGGTGCCATCAGTAACATCTTCCTGAACGAAGCCTGCTCTTCCGGCTGCGGCAGCTTTTTGCAGACCTTCGCGCAGGCACTGGGCTACGACGTCAAGGAGTTCGCGGCCCTCGGCCTCTTTGCCGACCGCCCCGTGGACTTGGGCAGCCGCTGCACCGTCTTTATGAACAGCTCGGTCAAGCAGGCCCAGAAGGACGGCGCGTCCATTGAGAATATCTCGGCGGGCCTGTCCATCAGCGTCGTCAAGAACGCGCTGTACAAGGTCATCCGTGCGTCCAGCCCCGAAGAGCTGGGCCGGAAGATCGTCGTGCAGGGCGGTACCTTCTACAATGAGGCCGTCCTCCGCGCCTTTGAGAAGGAGATGGGCGTCGAGGTCATCCGCCCCGACATCGCCGGTCTGATGGGCGCTTACGGTGCGGCCCTCTTCGGCCTGCGCCAGTGCCGCAAGAACGGCCAGACCACCTCCGCCATGATGAGCGAGGAAGAGCTGGAGAGCTTCGACCAGAAAGTCGTCAGCGTCAAGTGCGGCGGCTGCGGCAACCACTGCCAGCTCACCGTCAACACCTTCGCCGATGGCCGCAAGTTCATTTCCGGCAACCGCTGCGACAAGCCCGTCACCGGCAAGAGCGAGGACAACAGCCTCAACCTCTACGCCTACAAGCAGCAGCTTCTGGCCGGCTATAAGCCCGTGGCCGGTAAGCGCGGCTCCATCGGCATCCCGCTCTGCCTGAATATGTACGAGCTGCTGCCCTTCTGGCACGCCTTCTGGACAAAGCTGGGCTTTGCCGTCCACACCAGCCCGGTGTCCAGCCGCGGCCTCTATCTGGCCGGTCAGGCTACCATCCCCAGCGACACCGCCTGCTTCCCGGCCAAGCTCAGCCATGGCCACATCAAGGCCCTGACCCAGATACATCTGGACGCCATCTTCTACCCCTGCCTGACCTACAACATCGACGAGGGTCTGGGCGACAACCACTACAACTGCCCCGTCGTGGCCTACTATCCCGAAGTCCTCGCCGGCAACTGCCCCGAGCTGGAAGGCCAGAAGTTCATCTACGACTACGTCGGCATCCACCGTCCGAAGGATTTCGTCCACAAGATGGCGAAGGAAGTGCTGCCCAAGTATTTCGGCGGCATCTCCGAGAAGGAAGTGCAGGAGGCTGCCAACGCTGCCTATGCCGAGTATGAAGCCCACATGGCACAGATCCGGGTCAAGGGCAGCGAGATCATGGATGAGGCCCGCCGTCAGGGCAGGCGCATCATCGTGCTGGCCGGACGCCCCTACCATGTGGACCCGGAGATCAACCACGGCATCGACCACCTCATCACCCACCACGGCGCGGCGGTGGTCACCGAGGACAGCATCTCCAACCGCGTGGAGAAGTTCCCCACCAGCGTGCTGAACCAGTGGACTTACCACAGCCGCCTGTATGCCGCCGCCAAGTACTGCACCACCCAGAAGGATATGGATCTGGTGCAGCTGGTGTCCTTCGGCTGCGGCGTGGACGCCATCACCACCGATGAGACCCGCGAGATCCTGCAGGAGGGCGGCAAGCTCTACACCCAGCTGAAAATTGACGAGATCACAAACCTGGGTGCTGTCAATATCCGCCTGCGCAGCCTGTTCGCCGCGCTGGATGAGCGAGACGAAGATAAGAAGTAACATAGGAGGAACCTATGGAATACAATTACCCCAAATTCACCCCGGAGATGAAGAAAACTCACACCATCCTCATCCCCAACATGGCCATCACCCAGTTCCGCCTGCTGGAATACGCCCTGCGCTACGACGGCTACAAGTGCGAGATCCTTGGCAACTGCGGCAGCGCTGTGGCGCAGCTGGGCCTGAAATATGTCCACAACGACACCTGCTATCCGGCACTGCTGGTCATTGGCCAGTTCCTCGACGCGCTGAACAGCGGCAAGTACGACCTCGAGCACACGGCCCTGCTCATCACCCAGACGGGCGGCGGCTGCCGTGCCTCCAACTACATCCATCTGCTCCGCAAGGCGCTGGTCAAGGCAGGCTATCCGAACATCCCGGTGGCCAGCCTGAACTTCTCGGGCCTCGAGAAGGACAGCGGCTTCCAGATGACTCTGCCTCTGGCCCGCCGGGCCATCGCCAGCGTGTTCTACGGCGATATGCTCTGCGCCCTGCGCAATCAGGTCGCTCCGTATGAGAACGAGAAGGGCGCTGCCGATAAGATGGTAGACCTCTGGGTCGAGCGTCTGGGCCGTGTGCTGCTGGCGGGCAAGGGCTTCACCTCCCGCGAGATGAAGCACACCTTCCCCCTCATCGCAAAGGACTTTAGGTCCATTCCCGTCACCCGTGTGCCGAAGGTCAAAGTCGGCGTCGTGGGCGAGATCTATGTCAAGTACAGCCCGCTGGGCAACAACGACCTGCAGAAGTTCCTCGAGAGCCAGGACTGCGAGGTCAACTTCCCGGGTCTGATGGGCTTCGTGCAGTACTGCATCTTCAACATGGGCGAGGACCATGTCCTCTACGGCGGCAAGCTGGCCATGAAGATGGGGACCGACCAGCTGCTCAACTGGCTGGACAGCGTGGAGCGCTCCATGCTCAAGGCCGAGGCCGACGCCGGGTTCTACGCCCCCGGCCCCTTCAAGGAGCTGGTGGAAAAGCCCGAGGGCATCATCTCGCTGGGGGCCAAGATGGGCGAGGGCTGGCTGCTGACGGCTGAGATGATCGAGCTGGTACAGGGCGGTTACGGCAACATCGTCTGCGCACAGCCTTTTGGCTGCCTGCCGAACCACATCGTGGGCAAGGGTATGGTGAACAAGATCCGCGCGATGTACCCCAGCGCCAACATCACCCCCATCGACTACGACCCCAGCGCCACCAGAGTCAATCAGGAGAACCGCATCAAACTGATGCTGGCCGTAGCAAAGGAGCGTCTGAACGCCCCTGCCGAGGCGAAGCCCCTGACCGCCGAGGAGATCGCGGGCGGTGCGCCCAGCCTGTCCCACGTCTGAGAAACCACAGAAGAAACAAAGAAGCCGCACGGTACAGTTTTTCGCTGTACTGTGCGGCTTTTCTTATGCGCCGGAGCGCTTATTTCTTGTGATACTTGCGGTCTTCCTGCTCATAGGCGGGCTCGCAGGTGAGGTACATCCCCAGACGTTTGATGGTGTCCGTATCCACGCTGGACAGGATGACCGTGGAGTGCATGTCGCAGCCCTTGAGCTTGGAGAGCTGCTGCAGAGCGACAGCAGCCGTCTCATTCTCGGCGGCAGAGCTGGACAGCGCGATCAGGATCTCATCGGTGTGCAGGCGGGGATTCCGGCTGCCGAGGTAGTTGGTCTTGAGGGTCTGGATGGGCTCGATGGCGCGGGCGGAGACCAAATCGATCTCATGGTCGATGCCGGCCAGCTTCTTGAGGGCGTTGAGCAGGGCAGAAGAGGCTGCGCCCAGCAGGGGACCGTTCTTGCCGGTGACGACGGTGCCGTCCGGCAGCTCGATGGCGGCAGCGGGTGCGCCGCCGGTGCGCTCGGCCACGGCGTGAGCCTGCTTTTCCACGGCACGGTCGCCGACAGCCAGACCGGCCTGATTCAGCAGCAGCTCCAGCTTGAAGATCTCACTGTCCACGTTCTTGCCGGTCTTGTGGTCGCAGAGAGCCTTGAAATAGCGGCGGATGATCTCGTTGCGGGAGGCCTCGCGGCAGGCTTCGTCGTCCACGATGCAGTTGCCGGCCATGTTCACGCCCATATCCGTGGGGGACTTGTAGGGGCTCTTGCCTGCGATGAGCTCGAACATCGCGTTGACCACCGGGAAGATCTCGATGTCGCGGTTGTAGTTGACGGTGGTGACGCCGTAGGCCTCCAGATGGAAGGGGTCGATCATGTTCACGTCGTTCAGGTCGGCGGTAGCGGCCTCGTAGGCGAGGTTGACCGGGTGCTTGAGGGGCAGGTTCCAGATGGGGAAGGTCTCGAACTTGGCATAACCGGCCTTGACGCCCCGCTTGTGCTCGTGGTAGAGCTGGGACAGGCAGGTGGCCATCTTGCCGCTGCCGGGGCCGGGGGCCGTGATGACGACGAGGGGACGCTGGGTCTCGATGTAGTCGTTCTTGCCGTAGCCCTCGTCGCTGACGATGCGGGCCACGTCGTTGGGGTAGCCGGGGATCTTATAGTGGCGGAAGGTGCGCACGCCCACGCTGTTCAGCTTGTGCTCAAAGGCTTCGACCTCGGGGGCGGCGGTGTACATGGTCACGCAGACGCTGCCCACGAACAGGCCCATGCCCTGAAAGGCGTCGATGAGGCGGAGAACGTCGAGGTCGTAGGTGATGCCGTAGTCGCCGCGCACCTTGCTGCTGATGATGTCCTGCGCGCTGATGACGATGACGATCTCGGCCTGCTCCCTGAGCTGCAGCAGCATCTGCAGCTTGGAGTCCGGCTCAAAGCCCGGCAGCACGCGGGAGGCGTGGTAGTCGTCGAACAGCTTGCCGCCAAACTCGAGGTAGAGCTTGTTGTCGAACTGTGCGATGCGCTCCCGGATGTGCTGGGACTGCATCTGAAGATATTTCGCGTTGTCAAAGCCTTTTTTCATGGAATGCTCCTCTTCCTGATTCTACAACTTCATCTCCGGAACGTCGGTGGTGCGGCGGGCCGGAAGGTCACACAAACACCCTATAGTATAGCATACGACAGGCTTCGGCGCAATTATTTTTTAAGGGCTTCCTCGTGCTCCAGGTGCTCAAATTCTTCCAGCTCCTCGATGTCCTCTTTCAGGAACATCAGGCAGAAGCTGATGAAGAGCAGCAAGCAGGAAAGCCAGATGGCCCGGCTGCCCATGGGGGCCAGTGCAAGGCTGCCGAGGCCGGCACCCAGCGCGAACAGGAAGATGATGGCGAAGTAGTGCATCGCTTTGCCGAAGGCTTTGGCGCTGCCGCCCACCAGCCATGCGCAGAGGGAGTCCATGCCGCTGCGCAGATTGCCGATGCACATGGTGCTGGCGAAGGCATAGCCGTTCACCTTGCGGAAGGATTGTACCTGCATGGCGCAGGAGAAGGAGACGAGGGAGTTGGCCAGAAGATTCAGCTCCTGCGGCAAAAAGCCCACGACGAAGAGCAGCAGGATCTCGAACAGCACCACCAGCTGACGCCAGTGGAGCCACTGCATCCGCTTGAGCTTGAGGCGGATGAACTCGGCCACAAAAATGCCCAGCGCAAAGGCGCAAAGGGGCATCAGGTAGCGCAGTGCCTCGCTCCACTCGCCCGCAAACAGCTTGACGGCCATCAGCACGATGTTGCCGGTCTGGGCGTTGGCAAAGACCTTGCCGCGGTATAAATAGGTATAAACATCCTGTAAGCCGCCTGAGACGGAGAGAAACAGGGCGGTGATAAAGGCTTCGGACATCTGTCCGTGAGGTTTGAGAGATGGCATAAAAGCTCCTCCTTCTATCCAGAAAATAATTCCATGCCATACTATAGCGCAAAACCGGCGTTTTGTCAAAAACTGCGCCATATTTTTTATAGATAATGACGATTCCGGGCGGGTATCGCAGGATGCGCTTTGTTTTGCAATGCGGCGCAGACTGTGGTAGAATACATAAAACAGCTTTTTTCAGGAGAAGGAGGGGCTTTCTGTATGCCCAATATCATCGAGATCACGGATTTCCACGCGCCGGAGCTGGACCCTTATGCCCGGCTGACCCAGAACCAGCTGCGCAATCGCCTCGAGCCGGAGAAAGGCATCTTCATCGCCGAGAGCCCCAAGGTCATCGACCGGGCGCTGGACGCAGGCTACAAGCCCGTGTCCCTGCTGATGGAGCGCAAGCAGATCACCGGCCCGGCAGCGGGCATCCTGAGCCGCTGCGGCGACGCGCCGGTGTACACGGCAGATCGGGAGATGCTGGCAGAGCTCACCGGCTTTGAGCTGACCCGGGGCGTCCTCTGCGCCTTCCGCCGCCCGGCACCCCGCCCGGTGGAAGAGCTCTGCAAAAACGCCCGCCGGGTGGCCGTGCTGGAGGGTCATCGTGGACTCCACCAATGTGGGGGCCATCTTCCGCTCTGCGGCGGCACTGAACATGGACGCTGTCCTCATCAACCCCTCCTGCTGCGACCCGCTCTGACCGCCGCGCCGTCCGCGTCTAGCATGGGTACGGTGTTTCAGGTACCCTGGGGGCAGCTGGGCGAGACCCCGGCAGACTGGCCGGAGAAGGGGATGGACATCCTCCACTCCCTCGGCTTCAAGACCGCCGCGATGGCCCTCAGCGACCGCTCAGTGAGCATCGACGACGAGCAGCTTGCAAAAGAGCCGAAGCTTGCCATCGTGCTTGGCACCGAGGGCGACGGCCTCGCCGCCGGCACCATCGCTTCCTGCGACTACACGGTCAAGATCCCCATGTCCCACGGCGTGGATTCGCTGAATGTCGCTGCCGCCAGCGCCGTTGCGTTCTGGCAGCTGGGCAAACAATAAACGAAAAAGGAATGCCTCCCCGCCGGGGAGGCATTCCTTTTTATGCTCAGATACTTGCTAAGAATCGCTCAAAGCCTGCGCGGCCTGCCGTGTCCATCTTGTAGACGCCGGCGTCTGCGAGGACTTCGGCAAAGACATGGCCGATCTCGTCCTGCACGATGGTGTGGACATTTTCGGCGTTCAGCTCCGGATGGCGGGCGAGGATGTCCATCGCCCACTCGGCGTGCTTCTGGATGCTCTCGCCGTACGCAGCGGCGGGGGTACGGGCCGCGAGGGCGGCTTCCACATCGGCCATCTCGGCTTTCAGGCGGCTGGGCAGAACGGCCAGACCCATGACCTCGATGAGGCCGATGTTCTCCTTTTTGATGTGGTGGAGCTTTGCGTGGGGGTGATAGACGCCCAGCGGATGCTCCGGCGTGGTGATGTTGTTGCGCAGCACCAAATCCAGCTGGTACCTGCCGTCCCGCATCCGGGCGATGGGGGTGATGGTGTTGTGGGGTTCGCCGTCGGTCTCGGCGTAGACAAAGCAGCTCTCGTCGGTGTAGCCCCGCCATGCGGTCAAGATCCGATCGGCCAGCTCCACAAGGCGCTCGTCGTCGGCACAGGTGAGGCGGATGCAGCTCATGGGCCAGTGGACGATGCCGGCGTCCACATCCTCAAAGCCGGGGAAGACCCACTTCTTCTCGATGGGCGCTTTGGCCATGGCGAACTCGTAGTGGCCGCCCTGGAAGTGGTCGTGGCTCAGGATGCTGCCGCCCACGATGGGCAGGTCGGCGTTGCTGCCCACGAAGTAGTGGGGGAAGAGGGCCACGAAGTCCAGCAGCTTGCGGAAGGTGGCACGCTCGATCTTCATGGGGGTGTGGTGGTTGTTAAAGACGATGCAGTGCTCATTGTAGTAGACATAGGGGCTGTACTGGAAATTCCACGCACTGTCGTTGATGGTCAGCGGGATGATGCGGTGATTTTCCCGGGCGGGATGGTTCAGCCGGCCGGCATAGCCCTCGTTCTCCACGCAGAGCTGGCACTTGGGGTAGGCGCTCTGAGGAGCCAGCTTCGCGGCTGCGATGGCTTTGGGGTCTTTTTCGGGCTTCGACAGGTTGATGGTGATATCGAGGTCGCCATAAGGAGTCCGGGTCACCCACTTGACGTCCCGCTTGATGCGGTAGCGGCGGATGTAATCGGTGTCCTGGCTGAACTTGTAGAACCAGTCGGTGGCGGCCTGGGGGCCGTCGGTCTCGTACCGCTCTTCGAAGTTGGCGCGGACGATGCTGGGGCGGGGCGTCAGCACACCCATGAGCCGGGTGTCGAAGAGGTCGCGGGCCGTGGGGCTGTCGTCGCAGACGCCCCGGGCTGCGGCATCGTCCACCAGCGTTTTCAGAATGCTCTCGAGGTCGGCGTAGCAGACGTCGCCCTCCGGCTCCGTGAAGCTGTCGAGCTGCATGGTCATGAGCAGCTGGTTGCGGATGTAGATCTCGTCGTCAGGCAGGATGAGGCCGGTGTCCAGACCGTAGTTGACGAGCTGCTGGATGGCAGTGGAGATCATAGGACAGCGCCTCCCTCCGGACGGATGGACAGGACGTGGCAGCGGCCCTCGCCGAGGATGGCTTCCATACCGGCCTTGAACTCATCCAGCATCTCCACAGGCACGAAAGCCTGCACCGTGCCGGCGAAACCGCCGCCGTGGACGCGGACAGCGCCCTTATCGCCCAGCAGATGCTTGGCGGCAGCGATGGTCACGCCCACTTCCTGATGCTCCTTGTAGCCTGCGGGGATGACGTTCTGCAGATACTCCCAGCTGCTGCGGCCGGACTCGTTCACGAGGCAGAGGAAGGTGTCGAAGTCGCCATCGTGGAGTGCGGCCACCTGCTTTGCCACACGGTCGTTGTCGGCGTAGACGTGGAAGGCGCGGAGGACGGCGCGGTCGCCGCACTGCCTGCGGCACTCGGGCAGCTTTGCAAGGAAGGTCTCGAACGGCACATCCCGCAGCACCTCGCCGCCGCAGACAGCGGCCACGGCGCGGCACTCAGCCGGGATGGCGGCGTACTCGTCGGTCAGGTCGGCGTGGTCTGCGCCGGAGTCGAGGATGCAGAGGGCCAGACCAGCCTTGGAGAAGTCCACAGCCACAGGCTCCACCACGGGCTTTGCGGGGCTGGCGAAGTCGATGGTGATGATGTTGCCCACGCTGGAAGCCATCTGGTCCATCAGGCCGCAGGGCTTGCCGAAGTAGACGTTCTCAGCCCACTGGCCGATCTGCGCGATGGCGATGGGGGAGACCTTCTCGGCCATGAAGCAGTCGTTCAGGATGACGCCGATGAGCACCTCAAAGGCGGCAGAACGAGGAGACGCCGCTGCCCTTCGGCACGTTGGAAGAGATCGTAAATGTCCAGACCGGCCAGCTTTGCGCCCCGCTGGGTGAAGGCGGCGCACTCGCCGCGCAGCAGGGCGGCGGTGGTGTTCTCCTCTTCCTTGCGGGCCTCGAGGTCATTCAGATCGATGACGCACAGATCATAGCCCTCGCTCTGGACGCGGAGTTGGTTCTTGTCGTTG
>ENA-OQJK01000202-OQJK01000202.1-human-gut-metagenome-genome-assembly--contig:-NODE-202-length-12755-cov-3.670811_pt1 | contig 12755 bp, 16 predicted proteins | sample MGYA00242605_ERZ504771 | MGnify/ENA primary metagenome ERZ504771 (study PRJEB26092, sample SAMD00036353) | human gut metagenome | host: Homo sapiens | study: EMG produced TPA metagenomics assembly of... | reverse complement strand
TAAAAACCCGTAAAAACAACAATAAAACAACGGAAATGTATTGACTTTTTATGACCGATAGTGTAAAATCACAGGTAGAAACGTCAAAAACTATATCAATGCCTTAAGGAGGAAAATGAGCATGGTAAACGAATATGAAATCAAAAAACAGATCTGCGACATCGGAAGAAGAATCTACAGCCGCAACATGGTAGCTGCAAACGATGGTAACATCTCTAGTAAAACTGAACGACAACGAATTTCTTTGCACACCTACAGGGTGTATCCAAAGGTTTTATGACACCGGAGTATATCTGTAAAGTAGACAGAGAGGGAAATGTGATCCAGGCTAACCCGGGATTCAAACCATCCTCTGAAATCAAAATGCATATGAGAGTTTATGAGAAGAGACCGGACGTAGGTTCTGTTGTGCATGCTCATCCGATTTATGCAACATCTTTTGCAATTGCAGGTATTCCGCTGACACAGCCGATCATGCCTGAAGCAGTTATCTCACTTGGATGCGTTCCGATCGCTGAATACGGTACACCATCTACAATGGAGATTCCGGATAATCTTGAGAAATACCTTCCATATTTCGATGCAGTTCTTCTTGAGAACCATGGAGCATTGACATGGAGCACAGACTTAAACGCAGCTTACATGAAGATGGAATCTGTTGAGTTCTACGCACAGCTTCTGTATCAGTCAAAAGTTCTTGGCGGACCTAAGGAATTTGATGAGAAGAACATTGAGAAACTTTATGAAATTCGTCGTAAATTCGGTATGGCTGGTAAACATCCGGCAAACCTCTGCCTGAACAAAGACGGCAAGAACTGTCATAACTGCGGTGGAGCATGTCAGGACGGAGAATTCAAGAAATTCCCTGGATATCAGTATGATTTCGTAGGTGGAGATTCAAAACCGGCAGAGAATAATGCTGCATCTGATGCACAGTTAGTTGCTGAGATTACAAAACAAGTAATGGCTCAGTTAGGAATGAAATAAGAGCATAGATAATCAAGGAGGACAGTCTCATGCCAATTAATGAGAATATGGTACAGGAAATTGTACAGGAAGTTATGGCAAAAATGCAGATAGCAGACGCTCCGACTGGTAAACATGGCATTTTTAAAGAAATGAATGATGCAATTGAAGCTGCCAAGAAATCACAGCTTATTGTAAAGAAAATGTCCATGGATCAGAGAGAAAAAATTATTACCTGCATTCGTAAGAAAATAAAAGAAAATGCAGAAGTAATGGCACGCATGGGTGTGGAAGAGACCGGTATGGGAAATGTAGGAGATAAGATTCTCAAACATCATCTCGTAGCTGATAAGACACCGGGAACAGAAGTTATTACAACAACTGCATGGTCAGGAGACAGAGGATTAACTCTTATTGAAATGGGACCTTTCGGTGTGATCGGTGCGATTACTCCATGTACCAATCCAAGTGAAACAATTTTATGTAATACAATGGGAATGCTTGCAGGAGGAAATACAGTTGTATTTAATCCTCATCCGGCAGCAATCAAGACTTCCATTTATGCGATCAATCTTCTGAATGAAGCATCATTAGAGTCCGGCGGACCGGATAATATTGCGGTTACTGTAGAGAAACCTACTCTTGAAACTAGCAATGTAATGATGAAACATAAAGACATCCCGCTTATTGCAGCAACCGGGGGACCTGGAGTTGTAACTGCAGTTCTTTCTTCCGGCAAACGTGGCATTGGTGCAGGTGCAGGAAACCCTCCGGCACTTGTTGATGAAACAGCTGACATCCGTAAAGCGGCAACAGACATTGTAAACGGATGTACATTTGATAACAATCTTCCATGTATCGCAGAGAAAGAGATCGTAGCAGTTTCTTCTATCGTAGATGAGTTGATGCATTATCTTGTAACTGAGAATGATTGTTATCTTGCATCTAAAGAAGAACAGGATAAACTTACAGAAGTAGTTCTGGCAGGCGGAAAACTGAACCGTAAATGTGTCGGACGTGACGCAAGAACACTTCTTTCCATGATCGGTGTCAATGCACCGGCAAATATCCGCTGTATCGTATTTGAAGGACCGAAGGAACATCCGCTGATCACAACAGAGCTTATGATGCCGATCCTTGGTGTAGTAAGAGCAAGAGATTTTGATGATGCAGTGGAACAGGCAGTATGGTTAGAACACGGAAATCGCCATTCTGCACATATCCATTCAAAGAATATTGATAATATTACAAAATATGCGAAAGCAATTGATACAGCAATCCTTGTAAAGAATGCACCATCCTATGCTGCATTAGGATTTGGCGGTGAAGGCTATTGTACATTTACAATCGCAAGCCGTACAGGTGAAGGTCTTACCTGCGCAAGTACATTTACCAAGAGAAGACGCTGCGTAATGGCAGACAGCCTTTGCATTCGTTAAAGATGATGAGTTAAGGAGAGAAAGAACATGGACATGAATAATGTAAATATAGAAGAAATCGTGAAACAGGTTCTCTCCGGCATGACAGGAAATGCACCGGCAGCAGCAACAGTTTCTGCACCGGCAGCAACAACTGGAATCCCGAAGACAGCCAGAGTAGCTGTATTAACTGAAAAGGAACATTTCGAACTGAAAGAATATCCGATTCCTCCGATTGGAGATGACGATATCCTGGTTAAAGTTGAAGGATGCGGTGTGTGTGGTACAGATGCACATGAATTTAAAAGAGATCCATTTGGCCTGATCCCGGTAGCACTTGGACATGAAGGTACAGGTGAAATCGTGGCTATGGGTAAGAATGTTAAAGTAGATACTGCAGGAAAACCTGTAAAGGTTGGCGATAAAGTCGTTACCTGTATGATCTTTAAAGATGATCCGGAAATCACAATGTTCGACCTGAACAAGAAGAACGTAGGTGGAGCTGACGTATATGGACTTCTTCCGGATGATGATGTACATCTTAACGGATGGTTCTCCGATTACATCTTCTTAAGAGGTGGAAATTTCGGAACTACATTCTTTAATGTAAGTGATCTGGATCTAGATTCCCGAATCCTCATCGAGCCATGTGCAGTACTTGTACATGCAGTTGAGAGAGCAAAAACAACCGGAATCCTTCGTTTCAACAGCAGAGTTGTAGTTCAGGGCTGCGGACCAATCGGTCTGATCTGCATTGCAGTACTTCGTACTATGGGCGTAGAACATATCTGCGCAGTAGACGGAAATGAGAAACGTCTTGAATTTGCGAAGAGAATGGGAGCAGATACAAGTGTTAACTTCATGAACTTCAAAGGAATCGAAGCACTGACAGAGGCTGTAAAAGAAGCACAGGGTGGACACCTTGCAGATTTTGCATTCCAGTGTACAGGAAATCCAAAAGCTCATGCAAATATTTATAAATTTATCCGTAACGGCGGCGGCCTTTGCGAACTTGGTTTCTTCATCAATGGTGGAGATGCTACAATTAACCCGCACTTTGATCTTTGCTCCAAAGAAATCAATCTGGTTGGTTCCTGGGTTTACACTCTCAGAGATTATGTTACAACATTTGATTTCCTTAAGAGAGCAAATGCAATCGGTCTTCCAATGTCTGAGTTAATTACAGACAAATTCCCGTTAGAGCAGATCAATGAAGCTCTTCAGACAAACCTGGCAATGACAGGACTTAAGATCGCAGTTGTAAACAAATAGTTACTGTTCACCGGTAATATTCCGCAAAGAGTATTGCTGAGAATGGAGTGAACAGTAGCAACAAATAATAAGCCTGGCAATAGAGGAGAAAAGAAATGGCAGAAGCTGTAGGAATTTTAGAGGTATTCGGGCTGGCGACAGCCTTTGTAGCAGGCGATGCCGGATGTAAGGCAGCAAATGTCCGCCTGGAGGTTTTTGATAAAAACAAACCAGCCAATGCTGACAGCCTGCCGGTACCGCTCCTTGTCTGCATTAAATTCAGAGGAAGTGTAACTGATGTTACAGCGGCTGTGGAAGCAGGCATGGAAGTTGCAAACAGAATGACTGGTGTGGTACAGCATTATGTGATCCCGAACCCGGAAGAGGGAACGGAGAAAATGCTGAAGATCAGCGCCCTGGATAAGGATTAGCAGTTGCATATCCATTGGGCATCAGTTAAAATATAATCAGATATTTATTTGTAGATTCAGGAGGAAGCAGAAATGGCACAGGAAGCATTAGGAATGGTAGAAACCAGAGGACTTACAGCAGCAATTGAAGCAGCTGATGCAATGACAAAAGCAGCTGAAGTAGCATTAGTAGGAACAGAGAAGATCGGATCCGGACTTGTAACAGTTATGGTACGCGGAGACGTAGGAGCTGTTAAGGCAGCAGTAGAAAGCGGAAGCGCAGCAGCATCCAGACTTGGCGAATTAGTTGCTACTCATGTAATTCCGAGACCTCATACAGACGTAGAGAAAATCCTTCCAAGCATCTGACCAGCAGATTGAGAAGTATAAAAAAGGAGTTCGCTCATGAGTAAATCATATGGATTTATAGAAATCACTGGTGTCGTTGCAGCAATCGATGCACTGGACATCATGTGCAAAACTGCAGACGTTGAGCTGGCGTCATGGGAACGTAAGCTGGGCGGACGACTGGTTACTATTATAGTTGAAGGCGATGTATCTGCCGTTACAGAAGCAGTAAATGCAGCAGCGACAGGTGCGATCAAGAAACCGGTAAGTTATGCAGTAATTGCACGTCCCCACGAAGAAATCGTCAGAATGGTGGAATTAAGTGCAAGTCGCTGGAAGAACAATCAGGGGGATGAATAATGGCTGAAGAGAAGAAACCGGAAGCAGATAAAAATGCCCCTAAAAAGGCAGCCGCTCCAAGAAGAACGAAAGCAAAAACTTCTTCAAAACCGGAAGTAAAAGCTCAGACGGCAGATACGGCGGCAGAAACAGCAAATAAAACAGAATCCCAGAAAGAACAGATAAAGGAAACAGTATCTCATAAGGAGGAGAAAGTTATGACACAGGAAGCATTAGGAATGGTAGAAACCAGAGGACTTACAGCAGCAATCGAAGCAGCAGACCAGATGTGCAAGGCTGCTAACGTAGCATTAGTAGGAACAGAGAAGATCGGATCCGGACTTGTAACAGTTATGGTACGTGGAGATGTAGGAGCTGTTAAATCAGCAGTAGAAAGCGGAAGCGCAGCAGCATCCAGACTTGGTGAATTAGTTGCTACACACGTAATCCCAAGACCACATACAGATGTAGAGAAAATCCTGCCTGTATTAAAATAGTAATCCATCGTAACTGTCCGGTATCTGCACAGCAGACTGCCGGATGGTTATAATCCGTCATATTTGACAGAAAGCAGGTGTATTCTTGGAATCTAATAATATTGAACTGATTACCAGAATGGTCATTCAGGCAATCAATCAGAATGAAAAAAAAGGCGATGGATTCATGGTTCCCATCGGGGTTTCCGCAAGACACATTCACCTGACACAGGAACATGTAGAAGCATTGTTCGGACCCGGATATCAGCTTACGAAGAAGAAAGAGCTGATGGGAGGTCAGTTTGCTTCTAATGAAACAGTTACCATTGTGGGACTGAAACTTCGTGCCATTGAGAATGTAAGAATCCTTGGACCGGTGCGTAAAGCTTCACAGGTTGAGGTATCTGCGACAGATGCCATTAAGCTTGGAATGAATGTTCCGGTTCGCGAATCCGGAGACGTTGCAGGAAGTGCACCAATCGCAATCGTAGGTCCAAAAGGAGCAGTTTATCTGAAAGAGGGATGTATCGTGGCAATGCGCCATATACATATGTCTCCGAAAGATGCACAGGCTGCAGGTGTGAAGGACGGCGATATCGTATCAGTAAAGGCAGATAATGAGAGAGGAACCATCTTCAATCAGGTCAAGATCCGTGTAGACGACAGCTTTACACTGGAAATGCATATTGATACAGATGAAGCAAATGCAGCAAAGATTGCTACAGGCACTACCGTAACAATAATTAAATAATATCGGGGGCCAAAGGTCAAAAAGCCGTTCGTGCCTGCACGATAAGGTTTTTGAACAGAAACCCTTAAGCGTTAATTGGGGGCAGAAGTATTTGCCCCCAATATTATTATCAGAAACAATTTGGAGGCTCATATGATCGTAGGCAAAGTTGTAGGAAGTGTGGTATCCACACGAAAGAGTGAGAAGCTGATTGGAAGTAAATTTATGATTATCGAGCCTGTGCATCATATGAAAGGCGACCTGAGCCAGCTGGTTGCGATCGATATGATCGGAGCCGGAGTTGGTGAATATGTATTGGTGGCACAGGGAAGCGCAGCAAGAATAGGCTGCGGCGTAGAAACAGCACCGGTAGATGCCGCAATTGTCGGTATTATTGATGACGGTGCAGGATTGGAGTAACGCCATGGAAATCAAAGAATTACAGGATATTATACAGCAGAATGGTGTGGTAGGTGCCGGCGGAGCCGGATTCCCTACTTATATGAAGCTTACAGACAAGGCCAATACCATTCTTATGAACTGTGCAGAGTGTGAACCATTACTGAAATTACACAGACAGTTATTGGAAAAACACGCATATGAAATTATGAAAACATTCCATATGATCCAGGAGACGGTTGGTGCTTCTGAAGCAATTATTGGAATTAAGAAGTCTTATGTACAGACAATTCATGCATTAAATCAGCATATTGAAGAATTTCCTGGCATGAGGCTGCATCTTCTGGACGAAGTTTATCCGATGGGAGATGAGGTTGTACTTATTTATGAGGCAACCGGAAGAGTAGTACGGCCGGGAGGACTGCCGATCGAGCAGGGAGTAGCCGTATTTAACGTTGAAACTGTATACAATGTATATCGTGCTGTGGAAGAGAAGCAGCCGGTTACAGACAAATATGTATCTGTTGTTGCAGAAGTAAGTGATCCTGTTACAGTGAGAGTTCCCCTGGGATGTACTCTGGAGGAAGTGGTAGCACAGGCAGGCAGCACAACAGTGAAGGATCCTGTCTATTTCGTAGGCGGCCCGATGATGGGGCGTATCGGAAATGGTTCAGATCCGGTGACAAAGACAACAAATGCGATTTTGGTCCTTCCAAAAAGACCATCTTATTGTAGCGAAGAAGCAGCGGACTTCTTCCATAGATTTAAAACGTGCAGCATCTATCTGCTGCCAGTGCAATACCTGTACAGATTTATGTCCGAGACATAATCTGGGACATCCGATCGATCCGGCGAAATTTATGAGGGCTGCATCAAATAATGATTTCAGAGACCTGAATCCATATATAGATGCTTCCTTCTGCAGTTCCTGCGGTGTATGTGAGATGTACTCATGTCCGCAGAGTCTTGCACCGAGAAGTCTTCTCGCAGATATGAAGGGCGGTCTGAGAAAAGCAGGTATCCGTCCTCCGCAGGGTGTACAGCCGAAACCGGTACAGGAATCCAGAGAATACCGTAAGGTTCCGGAAGAACGTCTGATGGCGCGACTTGGTCTTACGAGATATGACAAGGATGCTCCTCTGAAAGAAGAACTTGTACAGGTTAAGAAAGTAAGGATATTATTGAGCCAGCACATCGGAGCACCTGCACAGGCAGTGGTCAAAGCCGGTGATGAGGTAACAAGAGGGCAGATGATCGCACAGCCGGCACAGGGCTTAAGCGTTGGTATTCATGCTTCTGTCAGCGGTAAAGTAACAGAAGTAACAGACCGTTACATTATTATTGCAGTAAAGTAGAAAGGACGTGCACAAAATGAGTAAAGCAATCGGAATGATTGAATTTAAAACCACATCTACAGGCGTTACTGCAGCAGATGCTATGGTAAAAACATCTGAGGTAGAGATCGTCGAGGCACAGACCGTATGTCCTGGTAAATATATTGCAATTATTACCGGTGACTTAAGTGCGGTAAAGGCCGCCGTTGATACGGCAGTAACTACATATGAGGATAAATGCATTGACAGCTTTGTGCTGGGCAATCCGCATGAATCCATTTTCCCGGCAATTTACGGAACTACTCAGGTAGAAGATATCAGTGCGCTGGGAATTCTTGAAACTTATGATGCAGCTTCCATTATCGAAGCAGCAGACCAGGCAGCTAAGACTGCGATCGTAGATTTGATAGAACTTCGTATTGCCAAAGGTATGTGCGGAAAATCATATATGATGATCACCGGTGAAGTTTCTGCGGTAGAGGCTTCCATTGACAGGGCAAAAGAACTTGTAGCTGCCAAGGGTATGTACCTGGATTCTTCCGTTATCGCACATCCTGACAGAAGAATGATCGACAGTATTTTATAATATCCGGGGTAAGAAGTTTCTGACCTTGACACTCATAAAAAATTTCTCAAAAAAAGGGGGCAAAGATATGCTTGCGCTGGAGAGAAGAAATCTGATTCTCGAAAAATTACAGGCAGAAAAGCGGGTGGTGGTCAGCGAGCTGAGCCAGCTTTATGACGTCTCTGAAGAGACCATACGCCGTGATCTGGATAAACTTGAAAAGGAAGGACTTGCGATAAAAAGTTATGGCGGTGCTGTGATCAATGAGGATGTAAGCATTGATTTGCCTTTCAATGTACGTAAGAACCAGAATGTTACAGGAAAGCAGAAAATGGCTGAACTTGCAGCTTCCCTTGTGAAAGACGGAGATCATATTTTCCTGGATGCGAGTACTACGGCAGTTTTTGTGGCGAAAGCATTAAAGGAAAAAGAACGTCTTACCGTAATTACCAATTCCATGGAAATACTTCTGGAGTTAGCTGATGTATCCGGGTGGAACATTATCTCCACCGGAGGCGTAATGAAAGAAGGATATCTGGCTTTTCTTGGATCAAAGACAGACGAATCCATACGTTCTTATTATGTAGATAAGGTTATCTTTTCGTGTAAGGCACTGGATCTGGAATGGGGGATTATGGAATCTCAGGAAGCTTTTGGCTCTACCAAGAGAGCGATGATCGGTTCCGGACGAAAGAGAATTCTGGTTGTTGACAGTTCTAAATTTGATCAGACAGCGTTTTCCGTAGCAGGAAGCATGAAAGAAGTAGATATTATAGTGACGGACAAAGAACCGACAGAACGTTGGAAGAAGCACTTTGAGAAATTTAATGTAAAATGCCTATATCCTGTCTGATAAAGAAAATAGGAGTATGATACAATGAATACTTTTGAGATGAAAACCGCGATCCATTTTGGGGATAACGCGTTAGACAGATTAAAAGAGATCCCGTATAAAAGGGTTCTCATTATAACAGATCCATTTGTGGTACAAAGTAAAATGATCAATCTGATCACTGCTCCTTTAAACAGTGCAGGTATTGAATACGATATTTTCCATGATGTTGTGCCGGATGCACCTGTGGACAAGATTGCAGAAGGGGTAAAGAAGTTCCTGGAATATCAGCCGGAAGCAGTTGTTGCAGTCGGTGGTGGTTCTGCGATTGATTCTTCCAAGGCAATCAGAGAATTTGCACTGAAGATCAACAATTACGGAAAAGTAGGTCTGATCGCAATTCCGACGACAAGTGGTACCGGATCAGAAGTTACTTCTTTTGCAGTAGTAAACGATACTGCAGCACATGTAAAATATCCGCTGATCTCAGAGAGCCTTACAGCAGATGAAGCAATTCTGGATGCAGAACTTGTAAGGAGTGTTCCGCCGGCCATCACAGCGGATACTGGTATGGACGTGTTTACACATGCGCTGGAATCATACGTAAGTACTGCACATAATGAATTCTCTTCTGCACTTGCGGAGAAAGCGATTGAAATTTGCGGAGTATTCCTGCTGAGAGCATATCTGGATGGCAGTGATATGCATGCGCGTAAGAAAATGCATGTAGCTTCCTGTCTGGCTGGTTTATCCTTTAATACAGCAGGTCTTGGAATCACTCACAGCATGGCTCATCAGCTGGGAGCAATGTTCCATATTCCGCATGGAAGGGCAAATGCTATGCTGCTTCCGCATATCGTAGAATTTAATTCTGATATTAATAAGCACAGTAAGAGCCAGAAAGAGTATCTTCCGGCTGTAAAGAGATACGCCAATGTTGCGCACATTCTCGGACTGAGCAATTATAATAAAGTAATGACGGTCCGTTCTCTGGTAAACTGGATTCAGTTTATGCAGAAAGAGATGAATATTCCGCTGACGATTCAGGAACTGGGAACAATTGCACCGGAAGAATATTTTGCAGCAATTGACAAGATGGCAGACGCAGCACTTGCAGATGCCTGCACAGTGAATAATCCGAGAGTTCCGACTAAGGAAGATATTATAAAGATTTATACGAAATTATGGTCATTCTGAAAATGAAGACAATAATTTCCGGCAGATGCTGACTGCCGCTGAAATCAGATACAGGAGATGGAGAAGAGATGAGTATTTATACAAAAAGAGGAGACAGAGGAATTACAGATATGGCTCATGTCGGTAATATTTCCAAGTCTGATGACCGTATCCGCCTTATGGGTGAGGCTGATGAACTGAATAGTCATATTGAACTTGTAAAAAGTATGCTCCGTCAGTCAGAAATACTTCAGTTTCTTGAACGTATTCAAAAGAATCTTGATCTGATCGCAGCGGGAGTCAGTAACCCATATGATCGTGACTGTAAAGTCAGTGAAAAGGAAACAGCAGTGTTGGAGGCGGAAACAGATAAACTGGAAGCACTGTGCGAAAAGCCTGTTCCGGAGAAGTTTACAGGAAAGAGCCGACTGGCTGCAGAGATAGATATTGCACGTACTGTTGCCAGAAGAACAGAGCGCTGCCTTGCACAGGTCAGCGTGAAGTTTGGCGCAGATACAGAGAGTAAGAGATTTCTTAACCGCCTTTCGGATTATCTGTATATTTTGGCGAGATATATAGAGTATTACTCTGATCTTTCAGTGGAACTGTCTGATGATCATGCGGGTGCATTGGCGAAAACGTCTGATAATAATACAGATGCATTGCCGGAACCGTCCGACAGTAATACAGATGTATTAAAAAAGACGGCAGATATCAATGAAGCCGTCATCCAGGAGGTTCTTAAACGAATGGGAATTCAGAGCAGGATAACATTGGATACAGCGAAGAAACTGATCGAGAGACTGGAGCAGGAAGCTGTGCGCAGAGGGCAGCGTGCGGTAATCGCGGTCTGCAATCCGGAAGGAAATCCGGTTGCGGTCCATGTGATGGATGGAGCATTCCTTGTAAGCTTCGATGTGGCAATGAAGAAAGCCTATACTGCAGTGGCAGTGAAGATGTCTACAATGGAACTTTCGAAGATCGCACAGCCCGGAGGAACCTTTTATGGCGTTGACAAGCTGGATGGTGGAAAAATCGTTATTTTCGGCGGCGGTATTCCGCTGAAGTCCGGAAATACAATTATCGGTGGACTTGGAATCAGCGGCGGTACAGGAGAAGAAGACCATAGTCTGGCAGAGTATGGTCAGTCTGTGTTAAATGAAATATTGTAAGATGGATGACAACTATTTGGCAGTCCGCTGTTGAAGGCACCAGACAGTTGCGAAGGAGTATTAAAAAGATCAGAACAGTTCCGAAGAGAGCTGTTCTGGTCTTTTTGCGATGTACTGATTTATCTTCGCTTATATTTCCCGGGAGTCATGCCTTTGTATTTCTTAAAAGTACGTATAAAATAACTCAGATCATTAAATCCGTTCCTGTAAGCAATTTCTGTGATTGAATCATCAGTAGCCGCCAGTTGTAAACAGGCTTCTTCAATTCTCTGTCTGTTCAGATAATCCACAGGAGTCTGATGTGTCATTTCCGAAAAGAACCTGCAGAAATATTTCGGTGACATAGAGACAGAAGCAGACAGTTCCTGAAGTGTGATAGGATTGGCATAATTTTTTTCGATAAATTCCAGAACCTGCTTCAACTGGAGAATACGTTTATAGTCTCTGCGCGTTCGGGTAGGATTTTCGATAAAGTAATGATTACTGAAAATCAAACCAAAAAAGTGGTAAAATTGTCCAAATACAGTCAGCTCATATCCGGTATCTTTTTCATACATGGCATCAAACAGAACAGAAATACAGTTCAGAATCTGTGGATGCTCATCTGAAAAATGTGGAAAAAGCATTGTTTCCTGATGCAGGATTTTCTGGATATATTCTCCGCATACAGGATTGTTTTTCAAAAAAGTGTTCATATCAAAAACAATGCACTGATATACACAATCATGGGGAATTCCTGAATGAAGGATTCCACTATGTACAAAAATGACATCATTCTTAACTGCTGTAAAACTTTTTTCGTCTAAAGTGACAGTAAGAGAACCTTCCAGAATACGAATTATTTCATATTCCACATGCCAGTGATAAGACATGACATATCTGGGATGTGTATGATCGATGTGATGAAACTCAAATGGAAACTCATAAGTGCCTCTTGGACGGTCTTCATTATGGTCTAAATCATGCAAAAGAACTTTCCTCCTTACAAAATTTACAGAAATTTTATGATTAAAACAGAAAAAGTGAATATTGTACTGTTTTTTGCTATTATAACACAAGTAATTTTCTGAATGCAATTATATAATAGATATCAGTAACAAAGTTGAGTGGTCAGGCTGCTGTGAACGGAGTGAACAGTGGTTATCGGGCTACTTGGCACAACAGGTGTAGAGGTTATTATTTTTGTTATATTTGTCAGTCAGAAGATGCTGCGAAAAAGTGAAAATGTAATCTTGGGGGTTAGAGCGTGTCTGAAAAATCATTCCCGCAATCTGCACGCCCCACTTTGCGGGATATTTCACCCGAATTCAGTTGCCGTAGCCCGCTACGGCGCCCTCAT
>ENA-OQJK01000200-OQJK01000200.1-human-gut-metagenome-genome-assembly--contig:-NODE-200-length-12796-cov-2.524588_pt1 | contig 12796 bp, 14 predicted proteins | sample MGYA00242605_ERZ504771 | MGnify/ENA primary metagenome ERZ504771 (study PRJEB26092, sample SAMD00036353) | human gut metagenome | host: Homo sapiens | study: EMG produced TPA metagenomics assembly of... | reverse complement strand
CCGTCTATGGTATCAATCAGACTTGCGGCGGTACTGCGGATTGTTTCAAGAGAGCCTTTCAGTTCTGCAAGTTCTTTTCCGCTGCTCCACCCGGCGACATATCCAAACGAATAGTCCGACGTATCAAGCCCGTAATGTTGGCAGACCGCATAGGCGACGCTTTCCGCCTGTACCTCGCGGGTGCGGCGGTCGGGGGCGTTCCGGCATGGCAAGGGCGGTATCATGCAGCGTGGCGTGGGCGATTTCATGGATTGCGGTCTTGATATTCTGCAATTCGTCCATACCCTCGTTGATGAAGATACGCTTTTCCTCGTAATTGCAGCGTCCTTTTACGCCGTCGCTTAATGCTTCAAATCCCATAGCAAAGGGGGAAGTCTTTTCAAGGGCAGCGAAAAAATCCTTGTATTGTTCCACGTTGCCCGTCAGCTCATAGGTAAGGGCAGGAAGCTCCTTTCCCTCGGTCTGTGAAATATCAAAGACAGATACTACACGAAAAGCGGGTATCTTGATTTCCTTTTCCTCGGTAACAGGCTTCCCGTCTTTATCGAAAACAGGCTTTTGGGTGTCCGGGTCGATTTTTTCCACCTGTTTCTTAACGGTAAACGGGGACGGCGCAAGTATCTTGATAGCTTTTTCTCCCGGCTTTACATGGCGGTCAAATTCCTTTTCCCATTGTTTATAGCCTTTCACAAGATTGCCGCCCTGCATGGCGATAAGGATTGTATTGTTAAGGCTGTAATCATGGAATTTTTGACATAGTACGCAGATAATCGGCGTAACGGTCGCTTTCATACAGTTCTAAAATACCCTGTTCCAGTCGGTCGGTAATCTCTTTCATTTTGTCGGCTGGCTTTTCAGAAGATAGGATAATCGGGAGAACCGGGGGCTGCTCTGTGGCGGTGGTTTGTATGGCTACGGAAGCGTCAAGGTCTGCCTGTTCCTTTTCCTGTACTGGCGGCTGCGGCGTTACCCGGTATTCCTCCGGCACGTCGCGCCCGTCGTACCATTCTGTAAATGTGTTGCGGTTATTGTAGATATAGCCCTGCTCGGTAAATCTGCCCCCGTCATTGATAGCAGAGTCCCGCCCGTATCCCTCATACATGAAATATTTTTTTGCTTCTTCGGGCAGCTCCAACTCGTCCAGTTCTTCAATCAGATAATGCCCGTAATCTTCCTCACTCTGTACGGACGGGTAAAGCCAGTAACAATCAAGGTTTTGTGCAAGGTTGATGATGTCCTGCAAGTCCCTTGTATGGTCGCCGTATGCCATAGCTGCAACAAATTTTTCCCTGTCGTCGTTAAACTGCATTTTCAAAAGTTCGCTCAAATAGTTCAGCTCGTCAAGGCTTTCAAGCTCAGTCAATTTCCCTGCCAGTCCCGCAATAGAGGACTGGTATTCTGTGATGTGTAGCTCCCCGTAGTTTTTGCCGTCTATCCCGATACGGTCAAAGACTTCTTTCAAATGCTCGGCAGTCGTGGGGAATGATACCCATTCGCCCGCAGGTCTGCCCTCGGTGTACTTTCCAATATTAGAAAGATACCCGCTTAAAATCGTTTCTGCCATGCGTTCACTCCTTTCGTTTTCAATCATGCGGTGCATAAGCGCGTAGTCCTCCATGCTCATGCTCCCGTCAAATAGATAGGGGTCGGGTTCTTCGCCGTCCCGGTAGGCTTTTTCAGAGAACGGAAGCCCCGCAGCGTGGGCGGCGGCTCTTGCTTCCTCGATAAGTTCCGGCGGCAGCCTGTCGTCGTGGGCTTCGATAAATTCCCCGATATTGCTATATCCGTTTTCGTAGTGGCGGCGCACCCCGGCGGTCAGCTCGTCAAGGCTCATATCCTCGCCAAGATAGCCGGAGTAATAGCCGTTTACCACAACGGCGGCAGGGTCAGCCTGTTTGATTTCTTCCATGCGGTTTCTGTCCTCCGGGTAGAGGTAGTCGCCCATTTCAAGGTGGAAATATTCAGCGTTCCAAGAACGTCCCGTTTTCCAAAACGCCACCCAAGCGATACCGTCCCGTAATTCTTCTTGATAGTCCTTTACGGTGTCCCGTAAACTTGCCATGTGTAACCTCCTTTCCAAAGGGCAGCGCGGACGCTGCTCTTTCCAGTTTCATCATTCAGTACCCCGCGCCCGCCTTTTTGCCAAAGATTTTATATATTTTTTCAAGATTTCAGAGGGTTTGGGACACTTCCCAACAAGCAAAAATCCCCGCCGTTCTCGGTAGAGAAAGCAGGGATTTTTACGGAAAAAGGGTACTCTTTTTCCTATGCTTGCTATTCAGTTATTTTTTTCTACGGAAGCTCAATGCGGTAGTTGACATATTTCCCGCCTGTATCAGCCAATACGATAGTTCCGTCGTAGGTTTTGCCCGTCTTTGGAGAATAGAGCTTTTTCACATTTACCTTGCCGGATTTTAAGAGTGCAGCGGCAATCTTCGGGGTAAAGGTTACTTTTCGTTCTTCAAAGAAACGGTCATTTTTCCACATGGTAAAGATACATTCTTTGTTGCTGCAATAGTAGTTTTTCTTTCCCTCATAGACGGGAGAACCGCAGCGGGGGCAGCTTCCCAACGCTTCCCGTTCCGGCTTGAACATCTGCGCTTTATCATCAGAAAGAAACGGATAGGTCTTTACCAGTTCCCGCGCCATATCCTCGATACCCTCCATAAATGCGGCGGGGTCTGCCTTGCCTTTGGCAATCTGCGTCAGATTGTTTTCCCATTCTGCGGTAAGCTGCGGGCTTGTCAAGGTGTCCGGCAGGACGCACACAAGATTGATACCGTCTTTTGTGGGAAGTAGCTGCTTGCCTTTGCGTTCCACAAAGCCGCCCTTTACCAGTTTTTCAATAACAGCGGCGCGGGTGGCAGGAGTGCCAAGCCCTTTGCGTTCTGCGTCCGGGTCGGTGTCCTCGCTTCCGGCGCGCTCCATAGCGGAAAGCAGCGACGCTTCGTTGTGAGGTTTTGGCGGTGTGGTGTCATGCTCCGTTACCGTTGCCGCCGGATTTTCAAAGGTCTGTCCCTCGACAAATGGCGGCAGGGTCTTTTCTGTGTCGCTGTCTGCGTCGTCCGTTTCGGGCTTGTTCTTTAAGGCTGCCCTGTATTTTCGGTCAATCTCTTTCCAACCGTCGGACAATACCGTTTTTCCCCTTGCGGTAAAGGACTGTCCGGCACATTCAAAAAGTGCTGTAACCGCTTCAAAGGTATGCGGTGCAGCGGTCGCCATAAGCAGGCGCGTCCCGGCAAGGGTAAGGATATTTTTTTCACTTTCCGGCAGCGCGATAATATCAGTCTTTGCAAGCTCCATTGTGGGAATAATCGCGTGGTGGTCGGATACTTTTTTACTGTTCAGCACCTTTGCAAGCTCCGGCGTGAAGTCTGCGCCCTCCATAAAAGAAAACTTCCCACAAAGCAGCTTGATAATGTCCGTCGCCGTATCGCCCATGTCGTCAGTCAGATAGCTGCTGTCGGTTCTCGGATAGGTCAAGAGCTTCTTTTCATACAGGGCTTGTGCAAGGTCAAGGGTCTGTTTTGCGGTATATCCGAACAGGCGGTTTGCTTCCCGCTGTAAGGAAGTAAGGTCAAAGAGCTTCGGCGGGGCTGCGGTCTTTTTCTCTTTCACAAGGGAAGTGCAGACTGCCCGCGACGCTTCGCAAGTCGTTTTTAATGCGTCGGCTTCTGCCTTATTTGAAATTCGTTCACTTGCAGCTTCCGCGCCGGATAAGGACAGGCGCACATGATAGTATTTCTCTTTCTTAAAGGTGGTAATCGCTGCGTCCCGGTCAACAAGCATTTTTAATGTCGGGGTCTGTACGCGCCCCACGTTCAAGGTATGATTGTAAAGGACAGAGAAAAGACGGGTAGCATTGATACCAATTAACCAGTCAGCTTTTGCCCTGCATAATGCGGAAGCAAAGAGCGCGTCGTATTCCTCGCCGTTCTTCAGACGGGAAAATCCCTCTTTGATTGCGTTGTCCTCCATAGAAGAAATCCAAAGGCGGCGCATAGGTTTCTTGCAGCCCACCGTTTCATAGACAAAACGGAAAATGAGTTCTCCCTCGCGCCCTGCGTCGCAGGCATTGACGACTTCGGAAACGTCTGCCCGGTGCATAAGCTCTTTTAAGGTTTTGAATTGCTTTTCCTTGTCAGCGGCAACGGTGTATTTCCATTCCTGCGGCAAAATCGGTAAGCTGTCATAGCTCCACTTTTTATACTGTTCCCCGTAGGCGGCAGCTTCGGCAAGCCCTACCAAATGTCCCACGCACCAAGAAACGATATAACCGCTTCCTGTGAGAAATCCGTCTTTCTTTTCCTTTGCCCCAAGTACGGCAGCGATAGTCTGCGCCACACTGGGCTTTTCTGCGATAACTAAAATCAATGATAAATCCTCCTTTCAGTGTTCTGGCTCGGTTTTCTTTTTCTCCTGTACCTGTTTTAGACAGTACCCCACACAAGGGGACTGCCCCTTGTAAGGGCAGCCCGCGCAACGTGGGGAAGAAAGCTCCGGCGGGGATTTTTCCCCTTTGCCATAGTCCGGCTTCTGTATCATCATCTTTTCAAAGGGATTGTCGGTAAATAGGGTCATACTTCCTCGTCCTCCGTTTCTTCCTCTTTGGAAACTTCCCCAGTATCTGCTTCCGGCTCGTCCTCGTCGTAATCCTCAAAGTCAAAATCTTCAAGGTCGGTGCTTCCTTTCACGTTCTGCTTCGGTTTACAAACTTAAAGTAGTAGAACGCCGCGCCGCCACCAAGCAGCACAAAGAGGACTAAGGCAAGTACCGCGCCGGGATTGCCGCCTTTTTCTTTGGGTTCTTCCGGCTGCTCTGTGGGTGTTGGGGTAGGTTCCTTGCCTGTGCAGCCTGTCAGAGTGGTTGCACATACCGGGCAGGACGTATTTACTTTTCCGGCTTCGCATTTCTCCGTACAGTTGCAGACTTCCGGTTTTTTCGTGGCTTCCCCAGTTTCGGTCAGTGCCATAAGGTCGGCTTCGTCCACTTGATTAAGGAAATGTACGGTCTGTTCCCCCTCGGCTGCCCGGTCAATGAGGATATAGAAATAGTTGCCGCTTTTTGTGGTAACAGTGATAAGCTGCTTATTGCCGCCGAAATCGTCTACCAGTGTTGCGTTGCCCTTTGGGGTAAGGGCGGCGTTTCTTCTTCCTCCACAACTACATTGCTGTCGTTGGTCGCGTCCTCTGCGGGTGGCTCTGCGGCTGTTCCCTGTGCATAGGCAGGGACAGAAAAACCGCCCATAAGGATAAGGGCGGCACAAAGGGCGGTCATAGTCTTTTTCAGTTTATTCTTCATCTGCATTGTCCTCCTGTTCTTCATAGTCTGCGGCTTCGGTAGCGGGTGCAGCTGTCATGCCGGGGATAGTATCGCCTTTGAGCATGGCGTTAAGTTCCTGTGGGGTCATACGCATAGCGCGTACAAGCTGCACGATTTCAAGGTTTTCCGCTTCGGTTTTCTGCGCTTCCAGTCCTTTTAACTTGTTCTGATACTCTGTGATTTTCTCGCGGGTCTTTGCGATTTCCTTATTGATACGGTCAATTTTATTGTTTGCCATAGATCATTTCTCCTTTCTTTTCGGGGGCTGCTTTACCAGTTCATCAGCCCGTAGCCTTTGATACATTGATAGTTGAGGTCGTAGCTTTTAATCTTGCAGGCGTCGCCGGAATTGCCCTCAACGGTATAGACGCGGCTTCCGTCCCTGCCAAGCACAAGCCCCACATGGTCGGCAACGCCGTCTAAATCCCAGTCGAAAAAGATAGCGTCGCCCGGTGCGATATTCTCATAGCCCCGCGCGCCCCATTGCCCCCTTGACTGGAACCAGGGAACGCCCTGCCATTCGCAGCCTGCAAAGCGGGGTTCGCTTTTTCCGGCTTGATTGTAGCACCATGACACAAAGCAGGCGCACCATTCCACGCGGCTGTTAAAGCCGTACCAAGACCAATAGGGGTAGCCGCCCACATTTCCGACTTGCTGCTTTGCAAGCTCCATAAGCTCCGGGTTTCCGGGACGTGTGCCGTTTACAAACTCCACACCGCTTAAATCCTCAGACGGGCTGCCGTCGGGAGAGCCGCCGCCAAAAATCAACGGTTTGTTGCCCCTGTGTCTGTAAGTACACCTTGAACATTTCAAACTGCTGTGAGTTCAGCAGTTCTTCCGCAAGGGAAGCAATCGGCTTGTTTGTCAGCTTCACGTTCAAGATACGGTATTCGTATTCTTCCTCGTTGCCCTCCTCGTCGGTGGTAGTGCGTATCTCGATTTCTTCCGTCAACGTCAAGGTGTACTGTACGCCGAACAGTCGCTTTAGCTCTGCCTGTGCGCTCTGCGGGGTGTAGCTCTGCAAAAGGGCGGTCAGATAAGACGCAAGTTCGTGGGGGTTATGCCCGATAGTGTCAAGGTCATAACGGTATTCATCATAGCCGGGGTGGGTGCTTTCGATAGCGTCAATCTTGCTTTGTAACTCATTTTCCATTGCAGCATAGCTCTGTTCCGTTGCCACAAGGTCGCTGTCCTCCGACGTGTAGGAAGTCCCTAACACGCTGTTCATGCTGCCGGAAAACATTGCCCCGCAGGAAGAAAGCCCCACTGATACCATGATAAATAAAAGCAGCGCGGCGATAGCGATTATCACGCCTGCCGGGTGTCGTCCGGCAAAGGCTGCCGCTTTCTTTGCCGCTGTCTGGGACGCTCCGGCGGCTGCTTTGGCGGTGGCTGTACCGCCTTTCTTTACGGTCTTTGCATACTGGCGTTTGATTTTCTGTTTCTGCATGAACCGGGAAAAGGGATTGCTTGTAAGCTGCGGGTTCTCCTGCAAGGCTTTGTGATACTGGAAGTTCACATTTGCCTTGAACGCTGCCTTTTCTGCTTTTGCCGCTTCCCGGTAGGGTTTCAGCTTATGGCTGCGGTAGCCCTGTTTTAGTTTTCTTGTCCCGTACCTTGCGCCGCGCTCGGCAAGTTCCTCCGATTTGTGCGCGCCCTCCACGCCGGAATTATCTTTCTCGACGCTGTGTATCTTGTTGTGAACGAAAATACCCGCTTCCTGCGCGGGGCGGGATAACAGGTTATTGTGGGGTTTGCCGCCGGGTATGGGCTTTTCCTGTTCCTCAAAGTGAAGCCGGGTCTTTGCCTTTCCGGTGGTTTCCTCAAAGGTGCGCTCTTTTACCAGTTTCTTCTGCTTTGGGAGAGCTGCCTTTGCTTCGTCCAGTTTGTCGGCTGCTTTTTTCTGATTTTTTGATATAGGGTTGTAGTTCCGGCATTGCCCGTTCCTCGTCGGTAAACTGCAAGCGGGAAGTGGAAGTACGCAAAACAGCCGCTTCCTGCGCTTTCTTGACTGCCTTTTTGCTTGCCTTTCGGGTATGGGCTGCGTCAAGGCGTTCCATGACGCGCTCGGCTGCGGCATTATCCGGCTGTGAAAAGTCGCTGTCTGCTTCCCGGCTGCTGATACGCTCGGCGGTCTGCTGTGTTTCGTTGACTTCTACCGCACCGTCGCGGGTCATTTTCTGTGTGATTTTATCGCGTGGTTTTAATTGTTTGATAGTCCTGCACCTCCAATCCGCGCCCTCGCAAGGGCGCAATATTCTGCATTTAATTCAATCCCGATATAATGACGGTCAAGGCTTTTCGCTGCAAGCCCGGTCGTGCCGCTTCCAAAAAACGGGTCTAAGACAATCCCGCCTTTGGGGCAGCCTGCCAAAATACAGGTTTCTGCTAATTTCGGGGGAAAGGCGGCAAAGTGTGCCCCTTTATAGGGGACGGTGTTAATCAGCCACACGTCCCGCTTGTTCCGCGTGGTCGGCATGAGCGCGTCGTCATAATAGCCGCCGTCCCTCGGTCGGTTTAGCCCCTGTACCTTTCCTTGTCCGGGGATTTCCTGTGTGTATTTGCTGTTGGTGCTGCGCGCTCTGCGATACCGTTCTGCGGTAGTAGGTGCTAAGGGTTCTGCAATGGCGGCAGCGTCATAGTAGTATTTCTTTTCTTTTGAGAGCAGGAAAATATGTTCATAACAGCGGGTCGGGCGGTCTTTGCAGCTTTCCGGCATAGGGTTTTGTTTCTGCCAGATAATATCGCTGCGCAGATACCACCCCTGTTCCCGCAGGGAAAACGCCAGGAGCCAGGGAATACCGATTAAGTCCTTTTGCTTGCAGCCGGTAACGCGGCTGTTCCTTGCAAGTCCCTGTCCGGTGCGCCCCTTTGGGTTTTTCGGGTCAGCATAGCCGCCTTTATTCCCAGTGCCGCAATAGGTGTCTGCAATATTCAGCCATAGCGTACCGTCCTTTCTAAGTACCCGGTAAAGCTCGCCAAAAACAGCGGTCAGCCTGTCAATATACTGTTCCGGCGTGTCCTCCTGCCCGATTTGTGCGTCAAGCCCATAGTCCCGCAGCGCAAAGTAGGGCGGGCTTGTAACGCAGCAATGGACGCTTTCAGAGGGTAACTCCTGCAAAGCACAAAGCGCGTCCCTATTGATAATCACATCTGTTTTTCATAGGCTGCTCACTTCCTCCGGCTTCGTCGTCATAATGCGGTAAAGCTCGGTATCTTTCGGGAAATGGTCTACAAAGGGCAGCACCACATTTCCATAAAAGATAAGTCCCTCGCCTGCTTCGGTGTGGGTTACATACTTCATCTGCTGTGGGCTGATATTGAGCTGCTTTGCAAGGATAGCCCGGTCGCCCTGTGCCTGATTGAGCATGAGGACAAAATCAGAGTTTTCAAAGATATTTTCCACCTCGCGGGAAGCAAGCAAGTCCTTAATGTTCTGCGTAATAGCTGTGGGTATCTGTTGTGTGATTAACGGACAGTTTTTTATCTGTCCCTCCGGGGCTTTCGCCCATTTTCAGCGGTATGTCTGTTCATACCCGGCATAGCATATCTTTTTATCCTGCGGTTTATGCCGCAGACCGAAACGATAGCGGAGCCTCGTGGGGCTGTTATATTCCCGGCTGTTGCAAACCGGGGGTCAAGCCCTATGCGTTGCGTGTGTATCAAGTATTACCTTGACACTTCCACTCGGATTAGGATTGCAAAACCTTTCCCGTTTTCTTCTCCGCTGATATTCTTAACCGTTCTTTTCGGCTCCGGTTAAGACGGCATACACAATCCCCATTTGCAAGATTTTAGGGACTGTGCCTGTTTACCTCCCCATTTTCTAAAACGCTTCCAAATCTCCACACTATAAGCGGCGGTCTGTTCCTCTTTCAAGAGCAGATGAAATTCGTCCATATAGTAGCGGGTAGATTTCTTTTCTGCCCGGTTAATGGTAACGCGGTTCCATATCTGGTCTTGCACAATGAGCATACCTAACTTTTTGAGCTGCTTCCCAAGCTGTTTAATGTCAAAGCAGACAAGGCGGTTATTCAGTTCCACATTCGTTCTGTGGTTGAATACGTTAAGGCTGCCGGAAACATACAGCTCCAATGCCGCCGCAATGCGGGCAGCTTCCGACTCCGGCTGTTTTAACAACTCGTCGTAAAGGTCTCCCAAGATAGGCATTTTCTCCGGTACAGGGTCAGCAAGATAGTCCCGGTACACATTCCTTACGGCGCGGTCAATGACGGTCTTATCAACGGGCTGCAAGCCCTCCTTGCCGCCAATGACAAGCTCGCAGAGGGACAGGATAAAATCACTTTTCAGTGCAAGGGGGCTGTCGTCCTCGCTGTAATTCAGGTTCATATCCATAGGGTTCACATACGTGGGGCGTACCGTCCATGCCTTTGCCTGGTCGGGGATAGGCGTATCACTTGCCCGCCAAGCCGTCTTTACAAGGGACAAAATATTCCGCTTCCGGGTCGCAGATAAAAATATCATCGTCGGTAATGAGAAAGGCATTTGTGATTTCCCGTTTTGCTGCAAAGGATTTTCCGCTACCCGGTGTTCCCAAGATTAAGCCGTTGGGATTTTTAAGCTGCTTGCGGTCGCAGAGTATCATGTTGTTACTTAAAGCGTTCAGCCCGTAATAAAGGGCAGCCCCGGTCTGAAATAGCTCCTGCGTGATGAACGGGATAAAAATAGCGGTGCTGCTCGTCGTCAACCCTCTTTGAATAGGGATAAGGTTCTCGCCCAAAGGGACAGAGGACATCAGCCCCGCTTCCTGCTGATAATCAAGACGGGTCAAGGCGCAGTTGTATTTCTGTGCAATGCCCGCCGCCGCGAAAATATCGTTTTCCAGTTTCCGCTTCGTATCTGCCATGTTTACCACAAGGAACGTAAGGAGAAACATTCGCTCGTTGCGGCTCTGTAAATCCTGCAACAAATTCTTTGCTTCATTTCCAAAAGTGGCAAGGTCGGACGGGAGTATATCAATATCGTAACCGCTTCTAACCGCTTTTTTCTGTTCCTCAATCTTCATCTTATCAAGGTCAGTGATTTTGCGCTTAATGGTCTTGATTGCTTCCGACTGGTCGATACTTTTAATGTGGAGATTGACAATAACCCCTGTTTCCAAGTCCAACATATCCGCTAAGATACGGTCGTTTAGCTCCGGGGCAAGGATTTCAAGGAACGATACCGCCCCCGTCTTTTTCCCCATAGCAAAATAGCGTCCCTCCCCGAACTTGAAAGAGGACGGGGCGATAAAGTCCTTTGTGGTAAGTCCTGTCGGGGTCAGCCAGTCATAAGAGAATGAGAACGGCTCGCCTGCCGGGTGGAATACCCCATGCAGCACTTTCAGACGTTCATAGCCGGATAAGGGGTGCGCCGATACCCCAAGCACCTTGAAATTGTTGAGTACGTCGGTTTCAATACGGGAAAGACGCGCCCTTGCTGCCGCCGGATTGTCCGCTTCAATGGAAAATGTGATGTACTTGTGCTTCACAAGCCCGTTGTTCCCTTTGGCAAGCTGCGATTTCAGCATATCGGAATACTCGGTGCGGATAGAATTAAAATCGTCATTTTGCGGCGGGATATGGATTGCCCGCGCTGCCTGTTCCTGCTGTGAGCCTTGATTGATGAAAGAGAGCTGCACGTTCACGCTTGCGTCAGAGTAGTTGAGGAAATCGCACCAGTTTTCAAAAATGGCGGTCTTATCGTCTGCCTGTGCAAGCTGATAGTTAATGTCCTCAAAAGCAATGCTCTTTGAATATTTCCGCTGTGCCACTTTGCAGATACCGTCCGGGTACATGGCAAGGTAGGGAATAGTCTGCTGTGCGGTGTGGGCTTTGCCGTCCCCCTTTGCCTGCCGGATAACCGCCGCTATCTGTTTCTTTTCCGCGCGGGTCAGCTTACGCCTGTTTCCTGCGGCTTCCCGCGTCTTTTTTGTCTGTCCTTTTGACAATCGCTGATACCTCCTTTTCTAATGCCCGCTGTTTCTCCAAGAGTGCATATAAGTTTTCCGTCTGATACGGTCGCACTTTGGGGCGGGTAAATTTTGTCTGAATGATGTTCTTTATGACTACTTCAAGGGGCTGTCCATGCTTTTCATACATGGCAACCAAGAAGCAGGGAAGCATGACGACAATCATTGCCATTGCCGCAAGGCTCGTCCCTGCGCTGTCTTTGAGCAAAAAGAAAAGCGGCAGTCCCATAAGAAGTGCCACTGAAAAACAAAGGATTTGCCGCTTTGTCAGATTGAAAGCGACTTTTGTTTTGACTTTGGATAAGTCTTTGGGTACAGGTACATACGCCAAGAAAAAACCTCCTTTCTGCGGGGCTTTCCCGCTTGTGCTGTGTTAATGTGCATTAAAAATGGATTTTGCCAGTGCGCCGGATTTGAACAGGGAGAAACAGAGGATAACGGTATAGGCTGCAAGGGAGAATATCGCGCTGTGCAGATTGTCCGCTATTATCATGTTGTTTACCAGAACCGCGTAAATGCCGACGCATATCATAATGAGGAAGCCTTGAAAACCGATAGCGAACAGGGATTTTAGGTAGTTGTTTCCTATCTGCCCCCATTCCCGGTTCGTCATAGTTGCAAACGGGATAGGCGATACCGAACAGTAAAGGTAAATTTCTATCATGCGCCCGTAGAGGATAACGGTTATCAGTACGGACATGATTTTCATGCACAAGCTCACAAGGCTTGTTTCCATGACAAGTAAGAGCAGTTCGGGGATTTCCATAGCGTCAAGCCCGCTCTGCATGGAAGCAAGGGCGGCGGCAACATCAATCTCTGTGCTGCCGCCGATTACCCCCGCCGCGCCGGAAACAACGTGCTGCGCCATATCGAACACCGCCATAGTAATGTCAAAGGTGTGCGTCACAAGGTAGACTGCCACAAACGCCTTGAACACCCACTTGAAGAACATGGAAGTGTCAACGTCGTGCATATTGTTCTTTTCCGTTACCATGCTGATAAGCTCATAGCATAGGACGTAGGTAATGACAAGCCCCGCAATGGGTACGATTACATTTTCACTAAGGGTCTGTATCATGGAGAATATATTTGCGTTCCACCCTTGCGGGGTCTGCCCTACCTCTGCGGCGATAGTGCCGACTTTTTCGTTTACGTCCCCGAACATAGTTGACAGATTACCGTTTATGGCTCCTATGAGGATTTCCTTTATCCATTCGTTAATCGCGTCAAGTATGCTCTGCATAAGCCTTTACCCGCGCTTCTTAACCGAACAAGCCGGAAAGCAGCGGTACAAGGGTCATGCCGATAAGGGCAACGCCGCCGCCCGCCATGAGCTGCTTCATGCCCTGGCTCTTTGCGCCCGGATTGTCATTGCCGTAGCCCTCCATCAGATTGATTACGCCCCAGATACCAAGCCCGGCTCCAAGTGCTACAACAAGGGTCTGCAAAACGTCTACTGCGCTATTGAAAAATGCCATAAATATATCCTTTCTGCCGCGTCTG
>ENA-OQJK01000198-OQJK01000198.1-human-gut-metagenome-genome-assembly--contig:-NODE-198-length-12857-cov-4.731108_pt1 | contig 12857 bp, 9 predicted proteins | sample MGYA00242605_ERZ504771 | MGnify/ENA primary metagenome ERZ504771 (study PRJEB26092, sample SAMD00036353) | human gut metagenome | host: Homo sapiens | study: EMG produced TPA metagenomics assembly of... | reverse complement strand
AGCTTTCAGCAGCAGATCTCTTTGTCAGTGCTGTTAATCCCAAGTTGGTCAAAGATTTTAATAACGATTCTCTTCGCAAAATCAAGTCCGACAAAGCTGATTCTGTCAAGATTGCCCGCTACGCTCTTGACAAATGGCAAAGTCTTGAACCGTATAGTATTACAGATGAATTACGCGCTCAGCTAAAGGTCATGAATCGTCAGTTCCATTTCTATGTGAAACAAAAAACGGCTATGAAAAATAATCTTATTGGCCTCATTGACCAGACCTATCCAAATGCAAATACTTATTTCAATAGTCCCACCCGCAGTGATGGTTCCCAGAAATGGGTTGATTTTGTCTCTACATACTGGCATGTAGATTGCATTCGTAAAATGTCTCTAAACGCTTTTGTTGAACATTATCAGAACTGGTGCAAGCGCAAAAAATATGCCTTCAATAAATCAAAAGCGGAAGAAATTTACACCAAAACAAAGGAACTTGTTCCAGTATTTCCTAAGAATGAAATAACCAAACATATCATCAGACAAGCTATCGATCAGCTCAACAGTACTTCCGTTACTGTCGAAACAATACGCACTCTCATGAACGAGACTGCCTCAAAGCTTCCTGAATACTCAATTGTCATGCAGTTTAAAGGGATTGGTCCATCTCTCGGTCCACAGCTTATGGCTGAGATCGGTGATGTAACCAGATTCACGCATAAAGGAGCCCTTACTGCATTCGCCGGAGTTGATCCTGGGGTAAACGAATCTGGTTCCTATGCACAAAAAAGCGTCCCAACATCCAAACGTGGATCTTCAAATTTAAGAAAGACTCTTTTTCAAGTAATGGATGTTCTTATCAAAACCATGCCTCAGGATGATCCTGTATATCAATTCATGGACAGAAAACGCACCCAGGGTAAGCCTTACTATGTTTATATGACTGCAGGTGCTAATAAATTTCTCAGAATATACTATGGACGAGTGAAAGAATATCTTTCTGTTCTTCCTGATCCAAGCTAATTCAAAACTTTTACTTTCAGACCAGCACTGGTTGTGGTGGCCTTATTTTAATGCCTAATTTTTAACCTGTAAAGTTTTTTAACTTTCTTCAATTTTAGTATTGACTTTTTATTTGCAGGCTAAAGTAACGAGAATGCGACGCGCAGTTATTCAAGCGGATATAAATTCTGTAATGAGTAAAAAAAACATTTACAAGTAGTATTTAAAACTATATAATAAGGAACAGAGGTGATAAAAGATGACAATCGATGATAAAGACATGATAAACAGCATTCTGGAAAGTGTATCCAGGATTGACTATATTAAACCGGAAGACATCCCAAATATTGATTTATATATGGATCAGGTAACAACCTTTATGGAAGAACAGCTCGTTTCTTCCAAACGTTACGCAGACGACAAGATTCTCACCAAGACTATGATCAACAATTATGCAAAGAATAAGCTCCTTCCCCCGCCTGAGAAGAAACGTTATTCCAAAGAACATGTGCTGATGCTGATTTTTATTTACTATTTCAAGAATATTCTTTCCATCAATGATATCCAGACTCTGCTCACACCGATCACGCAGAAATATTTTAAATCCATGACTGAGAAAGATATGACTTATATTTATAATGAAGTTTTCAGCATGGAAAAGGAACAGATTGAATCCCTGAAAAAAAGACCTTCTGCGCAAATACAAAACAGCACAGGATACTTTCGGGGACGCAGATGAAGAAGATCAGGCGAACCTGAAAAGATTTTCCTTTATCTGTCTGTTAAGCTTTGATGTTTATGTAAAAAAGATGATGATTGAGCATATAATCGACGGGATGAATCCGGAACCGGAGCATAATTCCAAAAAGAAAAAAATAATTGTCAGCCTATAATCAAACAAATACTGAACAGACCAAAAGGAGACCACATATTTTTCTGTGATCTCCTTTTATTTTTCCTTTATTTTATCAGCGAATTACATATAAAAAAGTTCCTTCATCCACACAAGCATTTCTCCATTTTCACGATTTCCCCAATAACAATATGGTACCAGTGTCAATTTAACATCTTCCAGTTCTACTTTTCTGTTCTGATACAATATTCCTTCATTCCAACCCTTCTCTGAAATTTTTTTGCCGGTTATATGGAGTACACTGCATCCTTCCAGAAGTTCGTCATCATATGTTTCTTCAATCTTCTGATCAGTATTAACCATAACAGAAGAAAGATTCTCCCCGTTATCCGCTTCTTCCACACAGTAAACCAGAGGTCCCTTTACTACTGCCACTTTTGCACTGTCAACTCTTACCTGTGGATTTGCATGAACAAATACTGGCTCTGCATCAAAACTTATTTCAAATGTTTCTTTATACATTTTTCCGGAAATTTTAATATATCCATGGTCTTCTGTCAGATTCTCTTCTTTACCGTTTCTCAAAATTTTGAAATTCTCTGCATATGCCGGAACCCTGAATGCGATCATCGCCTCAGTTTCTTGCACACCATCTACAGAAACTGTCATCTTGTTTTCCCATGGGAAATTTCCTTTTAACGTAATTTTGAACGGAACTCCATTAAGTGTAACTTCTGTTTCATTTGCAACATACAGATTTACGTAAATTTCATTTTCTTCTTGGAAATAGATGTATTGTCCAAGAGATGCCAATGTTCTGGTAATGTTTGGCGGGCAGCATGCAACACCAAACCATTTCTGCCTGACAGGTTTCACATGTTCGCGTGAAGTTCTCGGCATACAGCTTACCGGCCATACTTCCAGAGGATTTACATAAAAAAAGCTTTTTCCATCCATAGCTATGCCTGATAAAAGTGTATTATATAAAGCCCGTTCCACTACATCCATATAAGAAGCATCCTTCTCCATATCTGCCATTCTCTTTCCAAACATAGCAAGTGCAATCGTAGCACATGTCTCAGAATAATTGCTGTCATTTGGCAGATCATAATCTGTTGTAAATCGTTCCAAGAATCCAGAAGATCCAACACTTCCTGTAATATACATTCTTTTGTGCACCATATTATCCCACAAGTTTCGGCATGCCTGCTGTAATTCTTTATCCTGATATTCATATGCCAGGTCTGCCATTGCAGAATACATATAGTTTGCTCTTACAGCGTGTCCTTCTGCTGTCCTCTGTTTTCTTACCGGTTTATGTGCCTGCGCATACATGGTATCATAATTTACAAAATCCGGAAAAATACGCTTATGTCCCGGTCTCTTTTCCTCCTCCAGAAAATAATTTTTGCCAGTACCTCTCAGATCTATGAAATATTTTGCCAGATCCAGATATTTTTTCTCACGTGTTACACGGTAAAGCTTTACAAGTGCCAGTTCTATTTCCTGATGTCCCGGATATCCATGGATTTTTCCCTCTTCCGGTCCGAAAGTCTGGCAGACAAGATCTGCAAATTTTGATACAATTTCCAGGAATCTACGTTTTCCGGTTGCTTCATAGTATGCTACTGCTGCCTCGATCATATGCCCTGCTGTATAAAGCTCATGACCTTCCATAAGATTACTCCATCGTCCATCCGGTTCTTTGATCGTAAAATATGTATTTAAATATCCATCCGGCTGCTGTGCACGTCCGATCAGTTCAATCGTCTCATCAGCCAATTCTTCCAGCTTTTCATCTCTTTCATAATTTAACACAAAACCAACTGCTTCCAGCCATTTTGCAACATCCGTATCCTGAAATACGGCGCCCTGAAATTCTCCCTCTTTTTCTCCTGCTGCAATTTTGAAATTTTCTATACAATGACTGGTTTCTACATCTTCCAGTTTATCATTCAGAATATCCCACTGATAAGGAATAATCACATCCTTTACCAGATGCACATATTTATTCCAAAAATTATCTGTAACATGAATCTGTTTAAGAGAAATACTTGAATTTGCTGCTTTTCCCATTTTTTCTTCTCCTTTATCATCCATTTGGATCAGCGGTGACACGGTTAAATGTTCTTTAAAAGGGTGTCGAAAATTATCCCTCGATAATTCTGCGACACCCTCCTGATCTTTAAACTTCTTTATTTCATCGGCAGTTTGTAACCATCTCTTGTAAACAATGGAATCTGCTCGATCGGTGCTGCCACATGTACTTTCTGTCCACCTTCAAAGGTTTCACCTGTCCATGCATTTGTCCAGGAGGCTCCACCAGGAAGATATACATCTGTCTCACGTGCATCTGCATCTGTGATCGGTTTTACCAGAACTTTTGGTCCAAACATATACTCTGTCTCTACATTCCAACTTTCTTTGTCTTCCGGGAAGTCATAGAACAGCGGACGCATAACAGGAGTTCCTTTTTCATGAGCCTCCTCCATCAATTCTGTAATATATGGAAGCATGCGCTCTCTTAATCTCAAATAATCTGACAGAATCTCACAAACCTGATCTGTGTAACTCCATACCTCATTTGGTGCTCCTGATACACATGTAGCTCCACCAGTTGTACCATACTGAGGCTGAAGCGGCCAGCGATATCCGTGAAGTCTCATAACCGGACAGAAGCATCCATATTCAAACCAACGGACCAGAAGTTCATGGAATTCCGGATCATTTATATTTGCTCCGAAAAATCCGCCGATATCTGTTGTCCACCACGGAATACCTGCAATTCCCATATTAAGACCTGCTGCAACCTGATTTTTCATACTCGGGAAGGAAGATTTGATGTCTCCGGACCAGACCAGTGCACCATATTTCTGTGAACCGGCCCATGCGCAGCGGAGAAGATTGATAATGTTCTCCTGTCCTTCTGCTTTCATTCCATCAAAAAATGTCTTTGCATACATAACAGGATAAATATTTCCAACCTGAATATCCGGTCCGAGATGATAACGATAATTCTCGAAATCATAAACTGTATATTCCGGTTCTGCTTCATCCAGCCAGAATACTTTTACACCTTTATCATAATAATTCTTCTTTGCTTTTTCCCATACATATTCACGTGCTTCCGGATTAGTTGCATCGTAATGAAGTGTATTTCCCTGAAAATCCATGGATATCGGATATCCGGAATCTACGCGGATCAGAAGACCTTTACTCTTCATTTCATTGAAATTCTCGCTTCTGTAATCTACTGTCGGCCAGATGGAAACCATCAGTTCAATTCCCATACCTTTCAGTTCTTTGATCATTGCATCCGGATCCGGCCAGTATGTCGGGTCAAATTTCCATTCGCCCTGCATTGGCCAGTGAAAGAAGTCAACAACTATTACAGAAATCGGGAGGTTACGGCGTTTATATTCTCTTGCTACTTCAAGAAGTTCTTCCTGTGTCTGATAACGAAGTTTGCACTGCCAGAATCCCATTGCATATTCCGGCATCATCGGAACTTTGCCTGTTGCATTTGCATAAGCTTCTTCGATTTCGGCCGGTGTGTCACCTGCTGTGATCCAATAATCCAGTTTCTTGGAAGAAAATGCTTCCCATGTTGTAATATTTTTGCCAAAATTTACACGTCCTACAGCCGGATTATTCCACAAGAATCCATATCCAAGACTAGAAAGCATGAACGGAACACTTGCCTGTGAATTTCTGTGTGCCAGTTCAAGATCAGCTCCCTTTACATCAAGGTATGGCTGCTGATACTGGCCCATACCATATATTTTCTCCTCCGGTGTGGAAACAAAACGCATTGTCAGTCTGTAATCCCCACCTGTGATAGGCTTAAATTCTCTGGCTTCTACTTCAAGAGAACTGCAGGTATTTCCGAACATATCTTTTCTGTTGCGGACATACTCATCCAGTAAAAGTTCTCCTTTCTGATTATAAAATGCAATTTTACCGATCAGATTAATCTCTGCACGGATCTTACCATTACGGATCGTTGCTCCGTCTTCGCGAACTTCGATTTCCGGTGTGATTTCCTTCTCTGGTTTGATCAATGCCCAGTCTGCCGGATCCATCTCTGCGGTTTTCCATGCACGTACACGAAGGCTGTCAGCACCCCACGGCTCAATTCTTACCCGTTCAGCCTCATAACGGTAGCACAGCGCATTTCCTTTTTGCTCAAAATACCCATATACGTCTCTTACTTCTTCCTGATTTGCCATTTCTGCCTTCTCCTTTTCATTCTTAATGGAGTTTCAGCGAATTGGAACTGCAGTTTTGTCTGTTTTGTTCTAATCCGCTGAACTTGTTTATAATATAAATAATAGCTTTATTTTATCAGTCTTTTACCGCACCTGCGACAAGACCGCCTACAATATATTTCTGTAAGAAAATAAACATCAGAATTACCGGAAGTACCAGTATTGCACCATAAGCCATGATACAGTTCCATCTTGTACCATATGCACTCTGGAATTTATAAATATTCGCTGTCAAAGGTCTCATTGTCTCTGCAACATTAAATGTCATTGAATATACCAGATCATTCCAGCCGTTCAGGAATGAAATAACCATGATAGTAATAATTCCTGTTTTTACTGCCGGAAGCATAACCATAAGAAATGCTTTTACCGATCCGCATCCATCCAGTCTTGCGGCCTCATCCAATGATACCGGAATACTTCTGAAATAAGGTCTCAATGTTACGATTACAAACGGTATAGAACTGGCTGCAATCGCAACCGGAGCTGTCAGATGATTTCCAAGAAAGCCCAATTTACTGAAAATCAGATACATTGGGGTCAATGTCAGGGATGGAGGAAGCATCTGTGAAATCAGAAATGTAAGAAGGAAAACATTTCCACCTTTTACTCTGTATCTTCCCATTCCATATGCTGCCGGGACACCGAGTACCAGAGCAATTGCCATTGTCAAAAGTCCATTAAGAAAACTGTTTTTCAAAGATATCAGAAACGTTTTATCTGTTAAGTTTTCCAGCCACGGTTCAAAGGTGAAATCATGTGGAAAATAGGTAAGAACCTTTCCAAATGTTTCTGCATCTGACTTAAATGAAATCTGTATCAGCCAGTAAATCGGAAATAAGAAGATAAATGCAATAAGAAGTGCAAATATCGAATTTCTGATCTCTTTTGCCTTTTCAGCACCTGTCATATTATCCATATCAGCCTTCCTCCTCTTCTTTTGATAACAGTTTCAGATAGAACAGACCAATAAGGAACAGGCATGCAAACAGTACCATTGCAACTGCCGCACCTTTTGAAAAGTTAAACTGTGTAAATGATAACATATAAGAATATGTTCCCAGCACATCTGTTGAATTCAACGGACCTCCGGCTGTCATGATATACATCAGGTCAAATGCACGGAATGTATAGATAAATCCTAACATCAGTACTGCAAGAATTGACTCTTTCATCAGGGGAAGAGTTATAAAAAGAAAACGTTGTCCCCAGTTTGCTCCATCCATGGATGCGCTCTCGTATACATCCGGTGAAATACTTGTAAGTCCTGATACAAGAAGGAGCATATTAAACGGAATACCTACCCAGCAGTTCATAATAATTACTGCAATCAGAGCTGTGCTGGTGTTAACCAGCCATTCCGGACCGCTGATTCCGATTTTTCCAAGCAGGTCATTGATAAGACCTGCATTGGAAAAGATATTTTTACCAAGAAGACCAGTTACTGCCATTGGCATCATATAGCTGACAAGAATCAGACCTCTGATCGGACCTGCGAGTTTAAATTTCTGATTGAAAAACATCGCAAATGCAAATCCGATGGTAAACTGGAAAATAAGACAAGCTATTGTAAAAATAAATGTATTGCGCAGAACCAGAAGAAATGTCGGATCATGGAATAAATCAATATAGTTCTGTAATCCGACAAATACGGAAGTTCCTGATTTCAGGTTCTTTACATTTACATCCTTAAGACTGAGAATAATGTTATAAACGATCGGGTATCCCAGCACAAGGATCATATAAATAAATGCAGGTACAATGAAACAGTATGCTTCTTTCGTCTTTTGCTGCGCCATAGTCCTAGACTTTGCTGCCATTAAAGCCACATCCTTCCCTGTTTGTTAGTTTTAGTTGCTTTCAGGAAGAGGAGTTTCTTCTACGATTGGATTAATTTTAGCTGCTGCTGTTTCAAGAGCGTCTTTTGCAGATGTTCCGTCTACGATTACAGACTGTGTTGCTGTATAAACCGCTTCAGAAATAGATGGCCATTCAGCGTGCGGTCCACGAGCCTGCGCATAATTCATTTCATCTGTAAATACCTTAAATCCATCCTGCTCAAATGTGTATTCAGCTGTCGCATCCTGTCTTGTAGGAATCTTTCCGCCTACAGCTGCCCATTTTGCTTCGTTTTCCTGTGAGCAGAGCCACTCAAGGAATTTAGCACATGCTTCTTTGTTTTCTGATCCTTTGCAGACACCAAAGTTCTCACCACCGATTGTAGACGTAGAGGTTCCTTCGTCGCCTGTTGGAAGAAGTGTAAAGTCATATTCAAATGCTCCGTTGATTGCATCTGTCTGTGCCAGATGCCATGTTCCACATTCTGCAAATGCAGCTTTTCCTGCGCAGAACTGATTCCATGCATCTGCCTGTGTCCAGTTTACACACTCTTTACTCATGTATCCGTTTGCTACAAAATCTCCAAGTGTCTGTAATCCATTTACAGCAGAATCAGCAGTAATATTATCAACATTAACGCCAGTTCCATTCTGTACAGATCTCAGCCATGGAAGGATCTGGAATGTTCCTTCTTCTGTAGATACTGCACACATTGCGAATCCGTATACATCATTGGATGCATCTGTTGTTGCTGCAACCATTTCCTTGAACTCATCAAGACTCTGCGGCATATGATCATATCCGGCTGCTTTCAGAAGATCCATATTGCAAGCAAGTGCAAGACAGTTACTATTCTGTGGAAGTCCGTAAACTTTTCCATCAGGGTCTTTACAGGAGCTTAATGGTCCATCATAGAACTGATCCAGTTCTCCCCATGATTCCAGCTCATCAGTGATATCTTCGAATACTCCGAGAGATATGTAGGATTCCATATCCGGTGAATCTACCTGTCCGATATCAGGAAGTTCTCCTGAAAGTGCTCCAACTGTGTACTGGTTCATTAACTCTGTTCTGGATACGAATGTTGCATTGATGTGAATGTCATCCTGTAAAGAATTATATTCTTCAACCATGTCTGCGAGCATTTCCTGCTCTGGCTTCTGATCAAAATAATGCCACATTGTAACTTCCTGCGGAGCTGCCTGTACAGTTGATGCCGCCATCAGCGAAGCCGCCAATAATGTTGCTGTAAATAATGTTTTTTTCATGTTTTTTCCTCCCTTTTTCCTTCTTAGTTGAATTTTGTTTTGATTAGTTGCACAATTTTAAGTCGTCTCTCTGTTGTTTTGTTGTATATATTTTATCATTCAAATTTCCACCGCATAACCCAAGATTTTATGGAAAAAGGAATTTTGTACGGATAATATTTTAAGATTAAGGAAATATTTTAAGATTTTCAGGATATTTTCCATATATTTCTTATATTTTTACTCTTTTATTTCTGACAGATATTCAGATGGACTCTTTCCTGTCACCTCGCGAAAGACTTTTTTGAAGTATTTAGAATCGGAAAATCCTACCTGATAAGGAACATCCCTCTGATCACATATTTCTTCCCTCAACATATACTGTGCCTGTTCAATTCTATACTCCCTTAGAAAAGTGCTGAAATTTTCTCCGATATTTTTTCCAAAAAGATAACTGAAATATTCCTGGCTCAGCCCAAGATCTTCTGCCAATTTCTTCTGGCTTATTTTTCCGGCATATCCACTCTGTATGATATCCAGAGCTTGCAGAATCATAGGGTGAGCATCCGGATATTTATCTCTCAAATTTCTGGATTTTCTGCGGGAATAGCTATTTTTTCCACTGATCTTATTCTCAATTTTCTTCAGTACTGCTTCTGCCTCATCTCTTGTAAGAGGTTTCAGAAGATACTCTATTACCCCAAGAGAAATTGACTGCTTGGCAAAATCAAAATCTGCATATGCACTTACAATCACAAATTCTGCCTTAATTCCCTGAGCTCTGGCAGCTTCTATTACTGAAAGCCCGTCCATAAACGGCATCTTGATATCAATAAAAACCACATCCGGCTTCTGTTCCAGAATCATTTCCAGCGCTGCTTTTCCATTAGATGCCTGTGCCACAATCTCATACTCATCCCTCAGGCTCTGCAAAACCCTTACTAATCCCTGTCTGGTTCTCTGCTCATCTTCTGCAATTAAAATTCTCAATGTATAAAGACCTCCTCTGTTACTTTTTTTGCTACATTTATTTACTCTATATCTTTCTCCGGATTCTCTGGTATTGGAAGCCAGAAAGTAAATTTTGTCCCCTTTTCAGGTTCTGATTCCAAAACTACAGAAAGTTCTTCTCCATAATACATTCGCAGTCTTGTCACTACATTCTGAATCCCGATTCCTGTTCCTGCCAAATCCAAAGTATGCTTTTCCATAAGAATCTGCTGCATCAGTTTCTCTGTATCTTCATTCATTCCACATCCATTATCTTCAATGCAAAGACGGAATCTGGATCCATCAATGTGACCCGTAATACGGATCATTCCCCCGCTTTCTCTTCCTTCAAAACCATGAAGGATAGAATTCTCCACAAATGGCTGAATAAACAGTTTACAGCATGGCCATTCGCCGTATTCTTCCTGAAATTCAATCTCGTAGTCAAACACATCCATAAGCCTGAACTTCTGCAGATATAGATACTGCTCTACCCATCTCAGTTCCTGCCCCAGACTTACTGACACAAGCTTCCTTGAGAATGTATATGAAAGCATATTGGAAAGCTTTTTCAGAAGATCTGCTACCTCATAATCTTCATTATCTATCGCATTATAATTGATCGCAGTCAGTGTATTGCAGAGAAAATGTGCATTGATCTGTGATTCCAGAGCTTCTTTCTCTGCCTTATTTTTTCTGACGGATAGAAAGATTCTTTTCACGATAATATCTACGTATTTCCTTGTACTGTCGTTCCAGAGTTTCCGCCATTTCGTTATAATAACCAGCCAACTGCCATATCTCATTGGTTCCCTTTACTTCTATCTTCGGAAGATTCTTGGAAAGTTTAATATTTCGCATAGAATCCCGTATAATATCAATTGGTTTTAATACTCTTCGTATTGTAAACTGCCATAAAAATCCACAGATACACAACAAAAACAGATATACATAAATGCTTCTGGTATACATCTGGTTAACCTGTGCACGCATTTTTCCAAGATCCGTGGTAATATATGCTGTCCATCCAAAATATTTTAATGATCTGCTGATATTCTCGGTACTGTCCAGCGTTTTTCTGTAACTTTCCACTGTCATTCCATCGTACTCTTCATTTGGATGGTAAATGATTCTGTTATTTTCATCTGCAATATATCCAATCGAAAGAGGTTTATCAGCTACTCTGTCAAAAGCACTTTTTTCCAGAATATCTCCCATATCGAAAGATACGACCGCTACATTTTTCACATGAGAATAACTGTAAGTTTTTCCAATCAGCGGAACTGCAATATGTACCATTCTTATCTGCGGCCACTGACTGTGAACAGCAGGATCTGTCTCTACATAGTACCTGACATTTGCTTTCTCTTTCTGAAGTGCCATGGTCTTTTCATATATTTCCTGAAGTTTATCCAGATTGCCATCTTCCCATACTCCTTTTGAAGATGTCTGGTACCAATAAACCCCATACTCCTGCCACAGACCTTCATCTGATACAATTGCAATAGATACAACACTTCCAATCTGATGAGCAATATCATCCATTCTGCTGCCCAATGTCAGTTTTTCTTTTGCCAGAAGTATTCCGTCTGCTTCCGTGTTTTCTACCAGAACTCTTAATGTCTCATTAACTCCTACATTGCATGCAGCACTGATGATATCCTTCAGATTTGCATCAATATTAATCGTCGATGTTTCAATCATGGATTCTTCCATTGATCTGGTATTCCTGAGCAGATAATTAAAATATTGATTTTTTACGTAAATCTGAAGGACCAGACCTGCCAGAATCAGAAGTAATACTACTGTTACTGTAACCTGCGCACTCATATGTGAGCAAAAATAATTTCTGATTCTTCCCGGCATTTTTTTGATTTTCTCTTTCATTTTTCTTTACCTGCCTCGTTTTTTATAATTCTACGACTATTTTACATCATTCTACAACATCTTATAAAGATATATCATATAAAATTTTGTGATTATTTATTGATTGATATCTATAGATGGCAAAGGACAAAAAAAGCCAGTAACTAAGCTTATCTGCTATTAATAAACTTAATTACTGGTTTTCATCTTTTTATTATGTTCAAACAGTCACCTACAATTGAATCAGATAACTTATTTGATTCGGTAATTATTTCTCCACTGCCTTAAATGTAAATCTGATTGGCTGGTAATCACCTGTTGTCAGTGGTAATGGCAGTCCTGCTTTCATCAGTGCTGCGCCTGTGTATACTTTTCCGGTTGCAATGTCTTCGTAATGCAGATCTGCATCCAGTCCCTGAGGATAGAAAAGATAGATATACGGATTAGCTTCGCTGTGGAGTCTTACGCCACATACAACTGTCTCTTTTTTGTCCTTGGATACGAACTGCCAGAGTACATGGTTGTTGTTTTCAAATGGATTTATCAGACGATAGTAATCTCCGGACTGTACCAGATGCTCGATTTCTTTGTATTTCAGAATCTGCTCTCTGGCTGTCTTTTTGTCTTCTTCGGACATCTTCATCAGATCCAGTTCATAGCCAAATGTACCGGATGATGCAACCGTTCCTCTTGTCTCGAATGGTGTGATCCTGCCGGACTGGTGGTTCGGGCATACGCTGACATGAGCCCCCATTGCACTTACCGGATATCCGAAAGAAGTACCGTACTGGATTTTCAGTCTGTCAAT
>ENA-OQJK01000195-OQJK01000195.1-human-gut-metagenome-genome-assembly--contig:-NODE-195-length-12915-cov-3.185174_pt1 | contig 12915 bp, 9 predicted proteins | sample MGYA00242605_ERZ504771 | MGnify/ENA primary metagenome ERZ504771 (study PRJEB26092, sample SAMD00036353) | human gut metagenome | host: Homo sapiens | study: EMG produced TPA metagenomics assembly of... | reverse complement strand
TGCATGATACCGCCGCCTCCCGCATATGCTGTACGGACAAATCTGAATGGGTGGGAGGCAAGGGTATGTTTGTGGTCACACTGAGTAAGGCAAGCGTCAAGAAGCTGGGCGTGGGGGCGATGTGCTGTGCGCTGGTGGTGTTCAGTGCCATGCTGGGGCGGTACATCAGCACCCGCTCGGTGGCTGTCGCGGCGGCAAGCAAATAAAATCGAGAGTGCGCAGGACATCCAGACCTGGTTCACGGGCTACGGGCTGGACGTGGACGGCGCGTCCATCACCGCCGATAAGGTCAAGATCCCCCGCAAGTGGGACGACAGCTTTTCGGCCTTTAACGGGGTGGTGCAGCAGAGCGGCATGGACCTGGCCCGCTACAAGGGCAAGACGGTGGAGAAGTGGACGGCGCTCATCCCGGCGGCCAGCCGGGGCGATGTGAGCAGCTACGGCGTGCTGCTGGTCTACAAGAAAAAGGCCGTGGGTGCGTATCTGTTGGAAAAGCCCTCCGGCACCGTCACCGGGCTGAAAGACGCCCAGACCGCGATGGCCCTGCAGGAGGCCGAACAGGTGTCCGGCGAGGACTTCAGCGGCGACTGGGGAGAGCGCCACGACGGCGAGCTGGGCGCAGAGGGTCAGGCCCAGCAGACCTCGGGCGAAGATTTCAGCGGCGACTGGGGCGAACGGCACGACGGCGAGCTGGGCGCAGAGGGTCAGGCCCAGCAGACTTCCGGCGAGCCGGACGCTGCACAGGAGCAGCCCGTGCAGTACACCGACCTGCCGCTGGACGCCGAGGGATACCCCGTCGAATAACCGTCATTCTGTACAAAAAAGTGCGATGAAACAGAAAAATTGTGCAGTAGTGGTATTTTTGCAGAAAGATTCTGTTCAATGTTACTAAAATTTTTGATAAAAAATCGGCAATATGAAAGGGTGAAAAAAGAACGACTAAGGTTTATAATAAAGGTAGACATCCAGCAGCCGGAAGATTCGAGTGCTGCGTCCCGAGGGGCAGGGTGAGCTGCCCAGGAGGACCGGATGAAGTAAGGAGAAAATGATCATGAAGGAATTCCAGTATACCGTTAAGGATGCCTGCGGCATCCATGCCCGTCCCGCCGGTCTGCTCGTCAAGGTGGCCAAGGGCTTTGCCAGCACCGCCACCCTCGAAAAGGGCGGCAAGACCTGCGACCTGCGCAAGCTGATGGCCCTGATGGGCATGGGCGTCAAGCAGGGCGACACCGTCACCATCAAGGTGGAGGGCGATGACGAAGCCGCCTGCGCCGAAGCTATCCAGAAATTCCTGAGCGAGAACGTCTGATCGCCCAGCGTGATGAGAAGCCCTTGCGGGGAATGTCCTGCGGGGGCTTTTTGTTACGGAACACAAAACAGCAAGAATAAGGAGAAATTGCGATGCAGGTAGGTACCGGTAGAAGCATCCTGAATGGCATTGCCATCGGAAAGCTGAAGATCTATAAGAAAAAAGATACCGTCATCTCTGCCGCCGAAGTGGCCGACACCGCCGCTGAAGTGGCCCGTTTTGAGGACGCCCGCGCCAAGGCCATCGACCAGCAGACCGCTCTGTACGAGAAGGCTCTGGCCGAGGCCGGCGAGGACATCGCCGAGGTGTTCAACATCCACGCCATGATGCTGGATGACGACGACTTCGTGGACGCCATCAAGGAGATCATCAACGGCCAGCACAAGTGCGCTGAGTACGCCGTCAAGACCGCCGGCGACAATCAGGCCGCCGTTTTTGCCGCCATGGATGACCCCTATTTGCAGGCCCGCAGCGCCGACGTCATCGACATTGCACAGGCCATCCTCGACATCCTGCAGGGCGTGGACAATGCTACTTTGCAGGGGACTGAGCCCAGCATCCTCGTGGCTGAGGACCTGGCCCCGTCCGAGACGGTCCGCATGGACAAGAGCCTGCTGCTGGGCTTCATCACCCGGGAGGGCAGCTCCAACAGCCACACCGCCATCCTCGCCCGCAGCATGAACATCCCCGCCCTCATCCAGTGCAAGGACATCCAGGACGACTGGGACGGCAAGATGGCGGTCGTGGACGGCTATAACGCCTGTGTCTACGTTGACCCCACCCCTGACCTGCTCAAGAGCCTGAAAAAGCGCCAGCAGGAAGACCAGAAAAAGCAGGCCCTGCTGCAGGAGCTGAAGGGCAAGCCCAACACCACCCTCGACGGCAAGACCATCAACGTCTTTGCCAACATCGGCGGCATGGGCGACGTGGGCGCTGTGCAGCAGAACGACGCCGGCGGCGTCGGCCTCTTCCGCACCGAGTTCGTCTACCTCAACTGCAAGGACTTCCCGACGGAGGACTACCAGTTCGAGGCATACAAGCAGGTGCTCGAGAGCCTTGCACCCCGCAAGGTGGTCGTCCGCACCTGCGACATCGGCGCAGACAAGACCGTGGACTACATGAAGCTCGACCACGAGGAAAACCCCGCGCTGGGCTACCGCGCCATCCGCATCTGCCTGACCCGGAAGGACTTCTTCAAGACCCAGCTGCGCGCGCTGCTCCGCGCTTCCGCTTACGGCAACATGAGCATCATGTTCCCCATGATCACCAGCCTGCGGGAGCTGCAGGACGCCAAGGCCGTGCTGGACGAGTGCCGCACGGAACTGCGGGCTGAGGGCAAGAAGTTCGACGAGAAGCTGGAGGTCGGCACCATGATCGAGACGCCCGCCGCTGTCTTCATCGCCGACGAGCTGGCCGAGGAGTGCGACTTCTTCTCCATCGGTACCAACGATCTGACCCAGTACACCTGTGCTCTGGACCGCCAGAACGCAAAGCTGGAGCCTTTCTTCAACCCGCACCACCCCGCTGTGCTCCGGGCCATCAAGATGACCATCGACGCGGGCCACCGCCACGGCATCTGGGTGGGCATCTGCGGCGAGCTGGGCGCAGACACCGCCCTCACCGAGACGTTCCTGCGGATGGGCGTGGACGAGCTGTCCATGAACGCCAAGAGCGTGCTGCCCGTGCGCAAGATCATCCGCAGCATCGACCTGAGCAAGCCTTCCGATAAGTAAGGAGCGCTTGACCCCAAAAACGCCGCCCCCGGCAGGGAACTTCCCCGCCGGGGGCTTTGCATACCTGAAAAATTTTACCGAAATACTTCAAAACCATAAAGTGCAGTGCTATACTGGTAGCATCGAAATACCTGCTGAGAGGGAATTTTATGACACAACTGCTCATCCGCCTGTTCGTCCGGCACCCGGACGATACGAAGAACGCCGCCGTCCGCACGGCCTACGGCAATCTGGCCAGCCTCGTGGGCATGGCCTGCAATCTCCTGCTCTGTCTGGGCAAGCTGGCGGCGGGAACGCTGTTCGGCTCCATCGCCATCATGGCCGACGCCCTGAACAACCTTTCGGACGCCTCGTCCAACGTGGTGAGCCTTGTGGGCTTCCGGCTGGCGGCCAAAGGCCCGGACGAAAAAGCACCCCTACGGCCACGCCCGGTACGAATATCTGGCGGGCCTCGTGGTCTGCGTCACCATCCTCGCCATCGGCCTGTCCCTGCTGAAAGAATCTGCGCTCAAAGTGCTGCACCCGACGGCAGTGGTGTTCAGCTGGCTCAGTGTGGGGGTGCTGGCGGCGTCCATCGGCGTCAAGCTCTGGATGAGCCGCTTCAACAAGACCATCGGCCAGCGCATCAACTCCGAGACCCTGATGGCCACCGCCGCCGACAGCCGGAACGACGTGCTGACCACCAGCGCCGTGCTTCTGTCCACCGTCCTCTCCCACCTGACGGGCTGGGACGTGCTGGACGGCCTCATGGGCGTGGCAGTGGCGGCGTTCATCCTCTGGTCGGGCTGGGGGCTTATGATGGACACCCTCAGCCCTCTGCTGGGCGAAAGCCCCTCGCCGGAGCTGGTGGAGCACATCGAGCACACCGTCATGAGCTACCCGGGGGTGCTGGGCGTCCACGATCTGATGGTCCACGACTACGGCCCGGGGCATCAGTTCGCCTCGCTCCACATCGAGTTCCCCGCCGAGGCCGACCCGCTGGAAGCCCACGACATCATCGACAACATCGAGCGGGATTTTCTGAAAAAAGACCACTTACAGGTCACCATCCACTACGACCCCATCGTGACGTCGGACGCCGCCGTAGGCGTCCTGCGGAGCCGTTTGATGGAAAAAGACCCGCCAGATGGACCCTCGTCTGTCCATCCATGACCTGCGCATCGTGCCGGGGGGACAGCCACACCAACGTGCTGTTCGACCTCGTGTTCCCGGCGGGCTACACCGGCGACAAGGACGCGCGGCTGGCCGAGATGTGCAATTTCGTCAAGGAGCAGGATCCGGGATACTGCTGTATGGTGAAGGTGGAGCAGAGCTATGCTTCCGCTCTGCCGGAAGAGGAACAATAAGAAAAAGAGGGAAAGTATTATGCTGAACGAGACTTACCGCGCCATGCTGGGCCACAAGAGCGTCATCCGCGAGACTTTTATGTACGGCAAACAGCGCGCCGCCGAGATAGGCTATGAGAACGTGTTCGACTACTCGCTGGGCAACCCCAGCGTCCCCTGCCCGGACAAGTTCACCAAAGCCATGCAGACCCTGCTGGCCGAGGAAGAGCCTGTCGCCCTCCACGGCTACTGCCCCAGTCAGGGCGACCCGGGCTTCCGCACTGCCGTGGCGGCCCATCTGGCAAAGACCTTCGGCCTGCCCTATGAGCAGAAGGATATTTTCCCCACCACCGGTGCGGCGGGCGCTATCGCCCACGCCGTCCGCGCTGTGACCAAGCCCGGCGACGAGGTGCTGACCTTCGCCCCCTGCTTCCCCGAGTACGGCCCCTATGTGGAGGGGATCGGCGCTGTGCTCAAGGTCGTGCCGCCCCAGGCACCGGCGTTCCAGCCGAATCTCGACGCCTTTGAAGAGATGCTGACCGAGAACGTCACCTGCGTCCTCATCAACACCCCGAACAACCCCACCGGCGTCGTCTACTCCGCCGAGACCCTGAGCCGTCTGGCCGACATCCTGACCGAGAAGAGCAAGGCTTTCGGCCACAACATCTTCCTCGTCAGCGACGAGCCCTACCGTGACATCGCCTTCGACGGCAAAAAGGTGCCGTATCCGGCAGCGTTCTACCCCCACACCCTGACCTGCTTCTCCTTCTCCAAGAGCCTGAGTCTGCCCGGCGAACGTCTGGGCTATGTGGCCGTCCGGCCCGGCTGTGAGGGCGAAGACGTGCTGGTGGACATGATGGCCCAGATCTCCCGCTTCACCGGCCACAACTGCCCGCCCAGCATCATCCAGAAAGCCACTGCAGAGTGCCTCGACGTCACCAGCGATCTGTCCGTCTACGAGACGAACATGAACCTGCTGTACGACAAGCTCACCGAGCTGGGCTTTGAGGTGGAGCGCCCCGGCGGCACATTTTATATCTTCCCGAAAGCGCTGGAAGAGGACGCCAACGCCTTCTGCCTCAAGGCCCGGGAGTTCGATCTGCTGCTGGTCCCCAGCGACACCTTCGGCGTCAAGGGCTATGTCCGCTTTGCCTACTGCATCGACACCGAGAAGGTGAAGCGCAGCCTGCCCGCACTGGAAAAGCTGGCCGCAGCCTATAAAAAGTGAATGTGAGGTAGTTCCATGCATCCGCTCCCTGAATATCCCCGCCCGAGCATGCGCCGGGACAGCTACGTCAACCTGAACGGCCCGTGGGACTACGCCATCACCCAGAGCTCGGAGTTCCCGGCAAAGTGGGACGGCGCTATCCTCGTACCCTATTCGCCCGAGGCGAAAGCCTCCGGCGTGGGCCGGACGCTGCAGCCCGGCCAGTGGCTCCACTACCACCGCACCTTCACGCCCCCGGCGGGGGAGGGCGGGCGCGTCCTGCTCCACTTCGGGGCGGTGGACTACGCCTGCGCGGTGGAGGTCAATGGCCGTCTGGCCGGGGGACACCGGGGCGGCTACTGGCCCTTCACGCTGGACATCACCGACCTGCTCCGCCCGCAGGGCCGCAACACCCTCTGGGTGGCCGTGCAGGACCCCACCGGCACCGGAACGCAGGCGAGAGGCAAGCAGACCCTCCGGCCCGGCGGGATGTTCTACCCGGCCCAGAGCGGCATCTGGCAGACGGTCTGGCTGGAGCGGGTGCCGGAAAATCACATTGATACGTTGACCGTCACCCCGGACTACGACGCCCGGACCGTGACGGTGAAAGTCCATACCTCGAAGCCCGGCGGCGCGGTGAACCTCTGGGCCGTGGTGCGGGCCGGCGGCGTGACCATCGCCGAGGACTGGGGCAGCGACGAGGCCGACCGGGACGGCGAAGTGACCCTGAACATCGCCGAAGAGCATTTCTTCCCGTGGAGCCCCGACAGCCCCTTCCTCTACGATTTGACGGTCGGAACGACCCAGGGCGAAGAAGAGGGCTTCGACACCGTCCACAGCTATTTCGCCCTCCGCAAGTGGGAGTGCAAAGAGGATGCAAAGGGCATCCGGCGTTTTTTCCTGAACGGCAGGCCCATCCTGCTCAACGGCCTGCTGGACCAGGGCTATTGGCCCGACGGCCTTTACACCCCGCCCTCCGACGCGGCCGTGGAGCACGAATTGCACACCGTGCGGGAGCTGGGCTTCAACCTGCTGCGCAAGCACGCCAAAATCGAGCCGGAGCGCTGGTACTACCACTGCGATAAGCTGGGCATCATCGTCTGGCAGGACATGGTCAACGGCGGCGGGGCCTATCCGATGTGGTACGTCACCTACCTGACCAACGCCTTACAGCCCCTGATGCGCCGCGCCCCGGACGGGAAGCTGCTGTGGGGCTTTCTGGGCCGGGGCAGCGCCCACAGCCGGGAGGAGTACGCCCGGGAGCTGGCCGACACGGTAGCCGCCCTGCGCCGGCACCCCTGCATCGGGTGCTGGGTGCCGTTCAACGAGGGGTGGGGCCAGTTCGATGCGCGGAAAGCGACCGAGACCCTCCGCGCCCTCGACCCGTCCCGTCCGGTGGACGAGGCCAGCGGCTGGTTCGACCGGGGCGGGGGAGATGTGCATTCCATCCACAACTACTTCTATCCGCTCCGCATCCGCCCGAAGGTGCGCACGGTGGCCCTCAGCGAATACGGCGGCATTGCATGGCCCATGCCCGGCCATGAGCCGCCCCGCAAGACCTACGGCTACGGCACGGCCAGAAGCCGGGCAGAGCTGACCGAGCGCTACTGCGATTTGCAGCGCAAGACGGTGCTCCCGCAGCTGAAAAAGGGCCTCTCGGCGCTGGTGTACACCCAGCTGACCGACGTGGAGGACGAGGTGAACGGCCTGTTCACCTACGACCGCACGGCCATCAAACCCGATGCCGCCGCCGTCCGCGCCGTCAACGAGGCGCTGGAAGCGGAGTTTGAAAAGGCAGTAAAAGCATGAACGGGCTCTCGGCCATTTGTCCCTGTGCAGGCAGAGCATTTTGCTGTTTTTCACGGCTCCTGATTGGCTAAAATGTCGAAAATAATACCATATATTGACAATCTTGTAAAAATGCACTATACTGAACCCATCGAGGCAGACCACGAAGTCCTTGTATATGAAAATGTTCAGGATAACAGCATGTTTGCGATATGCAATTCAACGCTGCTGCTGCATTAAAAAGTTGAATTGCTGTAAAACAGGTATTACAGGCACACGGCCTGTAATGATAAACATTATATGTTCGCGCATGTAGTGATTTATCTCACATAGTCTAGGGGCGAGGTTCCGCAAGGGACCTCGCCCTTGGGCTTTTTATAGGCGCAGGGCTATTGACATTGGAGAGCGATTCCTCTATAATCGAGGTGCAGACCAGTCGAAGAGGCATGAACTGGAAAATTATGGGAACTCAAAACGCAAAAACTGCCCATTCTGAGATGCTCTAGAAGGCGAAAATAACGCTGAAATATAAGAAAAATGATGCATCTGCATTGTTTTCGAGAGAATGGATAAAAACGTCGGATTGCATCAGAATGCGTTAGAAAATGTCGGGCCGCTCGCCACAGCCTGAGAAGGCCGAAGCGGGATCTGAAAAGCAGTATGAGTACAGAAAAGCTCCGGGGACCAACGGATCCCCGGAGCTTTTGTATTATTTTTAAGGAAAATTACTGTTTATTCTTGATTTTGGAAGCCGGCATCTTCTTCATGGCGGCAGAATCCAGAGCGTGGGGCAGCTGGGCGCCATAGGACTGAAGGCTGTCCTGCAGCTCGCCGCTCTTCATGTCGGAGAGGGCCTGTGCGCGGAGGCTGTCCAGCGTGTCAGCGTCCAGCGGGTCGAGACGGACGAGCATCATCAGCGCATAGCTGGAATACTGCACGGCGGCGGCCTCGCCGGGCTTAAGGGCGCGGACGACGTCGGCGGAGCCTTCCTCGGAGAAGGTGGAATCGATGTTGTCAGAACCCAGCAGGGCAGTGGAGAGGGAAGACGCGTCGGAAGAGGGCTCACCGTCCAGCACCGCGTAGATGTCGGGCAGGGCGGCGGCGACGGCGGCGCTGAAAGCGGAGGTCTGGGCGCTGGCCCCATCGGGGATGGCAGCGTTGCAGCTCTCGGCGGCGGTCTGAGCCAGCTCGAGCATCTGGGTGCGCTGGGCGTCATCAGCAAAAGCGAAGGTGCTGGTGTTGTAGAGCGGCACGACCACATAGCGGATGTAGACCATCTCGTCCTCGAGGTGGCTGGTCAGCTCTGCGTCGGAGACGGGGGTCTCGCCGTCGGTGCCGTAGCACATCTCGAGCAGGCCGTTGCTCTTGATGAGGATGCGCTCAAACCGCTTGAGGGTGTCGAGGCCGATGCCGTTGGCCTTGTAGAGGTCCCCGTTCTGCTCCATCAGCTGGGAGGCGTAGCTGTCGGCCTGGGTCTCCTCGTCGAGGGTCAGAACGCCGCCCAGCTCATCGAAACGGGTCTCGATGGCGGCGTAGGACTCGAGGTTTTCGAGGGTCTTCTGGGCCACATAGTCGCTGACCACGGCGGTCTCGCCGGTGGCGTCATCGACGGTGATGGTGGCCTTGAGGAAGCTGGACACCTTGGCGGCGTCCTGGTCGTCGGAAGCGAGGTCGGCGGCGGTCTGGTAGGCATCGAACTGGGCCAGCAGATAGAGGCCGGAAGAGATGTCCACGTTACCGATGGTGCCTACGGAATCCGGGGTGGAGAGGCTGCAGCCCACGAGGCCGACGGCCAGAGCGAGGGCGCAGATGAGCGCGATGAGTTTCTTCTTCATAAGTGTACTCCTAGTGAAATTTATTTTTTGCCGGTGTTTTCTTCCGGCGGGGCAGCAAGGATGTCGGCCATCGCCTTGAGGATGCTTTGCAGCAGTTCCAGCGGCTTTTCGTCGGGTTGGAGAGTTACCGAGAGGTAGGGCTTGGTGCCGGCGCCTGCCGTCACCCGGCCATTGAAAGCGATGAGCAGGCCGCGGATCATGGCCACATCCAGCGTCTCCACCTGTAACAGGAGGGTGTCCTTTTTCTGGGTGACTTCGTAGACGCCCACGGCGGCAGCCTGTACGCGCACCAGCGAGACGTTCACGAGGTCGCTGACAGAGGGCGGCGGGTCGCCGTAGCGGTCGATGAGTTCGTCCAGCACGTCGGCGGCGTCCTCGGGGGTCTGGATGGCGGCAATGCGCTTGTAGGCCTCGATGCGGCCCGGGCCGTCGGCGATATACTTCTCCGGGATGAAGGCGTCCACCCGCAGGTCCACGAGGCATTCGCTCTTGTCCCGCTGGATGGGCTCGCCCTTGGCCCGGGCGATGGCCTGACCCAGCATCTTGACATAGAGATCATAGCCCACGGCCTCCATGTGGCCGTGCTGGCTGTGGCCCAGCAGACTGCCTGCGCCGCGAATTTGTAAGTCGCGCATGGCGATGCGGAAGCCGGAGCCGAAGGCTGTGAACTCCCGGATAGCCGAAAGCCGCTTCTGGGCGATGTCGGTGAGGGTCTTGTCCCGCCGGAAGGTGAAGTAGGCGTAGGCTTTCCGGCCCGAGCGGCCCACGCGGCCCCGGATCTGGTACAGCTGGGCCAGACCCATCCGGTCGGCGTCCTCGATGATGAGGGTGTTGCAGTTGCGCACGTCAATGCCCGTCTCGATGAGGGTGGTGCAGACGAGGATGTCGATCTCGCCGTTCAGCAGATGCTGCCAGACAGGGTTCAGCTCTTCCTCGGTCATCTTGCCGTGGGCGATGCCCACCCGCGCTCCCGGCACCATCTGGCTGACGTGGGCGGCACAGGACTCGATGTTGTCCACCCGGTTGTGCAGGTAGTAGACCTGACCGCCCCGGGCCAGCTCCTTTTTCATGGCTTCGGCGAGGATGACGTCATTGTACTCGAGCACGAACGTCTCCACCGGCTGGCGCTCGATGGGCGGCTGCTCGATGGTGGAGAGGTCGCGGATGCCGCTCATGGCCATGTTCAGGGTGCGGGGGATGGGGGTGGCCGAGAGGGTCAGCATGTCCACGCCGATGAAGTTCTCTTTCAGCTTCTCCTTGTGCTTGACGCCGAAACGCTGCTCCTCGTCGATGATGACAAGGCCCAGGTCGTGGAACCGGACGTCCTTGGAGAGGAGGCGGTGGGTGCCGATGACGATGTCCACGCTGCCGGCCTGCAGGCCCCGCAGGGTCTCTTTCTGCTGCTTGGCGGTGCGGAAGCGGGAGAGCAGCCCGACTTTCACCGGGAACGCCTCCATGCGGGAGATGATGCTGTTGTAGTGCTGCCACGCCAGCAGGGTGGTGGGGGCCAGAATGGCGCACTGCTTGCCGCCCATGACGCACTTGAAGGCCGCACGGAAGGCGACCTCTGTTTTGCCGACGCCCACGTCGCCGCAGAGCAGACGGTCCATGGGCCAGCCCTTCTCCATGTCCTTCTTGATCTCGGCGGTGGCGGTGAGCTGGTCGTCCGTCTCGTCATACTCGAAGCGGGACTCGAAATCGCTCTGCCACTCGCCGTCGGCGGGGAAGGCGTAGCCTGTGGCCTGACGGCGGCGGGCGTAGAGCTCGATGAGCTCCTGGGCCATCGCTTCGGTGGCCTTTTTGACCTTGGCGCGGGTGCGCTGCCACTCGGTGCCGCCCAGCTTGGCAAGCTTCACCTTTTCCTCGTCGCCGGGGGCGGTGTAGCGGCTCAGCAGATCGAGCTGAGTCACCGGCACATACAGCACGTCGGAGCCGGAATACTGGATCTTCAGGTAATCTTTTATCGCGCCCTGCACCTCGAGACGCTGGATGCCCGCATACATGCCGATGCCGTGGCTCTGGTGAACCACATAGTCGCCGGGCTTGATGTCCGAGAGGCTGGATAGGGCGTTTTTGTTCTTCTTGCGCTTTTTGTTCTCGGCGGCCTCGTCGTCCAGACCGTGACGCCGGGACGAGATGACCGCCACGCGGGCGAACGGGAAGGTGCAGCCCGCCGTGAGGTGGCCGGGCAGTACCTGAACCAGACCTTTCGCGGGCCGGACGTCCCGGCTCATGCTGACGGCATAGCCCTTGTCAGCCAAATCGCGGGTGAGGGCCGCTGCACCCTTGGGCGTACCGGCGAAAAGGGCCACGGCGTACCCCTGCTGGACCAGCGGGTCGAGGTCTTCCCGCAGGGAAGCGAGGTCGCCGCCCCAGTTGGGAGCCGCGAACGCCTCGGCGTTGATGAGGTCTTTCAGTTTGAACTCGTTCATGCCCCGCAGGAAGTTCTCGCAGAGCAGGGTGCTCTGGTCCTGCGCCGCAATGGCGAGGTCGTCCATGGTCTGGTAGAGCACATCGAGGCCGGGGCAGATGACGCCCTCCTCGAGCAGGCCGGTCAGCTCTTCGCTGCGGCGGAACTCGGTGGCCTTCTGGGCGTCCCGGATGCTGCCCACCTCGTCGAGGATGAAGATGGGGCGGCTCAGGTGGTCCAGCAATGTGGCGGGCGTCTCGTACCGCAGAGCGTAGTATTTGTCCATGGCCTCGGGCATGACGCCGCTGTCCAGCTGGGCAAGGTCGGACTCCATGGCCTTTTCGAGGGCGGTGCGGCGCTTGCCGCGGGCTTTCTTCTGGGCGGCGCGGAGGGCCTCCGCCGTGTCGGCGGTGCTGCCGAACAGCACCTCACGGGCGGGGGAAAGATAGATCTTTTCCAGCACACCGTCCCGCCGCTGGGTCAGCAGGTCGAAGGAGGCGAGAGAGTCTATCTCGTCGTCCCAGTATTCCACACGGGCGGGCTGGCGCATATCGGGGGCGTAGATGTCCACGATGTCGCCCCGGACGCTGAACTGTCCCGGGCCGTCCACCTGACTGCGCCGCACGTATCCGGCGGCGAAGAGCCGCTCCACCAGCGCTTCGCGGTTGTAGACCATGCCGGGCTTGAGGGTGAGGGTGTTCTTCTGGAACTCATCCTGCGGCACAGTGTATTGGAGCAGGGCCTCGGCGGGGACGCAGACGGCGTTCAGCCGTCCGCCCGCCAGTGCGCCCAGCACCGACAGACGCCGGTACTCGTACTCGCGGCCCGCGCCCTCGACGGGACGGAGCATGAAGTCCCGGGGCGGGAACACCGCCGCCGAGAGCCCCAGCGTCTTGAGGTCGTCGGCAAAATGGGTGGCCTCGGCCTCGCCGGGCGTGACGACGCAGAGGATGCGGCCCGTGTCCTTCTGGAGCGCGGCGTAGAGCAATGCCCGGCCTGCCGGAGGCAGGCCGAACAGCGCCGCCGGGCCGGGGGAGGCGAGGCTGGCCGCTGTCTTCTGGTATTCAGGGGTGTTTTTCAGGAGCGCTTCGTACATGGTGGACCTCCTTTCAGCCCTCTCAGTCATCGCTGCGCGATGCCAGCTCCCCCAAAGGGGGAGCCACTGGCGTGTCGGTCAGGCTTGCGCTGGATGAGAGAGGTTTCTTTTGTCGGAAGCGATAGTGCCCTGTTGTCTGGGGGAGGTGCCTGTTCAGATGCCGCTGCCCGTGTAAGCGAGGCCCGGCCTTTTGCGTATGCGCGGGCTTTCGG
>ENA-OQJK01000193-OQJK01000193.1-human-gut-metagenome-genome-assembly--contig:-NODE-193-length-13021-cov-4.451528_pt1 | contig 13021 bp, 16 predicted proteins | sample MGYA00242605_ERZ504771 | MGnify/ENA primary metagenome ERZ504771 (study PRJEB26092, sample SAMD00036353) | human gut metagenome | host: Homo sapiens | study: EMG produced TPA metagenomics assembly of... | reverse complement strand
CGGTTATATGCTTGCCAGAGAGCCGGAAACATATACGGTGGGAACTATTCTGAGACTGACAGAAGGCAGCATGAAGCCGGTAGCCTGTCTGGAGGACGAACCGAATCAGTGCAGCAGAGCCGGGGAATGCGTCACACTCCGTCTCTGGAAGATGCTTGATGAAGCTATTGAGGGAGTACTGGATAAGGTTACATTGCAGGATCTTAAAGACTGGTATGAAGAGATGGGAAATGATTATGTAATTTGATTTTCCCTCTTGACAACAGTGGATTTATAGAATATTATGTATATAACATATAATTCATATATACTTAGTATGAAATAAGGAGGACGAACTCATGGCAAAAATCTATAAAAATGCAGCGGAACTGGTTGGAAATACTCCTCTCCTTGAGGTTGGAAATCTTGAAAAAGAGCTTGGGCTGGAAGCGAGAATACTTGTGAAGCTTGAGTATTTTAACCCGGCAGGAAGTGCCAAAGACCGTATCGCCCTGAGTATGATCGAAGACGCTGAAGAGAGAGGCGTTCTGAAGCCTGGCGCAGTGATCATCGAGCCTACATCAGGTAACACCGGAATCGGTCTTGCTTCTCTTGCTGCAATCAAAGGATACAGAGTGATACTTACGATGCCTGAGACAATGAGTGTTGAGAGAAGGAATATTCTGAAAGCATACGGTGCAGAAATCGTATTGACAGATGGAACAAAAGGTATGAATGGCGCAATCGCCAAAGCAAACGAACTTGCGAAGGAATATGAGAACAGTTTTATTCCGGGACAGTTTGATAACCCTGCAAATCCTGCGATCCACAAAAAGACCACAGGTCCGGAAATCTGGAGAGACACAGACGGACAGGTAGATGTTTTTGTGGCAGGTGTTGGTACAGGCGGAACGATCACCGGTGTTGGTGAATATCTGAAATCCCAGAATCCTGACGTGAAAGTAGTGGCAGTAGAGCCTGCAACTTCCCCTGTACTTTCTCAGGGAAAGAGCGGTCCGCATAAGATTCAGGGAATCGGTGCGGGATTTGTTCCGAAGGCATTAAATACAGAGGTTTATGATGAGGTTTTTCCGGTTGAGAATGAGGATGCTTTTACAGTTGGCAAGCTGATCGCCAAACATGAGGGAATTCTTGTTGGTATTTCTTCCGGTGCGGCTCTCTATGCGGCAATCCAGCTGGCTAAGAGACCGGAGAATAAAGGAAAAACAATCGTAGCTCTTCTTCCGGATTCCGGTGACCGTTATTATTCTACTCCATTATTTGTGTAAAATAAAAAAGCCCTTTTTAGGGCTTTTTTTATTTTACATAAATGTGTTAGAATAGATATGCTGTACAAATGATTTTTATGTAACTGTTCAGTATTTTGCAGAACAGCTATCATAACATAAATAAAATTATCATAAACAATAATATTCCGTGTAATCGGATCACAGAACAGGATGGAATAAAAATGAGAAAAGCAATTATCGCAATGAGCGGCGGAGTGGACAGCTCTGTGGCAGCTCTGCTTACAAAGGAAACCGGTGATGAATGTATCGGTGCTACCATGAAATTATTTCACAATGAGGACATAGGAGTAAAGAGAGAGAAAACCTGCTGTTCTCTGGATGATGTGGAGGATGCCAGAAATGTCTGCTACAGAATGGGGATCAGGTACTATGTTTTTAACTTTTCCGAGAGGTTTAAAGAGGATGTTATGGACCGCTTTGTGGATGCCTATGAGCATGGAGCCACGCCAAATCCCTGCATTGACTGCAATCGTTATCTGAAATTTGACAAGATGTTTCAGAGAATGCGTGAACTGGAGTATGATTATATTGTAACCGGACATTATGCACGTGTGGAATATGATGAGGAGAAGAACCGTTACTTATTAAAGAAAGCTGTGGATGATACGAAGGATCAGAGTTATGTGCTTTATATGCTGACACAGGAGCAACTTGCGCATATTTCCCTGCCTCTTGGCGGGCTTCGCAAAACGGAAGTGCGTGAGATCGCAGAGAAGCATGGCTTTGTTAATGCCAGAAAGCATGATAGCCAGGATATCTGTTTCGTACCGGACGGTGATTATGCAAAGTTTATTGAACAGTACACAGGACGTAAATCAATCCCGGGCGATTTTGTAGATACAGAAGGAAACATTCTTGGTAAACATAAAGGAATCATCCACTATACACTTGGCCAGAGAAGAGGACTTGGTATTCCGGCAGCATCCAGACTGTATGTGTGTGATATTTCTCCAAAGACCAATCAGGTGGTTCTGGGAAATAATGAGGATCTTTTCCATTCGGAACTGACTGCAACAAAGGTCAATCTGATTTCCTGTGAATCTCTGAAGGAGCCAATGAGACTGAAAGCAAAGATCCGTTACCGTCATCCGGAGCAGGAGGCCGTAGCATGGCAGACGGAAGATGGAGTGCTGCACGTGCGTTTTGATAAACCACAGAGAGCTATCACCAGAGGGCAGGCAGTTGTGTTATATGATGGAGATATCGTTGTAGGCGGCGGCGTGATTGAAAATTGTATTAAATGACAGATTTTCCTTGTCTTTCGCATTTTGTCGGACTGTCTTATCTGCACTGCTTTTTGGAAACGTTATAGTTATTAGCTATTAAACGCTATAGAAAATTTCCTATTGACGTACTAGGAATTAAATGGTAATATACAACCATGCTAAATCATATCAAACAGATATGAAAAGCATAGAAACAAAAATGACTTGCAGATAAGGGGCTTAAGAGCCGGAATCAGTTTTGCAGAGAAAAAGATTATTATAAATCAGAGAAAGATGAGGATATACACATGAGCAAAAAAATCGAAAGAAAAGACAGACATTTCAAATTTGAAACATTACAGCTTCACGTAGGACAGGAGAGTCCGGATCCGGTTACAGATGCAAGAGCAGTACCAATCTATCAGACATCTTCTTATGTATTCAGAAACTGCGATCATGCAGCTGCACGTTTCGGACTTGCAGATGCAGGTAATATTTATGGACGTCTTACAAACCCGACTGAAGATGTATTCGAGAAAAGAATCGCAGCGCTTGAAGGCGGTTCTGCGGCACTTGCAGTAGCATCCGGTGCAGCAGCAATCACATATACAATTGAGAATCTTGCACAGCAGGGTGACCACATTGTAGCAGCCAAGAATATTTACGGTGGAACAACAAACCTTCTGGAGCATACACTTCCGGCTTATGGAATCACAACAACATTCGTTGATGTATTTGATCTTGAAGAAGTAGAGAACGCAATTCAGGATAACACAAAAGCTGTTTACATCGAGACTCTTGGAAACCCGAACTCTGATGTAGTTGATATTGAAGCTATCGCAAAGATTGCTCATGCACATAAGATTCCGCTTGTAGTGGATAACACATTTGCAACACCTTACCTTGTAAGACCAATCGAATATGGTGCAGATATCGTTGTTCATTCTGCAACTAAATTCATCGGTGGACATGGTACAACAATCGGAGGTGTGATCGTTGAGAGTGGTAAATTTGACTGGGAAGCATCAGGTAAATTCGCATCTCTGACAGAGCCGAACCCAAGCTATCATGGCGTAAGCTTTACAAAGGCATGCGGACCGGCAGCATTTGTTACAAAGATTCGTGCAATTCTTCTTCGTGATACAGGTGCAACCATCTCTCCGGTAAGCTCATTCATTTTCCTTCAGGGACTTGAAACACTGTCACTTCGTGTTGAACGCCATGTAGAGAATGCACTGAAAGTTGTTCAGTACTTAAATAACCATCCGCAGGTAGAGAAAGTTCATCATCCGTCTGTATCCACAGATCCGGTTCAGCAGGAGCTTTATAAGAAATACTTCCCGAATGGCGGCGGTTCCATCTTTACATTTGAGATTAAAGGTGATGCGCAGAAGGCAAAGGACTTCATTGATAATCTGGAACTGTTCTCATTGCTTGCCAATGTAGCTGATGTTAAATCTCTTGTTATCCATCCGGCTACAACAACACACAGCCAGTGCACAGAAGAAGAACTTCTCGATCAGGGTATCAAACCAAATACAATTCGTCTTTCCATTGGTACAGAGAATATTGACGATATCATTCAGGATCTTGATGAAGCATTTAAGGCAGTTGCTGAATAATACAGATATAACATCCTTATATATTGTATAAATAAAACATGAATAAAAAGACCATCTTCCGGAATTTCCCCCATATCTGCAAGATGGTCTTTTTGTTATTGTTTACACACCGTTATCCCGCGAGGTGTTTTGGCATGAATATGCCAAAATCCCGAGACATACAAGCCAAAATTCCATTGCCGCAGGCAATCTGGAATGAATTTTGGCTACGTTACTGTGAACGGAGTGAACAGTAACGTCTTTTTTTGGAATGTTTCAATTGTATGGTTTACAGACTTGACAAATTATAAAAATACTATATAATACAGAAATGCAAATAAGTTGCAAATGTAAATAAGTTGCAAATACAAATAAAGTGCAAATATAAGGAGAGCTATATGTCAGAGATTATATTAGATTCAGTGATAGACAGCATCAAGCTGCTACCCTTTCTTTTTCTTACTTATCTGTTTATGGAATGGCTGGAGCATAAGACAGGTGCGGCAGCACGAAAGAGAATCCGTACAGCCGGAAAATTCGGACCGGTATGGGGTGGACTTCTGGGAGTGATCCCACAGTGTGGATTTTCGGCAGCGGCATCCAGCCTTTTTGCCGGACGTGTGATCACAGTGGGAACTTTGATCGCGGTGTATCTGTCTACTTCAGATGAAATGTTTCCAATCATGATCTCCAATGCAGTTCCTGTAGTTACAATTGTGAAAATCCTGACCTGCAAAGCGGTGATCGGAATACTTTCCGGCCTGGTGCTGGAGTATGTTTACACACATATTCTGAAGAAACAGGAACCTGATGTGGATATTCATGAAATCTGTGAAGAAGAACGCTGCCATTGTGAACATGGAGTTATTTCTTCAGCAGCATTTCACACATTAAAAGTTTTTGTATACATTTTCTTGATTTCTCTTGCTTTAAATATTATCATTGGATTAGTCGGAGAAGAGACACTGGCAGGACTTTTTACAGGAACACCGATTGCAGGTGAACTGATCGCAGCTTTAGTGGGACTGATTCCCAACTGCGCTTCTTCTGTAGTGACCACCCAGTTATATCTGGATCATATTATCGGAGCCGGGGCGATGATGGCGGGACTTCTTGTAAATGCAGGAGTTGGGCTTCTGATTCTGTTTCGTTTGAACAGAGACAGGGTTCAGAATCTGAAAATTGTGGGAGTACTTTATGGACTTGGTGTATTCTGGGGAATTATTATTGAATTTGCAGGAATTGTTTTCTGATCAACCGAGTCTGCTCTGTCAGAAGAAGCTGATTTTAGGAGGAATGATAAAATTATGGCAGGAAGCAGTTATGCGACAGCAAGCCGCAGAAAAATACTTGAATATTTGAAAAACAGTAATGACCATACGGTTACAGCTGCTGATGTGGATGAGTATCTGAAGAAACATGACAGTGAGGTAAATATCACAACCATTTACCGCTATCTGGACAAGCTTGCAAAGGATGGAACTGTGATCAAATATGTTGCAGAGAAAGGTTGCCAGGCTGCTTATCAGTATGTAGAACCGGGACGGGGATGTGAACAGCATCTGCACCTGAAGTGTGTAAAATGTGGAAAGATCATTCATCTGGAATGTCATTTTATGGAAGAAATTTCTCATCATATTGAAGAAAGTCATGGATTTACCCTGCAGTGTAAGAATTCTATTTTGTATGGAGTCTGTAAAGAATGTAAAGGCAGTGGCGAAGACTGTTGACTGTTTCTATCAGATGATGTAAACTGAAATACAACTGTTTGGTCAAATTGACTGCGAAGCAGTATGGTGAAGAGAAAAGACAGCGAAATTGCTGTAAGTACCGGTAAAAATAACAGATAATATATGAAATCATAAAAGAAGGCAATAATGAGAAAACAGAAGAGACAGATGTGTGTAAGAAGAATGTTATTATTTTTTCTGGCGTGTGTATTAATATGTGCAGCACCCCCGTCTGCAGCACAGGCGGCAATAATGCAGACTGCTAAGAATTCAACAGTGCAAAGAAAAAAACAATCCACGAAAACAGTTACAATAGAGACTTCAGGAGGAATTACAAAAAGAAAGTGAAAAGCGGTGGTTCTGTGATTCTTCCTGTGGAAGTGAATAAGAGGGGATATACATTTCTGGGATGGTCAACAGTTCCCGGACAGACCTGTAATCCAATGTATCAGGCATATCAGAAAATTCAGGTTACGAAAAATATTCATCTTTATCCGGTGAAGTATAAATGGAATCAGGAACCGGATATTTATGCAGGCGGTCTTGCGGACAGTGTGGAGAAATATGATAAGATTATTTTTGTGGGAGATTCCCGCACAGCAATGCTTCGCAGTACTCTGAAGCAGCAATGCAGTTCTGACAGTTTAAAGAAAGTTGGATTTGTATGCAAGACAGGAGAAGGGCTTGACTGGATGAAAAAATACGGAGAAAAGGAACTGCTGAATGAAATAAGCGGGATGGATGACAATGCGAAGCCGGTGGCAGTTATTTTCAATCTGGGAGTAAATGACCTGATCCACAAAAACAGGAAGTCCATCAGTTATGATTCTGTTGCGTCAGACTATGCTTCTTATATGAATGGATTATCCAGAAAGCTGACTGCCAGGAACTGTGAATTATTTTATATGTCTGTGAATCCATGTAATACGGCAATGAAATCCACGCGAAAGGAGTCTGAGATCCGCGGATTTAATAACAGACTCAGACAGAGACTGAACGGGAATTTTACATGGATCAACAGTTATTCTTATCTGATGAGATGTGGTTATACGACTCGCTGTGAATTTCGCGGTTATACAGATGATGGTGTTCATTATTCTATGAGGACTTATAAGAGAATTTATGCATATGCAATAAAACAGATCAGATAATCCTGACTGAAACCCGGAGACAGAATACTGTTCTCCGGGTTATCTGTGTGTATCAGTAAATACGAAAGTTGTAGCTGTGAAAGCGTTAAACAGTTATCAAAGGATCACAAAAGGTAACAGGAGGAGAGAAACATGAGAAGTGAAAGCTTCAGAAAAGGAGTTAAGGATGGTATTCCCATAGGACTGGGATATTTTGCTGTATCGTTTACATTTGGCATGATGGCAGTTGCTGATGGACTGAGTATCTGGCAGGCTGTGCTGATCTCATTGACAAACGTGACTTCAGCAGGGCAGTTTGCAGGACTTGAGATCATGGTAATGAGCGGCTCTTACTGGGAGATGGCACTGACACAGCTGATCATTAATCTGAGATATTGTCTGATGTCATTTTCCCTTGCTCAGAAATTCAGAAGAGATGAATCTTTGGTTCACCGCTATATTGCAGCATTTGGTGTGACGGATGAGATTTTCGGGATCAGTGCCAGTCAGCCCGGAAAGGTAAGCGCATTTTATAATTATGGTGCCATGTGTGTGGCAATCCCGGGATGGGTACTTGGAACTCTGGCAGGAGCAATTTCCGGAAATCTTCTTCCGGATTTTATTGATGAGTGCACTCAGCGTGGCTATTTACGGTATGTTCCTTGCAATTATTATTCCTCCGGCAAAGCAGAATAAGGCAGTACTGGCAGTTGTCGTGGCAGCAATGCTGATCAGCACTTTGTTTAAAGTGATTCCGTTTCTGTCGGAGGTTTCGTCAGGTTTTGTGATCATTATTACTACACTGATCGTGGCAGGGGCTGCCGCATACTTCTGTCCGATAGAGGATGAGAAAGAGGAGGAGGGTGTTCATGAGTCATAATATTTATATTTACATTCTGGTAATGGCAGCAGTTACATATCTGATCCGTATGCTCCCGCTTGCTCTTTCCAGAAAAGAGATCACAAGTCCGTTTATCAGATCATTTCTGTACTATGTTCCCTACGCATGTCTGGCAGCCATGACATTTCCGGCGATCCTTTTTGCCACAGACAGTGTGATCTCGGCTGCTGTGGGATTTATTGTGGCACTGATTGCGGCATATAAGGAGAAAAGTCTTCTTACAGTTGCGTTATTCGCATGTGCTGCGGTATTTATTGTGGAAAGAATACTGGAATTTGCAGTGTAAAAGTTGATAAAAAACGGATACATAACCATAGCTGAATGGTGTGTATCCGTTTTTTTGTTGCGTAATATTGTGACCAGCAGCTGAAGCAGATAAGCTGTCTGTTATTTGCTGCAGTTTCAGACAGTTTTTTATTTCAGAAAGCTTACATCAATTTCACCGTCAAATACTGTGGCAGCCGGGCCTGTCATGTAAACAAGATTCTCCTGTCTGTTCCAGAAAATCTGCAGGTCACCGCCGAGAAGTTTTACAGTGACAGGACTGTCACCGTCTACATGTCCGTTCAGAACAGAAGCGACTGCTACCGCACATGCACCTGTGCCGCAGGCAAGAGTTTCGCCTGAACCGCGTTCCCATACACGCATTTTTACAGTATGTTCATCGATCACTTCTACAAATTCAGTGTTTACACGATCCGGAAATGCAACATGATTCTCGAAAGCCGGGCCGATCTTTTCAATATCCAGATGGTCAATATCATCCATATAAACAATAGCGTGGGGATTTCCCATGGAAACAGCGGTTATGTAATAGATTTTTCCGTTTACATCCAGAGGTTCATTGATAACTTCCTCCTTCTCTGACACTACCGGAATCTGTCTGGCGGTCAGGATCGGAGAACCCATATTTACCTTAACCTGGGATACCTTTCCGTTTTCTACAGTAAGATCCAGATATTTGATGCCGCTTTTTGTAGCAACAGAAATATGTTCTTTGTCTACGATGCCGTAGTCATAGGCATATTTGGCAACACAGCGGATACCGTTTCCGCACATGGCACCCTGGGAACCGTCAAGATTATACATATCCATCTCGCAGTCTGCGATTTTGGATGGCTTGATCAGGATCAGTCCGTCGGAACCGATACCAAAGTGACGGTCACTGACATATCTGGCTACTGCGGAAGGATTTTCCACAGTTTCCTCAAAACAGTTTACATATACGTAATCATTTCCAATACCATGCATTTTTGTAAATTTCATCAGAAAAGCCTCCTTATTTGGTTAAATATTTATACACCTCTTGTATCATATAGAAAAAATGTTATGAAAAAGTGAAAATTACGAATCTTTTACCGGGAAAGTTTTTCTGTGATCTTCATGTAAAAAAACATTTTGCCTTTCCCGGAACAGTTATGTATTATACATTATATGGAAAATATATCTGTTATTCAAGTTTTACCTTGCATTTTATAGAAAGTATGTTAAAATTAAAAACAAAAATATACAACCGAAACGCATAATTATACGCTGTTGTCTGAAGAAGGTAAAAAAGATGGCAGCCGTAGATATACTTTCGGATGCGAGGAGGAAAAAAGATGAAAGATCAAAAGAGATTTGCAGCTCTTGCACTCAGTGCAGTAATGGTATTTTCCATGGCAGGAAGCGTATCCGCAGCTCAGAAAGTTGAATCCAAAGATGATCTTGCAGGAGCAACAATCGGTGTTCAGCTTGGTACAACAGGTGACCTTGATGCATCTGATTATGAGAAAGATGGTTCTACAGTAGAACGTTACAGCAAGGGAAGTGAAGCTGTTCAGGCATTAAAGGCAGGACAGATCGACTGTGTAATCATCGATTCACAGCCGGCTCAGAAATTTGCTGAGAATAATGATGATCTCAAGATTCTGGATGAGCCATTCGAGGAAGAAGAATATGCAATCTGCTTAAAGAAAGGCAATGATGAACTTCTTGACAAGATTAACGGAGCTCTCAAGGAACTGAAAGAGGATGGAACTATCGACAGCATCATGGACAATTACATTGGTGAGGATGCCGGTAAGACTCCATATGAATCACCGGAAGATGTTGACCGTTCCAATGGAACTCTGGTAATGGCTACTAACGCTGAGTTCGAACCATATGAATATCATGAAGGTGATGATATCGTTGGCATCGATGCTGATATCGCTCAGGCAATCTGTGATAAGCTTGGATATGAACTGAAAATTGAAGATATGGAATTCGATTCCATCCTTCCGGCAGTACAGTCTGGCAAAGCAGACTTCGGTGCAGCTGGTATGACTGTAACAGAAGACCGTAAATCAAGCGTTGACTTTACAGATACCTATGCAGATGCAAGCCAGGTAATTATTGTAAAGAAATAAGTATTAAAATAACAAATAACAGAGCTGTTGACGATTTGCCAACAGCTCTCTTTTCGGAACAGAGGTTTTTATGAATAATCCTATGATATTAGCGAATGTAAAAGAAGATTTTTATCTGAACTTTATTAAAGATGACCGCTATCTCTGGCTTCTGGATGGTCTGAAAACAACTCTTATTATCACAGTATTTGCGGTAATTGTAGGTCTGATCATCGGTTTCCTTGTAGCAATCATCCGTTCTGCGCACGATAAGTCAGGCTCCTTTAAGATCCTCAATGCGATCTGCAGAGTTTATCTGACTGTAATTCGTGGAACACCAACCATGATCCAGCTGTTGATCATGAATTTTGTAATTTTTGGTGCTGTAAGCATTAACAAGATCATTGTAGGCGGACTTGCCTTTGGTATCAACTCAGGTGCCTATGTAGCTGAGATTGTCCGTTCCGGTATCATGTCCATTGACCAGGGACAGACAGAGGCAGGACGAAGCCTTGGTCTGAATTTCAGCCAGACCATGCGACTGATTATTATCCCGCAGGCATTTAAGAATGTACTTCCTGCGCTGGTAAATGAATTTATCGTGCTGATCAAAGAGACATCCATCATCGGTTATATCGGTATGATGGACCTGACAAAAGGAGCTATGCTGATCCAGAGCCGTACATACAATGCGTTCTGGCCTCTGATGGCAGCAGCAGCGATTTACCTTGTGATCGTTGGAATCCTTACATGGGGGATGAATAAACTGGAAAGGAGATTAAGAACCAGTGAGCGATAAGAATGTACTGATCCAGGTAAAGGATCTGAAGAAAGCTTTTGGTACAAATCAGGTTCTCGATGGAATAACAACAGATATCTGTCAGGGAGAAGTAGTAGCCGTCATTGGTCCTTCCGGTTCCGGTAAATCTACTTTCCTGAGATCACTGAATCTTCTGGAGGTTCCGACAGGCGGACAGATCCTCTTTGAAGGAACTGATATTACAGATCCGAAGGTTGACATTAACAGACACCGTCAGAAGATTGGAATGGTATTCCAGCAGTTTAATCTTTTTCCGCATAAAACGGTAAAACAGAATATTATGCTGGCACCTGTAGAACTGAAGCTGATGACAAAGGATGAAGCTTCAAAGAAAGCGGATGAGCTTCTGGCACGTGTAGGTCTTCCGGACAAAGCCAATGCATATCCGGATATGCTTTCGGGCGGGCAGAAACAGCGTATTGCCATTGCACGTTCTCTTGCCATGAATCCGGATGTGATGCTTTTTGATGAGCCAACTTCCGCACTTGACCCTGAGATGGTAGGTGAGGTTCTGGAATTGATGAAAGAACTTGCGCAGTCAGGTATGACCATGGTTGTAGTTACTCATGAGATGGGATTTGCAAGAGAAGTGGCAACAAGAGTTCTTTTTATTGATGACGGTAAGATACAGGAAGAGAATACTCCGAAAGAATTTTTCGCGAATCCGAAGAATCCTAGACTGAAAGACTTCCTTTCAAAGGTTTTATAAGATGCTGAGAAAATTTAACAGTTTCATAGAAAAATGGATGGCCCTGGTGACACCGACCTGTCTGTTGCTGGGGGTGTGCTTTCCTGATATTGCCAAATGCGGTCTGCCTTATGTGCCGGCCGTATTTGCATTTATGACATTTGCCGGGGCGTTGAAGTCAAGATTTAAAGATGTGGCAAATGTATTCCGACATCCGGGCTCACTGCTTATTATCATGCTTCTGGTCCATGTGGTAATTCCGACAGCAGCCTGCGGGGCAGGTCATCTTTTCTTTGGAAATAACATGGAGCTGATCACCGGAATGGTACTGGAGTTTGCAGTTCCCACTGCAGTGGTAAGTCTGATGTGGGTGACGATTTATGATGGAAACAGTCCTCTGTCGTTGTCTCTGGTAGTGCTGGATACGGTACTGGCACCTTTTCTGATCCCGGCTACGCTGAAGATCCTGCTGGGTTCTGCGGTGACCATAGATCCTGCCAGGATGATGCGGGAGCTGATATTTATGGTTGCGCTTCCTGCTGTTGTTGCGATGGTATTAAATCAGATCACAGATGGAAAAGTAATGGAAACATGGCCGGGAAAGCTGGCGCCTTTTTCAAAGCTGGCACTGATATTTGTGGTAACGTCCAATTCTTCCAAAGTAGCACCATATATCCGGGATATGAATATGCAGAGGGTGAAGGTTGCACTGGCAATCCTTGTCCTGGCTGCTTCCGGATATGCACTCGGCTGGTTTGTGGCGTATATCTTCCGAAAGGATCGCAGTACGGCGGTTTCCATGATGTATGGAACCGGGATGCGCAATATCAGCGCAGGAGCGGTGATCGCAGCTGCATATTTTCCGGGTGAAGTTATGTTTCCGGTAATGATCGGAACTCTGTTTCAGCAGGTGTTGGCAGCATTGTTCGGAAAGCTTCTGGCACAGAAAAAGGAAAAACAGGAATTTTGTTGAAGTCTGTTGAGGCGTTATAAAGAATATAAAAAGAACTGCCGCATTAGCAATTGAAAAATTGCAATGCGGCAGCTCTTTTTATGAATCTGAAGCCTTTATATATTTCTTCAGTTCTTTGTAGCAGTATTTAATGATCTCTTTACGGGTGATGATGCCGATAAAGTATCCCTGATCATCTACAACCGGAACATAATTCTGGTTAATTGCCTTGTCCAGCAGATCCTCCATGTCAGAATCTGCGTGAACTGCCTTGTATGTTGCTCTTCGCGGGATTGCCATAATGGAAATGCTCTCTGCTTTCTTCAGTCCGGGAAC
>ENA-OQJK01000192-OQJK01000192.1-human-gut-metagenome-genome-assembly--contig:-NODE-192-length-13063-cov-4.663652_pt1 | contig 13063 bp, 10 predicted proteins | sample MGYA00242605_ERZ504771 | MGnify/ENA primary metagenome ERZ504771 (study PRJEB26092, sample SAMD00036353) | human gut metagenome | host: Homo sapiens | study: EMG produced TPA metagenomics assembly of... | reverse complement strand
GAAAAAGGAAATATCAAGGAAATTGATTTTGATACCTGTAAAAACCCGACTGATCGCACCGCAGAAAGGCCAGAGACTTCGTACAGTTGGATTTATGAATGAAGATCTGATTTATGGAATGCTGAATAAAGAAGATATTCTTACAGATGAGGAGGAACATAAATCTGTTGGGATCCGCATTCTGCGTATTGAAGATTTTGAAGGAAATGTAAAAAAAGAATACCGGAAAGACGGACTTTATATCACTGATATTTCAGTAGGAAATACTCTGATCGAGTTTGAACTTTCTGCAAAATCCGGAGAAACCTCTTATGTTGCCCAGAAGAAAGATACGATCATGAATAATAAAAAGGCAGCGGCAAATACAGTAAAAATCGAACTTATTTCTGCATCCAGGACAGGTGTTCGTGTGAAACTGGTATTTAACACAACCAAACAGACAGATTCTCCGCTGACTATGTATGCAAAGGTAAGCAGTTCCGACCGGAAAGACATTGTTCTGGACACTCAGATTCCTCAGGAAACAGCATATTATGTTTACGGACAGGGCGGACTGAACGGTATCTATACAGATCCGGCGAAGGCTGTATTGCGTGCAGATACGCTGGGAGGTGTAGTGCTGAACCGTACACAGCAGTATGTATGGGAACGTGGAAATAAAAAGACAAAAATGCAGATAGATACAGAAGGGATTCCGGAGATTGTGCTTCAGGGAACCTATGATATTAAAACCCTGAAAAAGAGTCTCAAAAAGACCGGAACTGTGATCGATCTTTCCGGCTGCAGTCTGGACAGTGTGCTGTACGAGATAAGTGCACAGCGTCCGGTAATTGCCAAAACGGGAGCAGATACAAGCGTGGTGATCGTAGGATATGATGAATATAATACCTGGCTGTATGATCCGGTTAAAAAAGAGACCTATCCGTATGGAATGAATGACAGTACGGATCTTTTCCAGAAAGCCGGAAATGTGTTTATCACCTATATAGAAACAGTAAATTACTGATGAAAAACATAACCGGCAGGCAGCTGAGAACGGAGCGAACAGTAACGCGACAGCAACCTGCCGGTTATTCATCCAAAAAATTGTAAAAATGCTTCTTTACATTTCACTGATATTTGAGTATTCTAAAAAGGACAAACAGTGGCAGAGAAATTTATTGTTTAAATACGTTACTGTAAGAGTGAAACAGTAACAGCGAAACGGAGGAACGTACAGATGTTATATGAGAACATTAAAAAATTAGTACAGTACGGAGTAGAAACAGGACTTACACCGGCCTGCGAGAAGAATTATACAATAAATCTTCTTCTGGATGTCTTTAAAGAAGACGAATATGTGGAACCTGAGGAAGAGTACAGGGATATCAATCTTGAAGAGGTATTAAATGCACTTCTGGATGAGGCTGTGAAGAGAAATCTCATAGAAGACAGTGTTGTGTACAGAGACCTTTTTGATACCAGACTTATGAACTGTCTGATGCCGCGTCCGGCGCAGGTACAGAATGAGTTCTGGAGCAGATATGAGAAAGATCCACAGGAAGCAACCGATTACTTCTATAAACTCAGTCAGGACAGCGATTATATTCGTCGTTATCGTGTAAAGAAAGATCAGAAATGGACAGTAGACAGTGAATATGGTAAAATCGATATCACCATCAATCTTTCCAAACCGGAAAAAGATCCGAAGGCAATCGCTGCTGCCAAGCTTGTAAAATCCAGCAGTTATCCGAAATGTCTTCTTTGCCCGGAGAACGAAGGATATGCAGGAAGAGTTAATCATCCTGCCAGAGAGAATCACAGAATCATTCCTATCACTGTAAATGACAGCCCCTGGGGATTTCAGTATTCCCCATATGTGTATTACAATGAGCATTGCATCGTCTTTAACAGTCAGCATGTTCCGATGAAGATTGAGAAGAATACCTTTATTAAACTTTTTGATTTTGTAAAACTTTTCCCGCATTACTTCCTGGGATCCAATGCAGACCTGCCTATCGTAGGCGGTTCTATTTTAAGTCACGATCATTTCCAGGGCGGACATTATACTTTCGCAATGGCAAAAGCACCGATCGAGAAACATGTGACTATTCCGGGATATGAGGATGTAGAAGCAGGTATTGTTAAATGGCCTCTTTCTGTTTTAAGGATCCGTCATAAGAATGAGAAGAGACTGATAGAGCTTGCTACACATGTTCTGGAAGCGTGGAGAGGTTATACAGACGAAAGTGCGTTTATCTTTGCTGAAACTGATGGAGAACCGCACAATACGATCACACCGATCGCCCGCAGATCCGGAGATATGTTTGAACTGGATCTCACACTTAGAAATAACATTACTACTGATGAGCATCCTCTTGGTGTATACCATCCGCATGCAGAGTATCACCATATCAAGAAAGAGAATATTGGTCTGATCGAAGTAATGGGACTTGCCGTACTTCCGGCAAGATTAAAAGAAGAATTGGAACTTCTGGCAGAATATATTCTGGAGGGAAAAGACATTTCTTCCAATGAGAAGATTGAGAAACATGCAGCGTGGGTTGCAGAATTCCTTCCGAAATATGACAACCTTGATAAAGACAACATTCAGGATGTTCTCAGAAAAGAAGTCGGTAATGTATTCGTTCATGTACTTGAGGATGCCGGCGTATATAAATGCACTGCTGAAGGCAGAGAAGCATTTATGAGGTTTATCAATAAATTATAAGGAATATTTTCAACCATAAGAAAACAGTGTTTACATAGCAGGATGACAAATCTGGTATTATTTACATATGAGCAGGTTGTGGCGGTTCTGATCAAAAGCCGGGCAGTCTGAAGATGTTTTTGAATGATTGGGAATGCATAGAGAACGTCCCGCATATTTTATGTTGGGACGTTTTTGCAAAATGGAGGTAAATATGTACAGAAAAAGACACAAAAGAGGAAAGCGTCTGGCAAGTGTGTTTCTGACTGTGGCACTGATCACTGCAACAGTTCCCGTACAGGCAGCAGAGTTCGGCACTCCGGACAGTTTTGAAGAGATTTTCAGTTCAGGGGAAGAAGATTCGTGCATAACTGATACAGAAAATACTTTGCCGGCAGCTTCTGATTCGGAGAAAGTAACGGCATCGGAACTGTCACCAACACCAACAGTGACTTCGACACCGGAGGGTACACCTGCACTGACAGAAACACCGACTCCTTCGGTCACACCGATGCCGTCTTCAACACCGACTCCTTCAGTCACACCATCACCATCTCCCACGCCGACGATTAATCCGGAGAAAGAGGTAATGCTCCGGTTTATAGACGGAGAAGGAAATGAATGTGAACAGCTGCGAACAGTGATGTCCTGGGGTGAATCTTTGATCCTTCCCAATGTACCGGATACAGATGCACCGGATATGTGGAAACTGGAAAAAATGAAAAACTTGGAGATGCGATCACTCTGAAGGGTGGAGATATTCTTACTCTGAAGAAAGGCGAGAGCTGGAATCTGTTTCTCGAAAAAGGCATCCTGAACTTCTATATGCCAAAGAAATGTACGGTTTCTCTTTATAATAATTCAGGAACCAGTGTGTTTTCCAATGGGATTCTGCAGGTCTATGAGACAAAAAACGTCATACTTCCGGATATGCCATCATCCAAATACATTAATTATGGATGGACAGATACAAAGGGAAGTTCTGCTGTAAAATATGAACTGAATTCAGAATTTACAGTGACCGGTGACACAGATTTTTACATTGTGCGCCGTACAGCACTTCAGGTGAATTTTAAGACCAATACAGGGGCAAGCAACAGTAAATTTACCAGACTGAATCAGAAAGTCGGAAAAGGACTTACAGTTACAATGCCGCAGGTACCTGTCAAGACAGGATATCAGTCTCTGGGATGGTCAAAGAATAAAAAAGCCTCCAAAGCTGACTATAAAGCAGGCCAGAATGTGACTGTATCAAAAACACTGACTCTCTATGCTGTATATAAGAAATTGCCTTACACAGTTACTTTCAATAACAATAATGGAACAAGTACCAGCAAAATTTATACTTCGCTCACCATGTATGCGTCAAAAAATCAGAAAGTGACACTGCCTGATGTGCCGAAAGTAAAGGGCTATGCAAATCTGGGCTGGACAACTGAAAAGGGAGAAACAGAACCGGAATATTCAGCCGGTGATACAGTAAAGATTACAAAGGCAACTCGGTTCTATGCAGTGCGCAGAAAGAGTAATTATTATACGGTCAGCTACTATCTGGGAAATGGAAGCACTAATGCGGCTTATCAAAAACTTACTCAGACAGTAGAAGAGGGAACGGTTGTTACCTTTGCAAAAGTACCGGCAAGAACCGGTTATGTTAACCAGGGATGGTCAAGTAAGAAAAATTCTGAGAAAGCAACAGCAAAGGCGAAATGTACAGTCAACAAAAATATCACTCTTTATGCGGTACAGAAGAAGGCAGTACAGCTGACTTTTCATAGATGTGACGGCAGCACCTGGCAGAAAACGACTCTGGCAAAAGGAAGTTCTTATTCTCTTCCGGGCGTAAGGGATGCAGAAGGTTATACTTTTTATGGGGTGGTCCACAAAACCGATGCAGAGTGTTTCTCCGCAGTATGAGGCAGAAGAAAAAATCACGGTAAATGGAAATGTGGATCTCTATGCAGTGGTATTTAACAGAACAACGGAAACAGACCTTACAGAGGATCAGCTTCCGCAGGTAGATATCTATAAATATAAACAGGTGATTTTTGTAGGTGATTCCCGTACGGAATTTATGGAAAATGTTCTGACAGGAATGGGAGAATCTGCGACTAAAAATGTGAAGTTTGTCTGCTCGGCAGGAAAGGGACTGGACTGGTTTACCACTACAGGATGGGCTCAGCTTTATTCCATAGTACAGCACGATTCCAACAGTATTCTTTCAAAGAAAACCGCAGTGATCTTTAATTTTGGAGTAAACGACTTGTCAAAATCTGCAGATTATGCGGAGTATTATAACTGGATTGCACCACAGCTTAAAAGCAAAGGATGTGAACTGTACTTCATGTCTGTAAATCCGGTGAATCGTCTGATGCTTCCCAATGCGGGAAGAGCGGACAGAAGTGAGGCGGCAGTCAGATCATTCAATCAGTATATGAAAGCAAATCTGTCTTCTGCTTATACTTATATTGATATGTATTCTTATCTGAAATCAACAGGATACAGCTTTGCCAGTGATCATTACGGAACCGGTACGGTAGATGACGGGCTTCACTATACTACAAGGACATATAAGCGTATTTTTGCAAAATGTATGGATTCATTGAGAGTGCCTGCCTGACCAAATGACAGAGAGCATGATTTAACATACCTGACAAAAGAAAAACATAGTTAAATACCAGATTACTCCTTGCGTGAAAACAGGGAATAGTCTATACTAAAAGGCGAGACGGCTGTTATCTGAAACAGCGTTTCGTCTTTTTGTGTAAGACCAGAACGATGAGGAGAAAGAGGAAACATAGATATGAAGTTAACAACAGTAAAAGAGATTTACAAAGAGAGAGAAAAATACCTGGATAAAGAGGTTACAGTAGGTGGATGGGTACGAAGCGTACGTGATTCCAAGACATTTGGATTTATCGTGCTTCACGACGGAAGCTTCTTTGAGACTCTTCAGGTAGTTTATCACGATACAATGGAGAACTTTGCTGAGATCAGCAAATTAAACGTAGGTGCAGCGATCATTGTCAAAGGTACACTGGTAGCAACTCCACAGGCAAAACAGCCATTTGAGATCCAGGCAGCAGAAGTTACAGTAGAGGGTAATTCTGCACCTGATTATCCGCTTCAGAAGAAACGCCACAGTCTGGAATACTTAAGAACCATCACACATCTCCGTCCGAGAACAAACACATTCCAGGCAGTATTTCGTGTACGTTCTCTGTGTGCCTATGCGATTCACCGTTTCTTCCAGGAGCAGGGATTTGTTTATGTGCATACTCCGCTGATCACAGGAAGCGACTGTGAAGGTGCAGGTGAGATGTTCCAGGTAACTACTCTGGATATGAACAACGTTCCGACAGATGACAAGGGTGCTGTAGATTACTCTCAGGATTTCTTCGGAAAAGAAACTAATCTGACAGTAAGCGGACAGTTAAACTGCGAGACTTTTGCACAGGCATTCCGCAATGTTTATACTTTCGGACCAACCTTCCGCGCTGAGAATTCCAACACAACCCGCCATGCGGCAGAGTTCTGGATGATCGAGCCGGAATGCGCATTTGCAGATTTAAATGACAACATGGATCTTGCAGAGGCAATGCTGAAATATGTGATCCGTTATGTACTGGAGAATGCACCGGAAGAGATGAATTTCTTCAATTCTTTTGTTGATAAGGGACTTCTGGACAGACTGAACCATGTGATCAATTCTGAGTTTGGTCATGTTACTTACACAGAAGCAGTAGAGCTTCTGGAGAAGAACAACGATAAATTTGACTACAAAGTATTCTGGGGATGCGATCTGCAGACAGAGCATGAACGTTATCTTACAGAAGAAATCTTTAAGAAACCTGTATTTGTAACAGATTATCCGAAGGAGATCAAAGCTTTCTACATGAAGATGAATGAGGATAACAAGACTGTTGCAGCTATGGACTGTCTGGTGCCTGGAATCGGTGAGATCATCGGTGGAAGCCAGAGAGAGGATGACATTGAGAAACTTGAGAAACGTATGGACGAGCTGGGACTTAAGAAAGAGGATTATGACTTCTATCTTGATCTTCGTAAATATGGTTCCACACGCCATTCAGGATTTGGTCTTGGATTTGAACGTTGCGTAATGTACCTTACCGGCATGGGCAACATCCGCGACGTAATTCCATTCCCAAGAACTGTTAAAAACTGTGATTTATAATTTGACTGATATCAGTATTGTGGGAGCATTGAAGCTGCAGAGCAATCCGCAGATATCAAAAATGTTATAGAAAGAGAGATTGGCATGAGATTTATTCATCTTGCAGATGTACACCTTGGTGCAGTTCCTGACAGGGGCTGTCCATGGAGCAGCAGGCGGGAGGAAGAAATCTGGGAAACTTTCCGCCGGGTTATTGCGGGTATCCGCGAGAATCCGGTGGATTTGTTATTTATAGCAGGAGATTTGTTCCACCGCCAGCCTCTTCTACGGGAACTGAAAGAAGTAAATAACCTGTTTTCCACCATCCCGGATACCCGGGTTTATCTGATGGCAGGAAATCATGACTATATTAAGGCTGATTCTTTTTACCGGGATTTTCAGTGGGAAAAGAATGTGACATTTTTTAAGAATGAACAGCTTACCTGTGTGAAAGATGAGAAACTGGATGTTTATGTATATGGACTGAGCTATGAACATCAGGAAATAGAGAATCCTCTGTATGATTCTATACATCCTGCAGAGGGAGAGGGGGTTCACATTTTACTGGCTCATGGTGGAGATGCGAAGCATATCCCCATGAATATCAAATCAATTGCTGCGTCAGGATTTGATTATATTGCATTAGGACATATTCATAAACCCCAGATTCTGATCCGGGATAATGCAGCTTATGCAGGTGCGTTGGAGCCTGTTGACAGAAATGATCTGGGTGATCATGGATACATAGAAGGACATCTGGAAAACGGAAGGCTTAAGACAAATTTTGTTCCTTTTGCCTGCCGTTCCTATGAGCAGATTCTTCTGATGCTGCGTGAAGATTCTACACAGGCATCTCTGGAAGATATGCTGAAGGCGGATCTGGCGAATAAAGGACGCATGAATATCTACAGAATCGTGATCCAAGGAACCAGGGCACCGGAGCTTCTGCTACTTCCCGAGAGACTGAAGTCTTTTGGCTACGTAACAGAGGTTCTGGATGAATCAAAGCCTTCCTATGATCTGGAAGCACTTCAAAAAAAATATAGTGGAACACTGATCGGTGACTATATCAGTTATTTTCTTGAAAAAGACAGAAATGCAGTGGAGGAGAAGGCATTATATTATGGTCTTCAGGCTTTACTGGAAACAAGCAGGTGACAGACAGAATATGATTATCAGACAGTTAAATATTAAAAACTCTGGAGAAATCCATGATAAAACTTTAGAGTTTTCTCCGGGAATTAACGTTCTGTATGGAGAGAATGAAAGCGAAAGAGCGATAGTACATACGTATATTAAAAATATGTTTCTCGGAGATATCAGTGAAGCAATCTACGATAATGCAGTTTTTGCTGCGAAGTTAAAGAGTCCGACAGAACAGGATCTGGCTCGGGAACTGCAAAAATTTATGACCGGCTATCAGGGAACTGCAGACAGCTCCATGGATCTGGGACGGGCCATGCAGATGCTCAAGATGTCCAGAAAGGGTTATCTGGTCCAGGCAGACAGAAAACAGAAAGAGACAGAACAGGAGAGGCAGAAACTTCTGACCAGGATGGATGATATCATAAGTGATCTGAATAATCTGAATGGAAAGCTGGATCAGATTAATGAGAAAGAGGAGTCGTTACGGATGCATCCCGGAGATGAAAATGGTGCGGTTATTCTGGATGAGAGAATGGCACAGGCAAAGGCAAAAAGAAACAGCTTTGCAATGGGAATGCTGATATCGGCCGCTGCCGGCATCTTTGGATTGATTCTGACTGCGATTATAGCGGACAGTGTTTCGGTAAGTCTGATCGTAGCGGTTATTGCAGCTGCGTTGGTGGGATTTTGTGGAAAACAGCAGCTGAAGTATGCAAGGGAATTTCAGAAGAGAATACGGATGAAGAAACGCTGGGTATCCAGGCAGGAGAAACTCAGATGCAGTAAAGAAAATCTCAGACAGGACTATGATGAGAAAGAAACAGAACTTTGTAACCTTAAGGAAGAATACCGGGAATACGAAGAAAATTCTTTTCTGCTTACATCGGAAGAGCGGGAGGTACAGGCTCTGAATATGGCGATGGAAACCATAGAGAGAATGTCAGGAAATATTCATCTTCAGGTGGGACGAAAGCTGCAGATACGTACTTCTCAGATTTTGAGTGAGATTACAGATGGTGAATATCAGGACGTACAGATGGATGCGGCATCCCACATGACAGTAACTACCGGGAACGGAGTGGAAGCACTGGAATGTCTCAGCCGTGGCACTCTGGAGCTGATTTATTTTGCCATGCGCATGGCTGCAGGAGAGCTTCTGTGTCAGGAAGAAAGTCTGCCGGTGATACTGGATGATATCTTTGGGATGTATGAGGAAGAAGATCTTGAGGCAGTTCTTGGATGGATGTATAAGGAGAAAAAGCAGGTTATCATCAGTACCTGCAGTAAACGCGAGATGGAACTTCTGGACAGAGAGGGAATCCCTTATGGGAAGCAAATTATTTCCTGAATTTTTAACCAGACTGCGAAGCAGTTATTCAGTGTAGGGCCGCATAGAAGAGTGGATTGCATTATATATAACAAAAAGAGAGATTTCATGTACTGCAGGAATTTCGGATGAAACAGCCGGAACAGAACATGAAATCTCTTTTTATAAATTTTACAGAAGTTATTTATTTCTCATCATACTGAGCCATGTAACTGCTTACGCAGCGGTTGATCCTGTCAACCGGGTTGAGTAGATAGCTTACAGACTGATCATGATTAAGAGTATCAATGATCAGGGCGATATATTTACTCATATCACAGGAGATATAGTAATCTTTTGCAAGAAGCTCAGGAGACTGATAGATCAGGTTTGTAGTGAGCAGTTTGTCAAACACTCCTGCCTTATGAGCCTCATCAAATTTCCCGAGTCCGTTTGTAAACAGTCCGAAAGTAGAGCAGATATAAATTCTGCCTGCTCCTCTTTCCTTGAGGAGAGAAGAAATCTTAAGAACTGTATCACCGGAAGAAATCATATCATCGATCAGGATCATATCTTTGCCCTTAAGGTTTGGACCGAGGAATTCGTAAGCTGCGATCGGGTGACGTCCGTTGATTCTCTTGGAGTAATCCAGACGTTTGTAATACATACCCATATCAACACCAAGGATATTGGCAAGATAGATTGCGCGGTTCATGCTTCCCTCATCAGGGCTGATGATCATGAAATGATCGTTGTCGATGTGAAGTCCTTTCTCATGGTTGAGAAGAGCTTTGATAAACTGATAGGATGGCTGTACAGTCTCAAATCCATGCAGAGGTGTTGCATTCTGCACGCGCGCGTCATGTGCGTCAAAAGTGATGATGTTTTCCACACCCATACTTACAAGCTCCTGAAGTGCTGTTGCACAGTCCAGGGATTCTCTGCCGCTGCGGATATTCTGGCGGCTTTCGTACAGATAAGGCATGATCACGTTTACTCTGCGGGCTTTGCCGCCGATTGCACCGATCACACGTTTCAGATCCTGAAAATGGTCATCAGGAGACATAAGATTCTCGTATGGTCCGATGCTGTAGGTAAGACTGTAGTTACATACATCAACCATCAGATAGATATCGTCACCACGTACAGATTCCATGATCGTACATTTCGCCTCACCGGAACCGAAACGTGCTGTCTGGACCGGTATCAGATAGGAATCTCTCTGATAACCCTCAAATGCAAAAGAATCAAGCTCTTCGTGGCTGCGCTCTTTACGCCACTGTATCAGCCATTCATTTACTTTTTCACCCAGATCCTTACAGCTGATCAGAGGGATCAGACCAAGTCTGCCCACCGGAAGTGTAGTTAAATCTTTAGTTGTTGCCTGTGCCATGTTTTATTTTCCTCCTAAAAAAATTTTCTGTATACGGATATCCTTTCCTTCCAGCTTCACCATACGGTAGTTGCTGGCGATTCTCGAAAAGGTTCGTTCGGAATAAGTATCCGAGAAATTTTCCAGTTTCAGATTTGTTGATATGATCGTAGACTTCCTGCGCATGATGCGTTCATTTATGCACAAAAACAACTGGGAAGAGACAAAGCTGTTTGTAAGTTCAGTTCCCAGGTCGTCGATGATCAGCAGATCGCTGTCAAATACAAATTCCTGTCCTTCTGTTTTATCTCTGGAGAATTTGGAGTCTGCCAGCAGTTCAAACAGATCAAATGCGGAAAAGTACATAACGCAATGTGCTGATTCCAGAAGATCATGAGCAATACAGTGAGAAAGAAAAGTCTTACCCACACCGGTATCACCGTAAAGAAACAGATTCTCAAAGGAACTGTCAAAATTTCTCACAAAACCTCTGGCAATATCATAAGCTCTCCGGGCCGTCTCTCTTTCTGTCAGTCCGGTAGCTTCGTTCTTCATTGTATCAGAATAATAATCAAAAGAAAAGTGGTCAAAGTTTTCTTTTTTGAGAATTTCTTTTAAATTGGACTGCGTATAGAGCAGTTCTATCTCTGCTTTCTTAAAACAGGTACATTTTTGGCTTCCGACGTAACCTGTATCCTGACAGACCGGACACTTATATGGAAGTTCCAGATAATCCTCCGGATATGAGTTACATACCAGCAGGGCATTGCGCTCCTGGGACAGAAGAGAGATTGCAGCTTTAAGGTCCTCAAGACCTGATGATTCTCCGCTTAAGAGTGCTCTTGCTTTTTTGGCGCTTAAGGTGGCAACCTCTTCATCTATTTCGTGGATGCGCGGGATTTTTTTATAAATCTCCTGAGTACGCTCCTCCAGAATACGTCTGTTCTGAGACTGGGTCTTGCTGTATTCCCGCATGATCGTATCATACTGATAATTCTGTAAAGGCATGACTTCACACCCTTTCGTTTGTTTTTTTGTAGCTGTTCAGTGACTTTCAGACGATTATGTCACTGCCGTTACTGATTCAGTAATTTCTTTTCATATTCGTTAAAGTCGTACTGTCGCTGATGGAAATTGTTAAACCGGTTTGATGCAGCCGGTTTGGAAGCTGCTTTTCGCTGGGTATTCTTTTCCAGCTTCTGGCGCTGATGCTGAGCATCGAGGAGCCGGACATCTGCAAGTGTACGGACATTTTTATCTTTCCATCCGGAAAGGATTTTATCTGCATACTGGAAACTTGGCTGTCCGGTAGAGAGAACTGTACGGCTGCAGGCTTCCTGGATGATATCCATGGTAAAACCATAATCATTCAGCCAGGTGTTCATAAGAGAAATCTCTGTATCTACCGGATTTCGTCCGCTGATTCCCATTGATTTAAAAATAGTAAAGTATTCTTTGGCATAACGGGAATTTGCCTCTTTTGCCATGGTGACAGTGGTGATTCCCTCATCTGCCCAGGCAAGAGCAACGGTTTCTATGTAACGCATACTCTTATGCCCGCGGCTGACACTGTATTCGATCAGGTACTCGATCAGATCAGGCGAGAATTTCAGCTCATCATAGAAAAACAGGATCTTTTTCATCTCGGTAGGAGTGAGTGTTTTGCCGAGATACTGTTCTGCGATATAGAGGAGCTGTACGATCTCATCATTTTGCTTTTAATTCTTTTTACACGGTCAGGAGACAGTGCAGTGGCTGATCTGGTGGTCTGCTTCACAGGCTGTGCCGGCGCAGAAGAAGTCTGGGTTTCTGTTTTTGTAACAGGGGCTGTCGAAACGGGTGTGTCGGAAGCAGCAGATTTTACAGGTGGTACATTCAATATGATATCTGCTATATCTTCGTTATTTCTGTAGGTTAAAGTAAGGAGTTTCTCTTTCTCCCAGTATTTCAGAGCGCGGATAATGTCACGTTCTGTACAGAAGAAATGATCAGCCATCTGCTCCAGACTGAAGGGTACAGAGGTGTCAGAAAGAAGCCTCAGAAGATAGATATATACTTTCACAAATTCTCCATTGGCCCCAGGCATATAGTTGTCTATGAAATTGTTGGTTAATACAGTTACTTCCGCATTGCGGGAATTCTGTAAAGTGATCATAGCCATGAATTTCCACTCTCTTTCATAATAATAAGATGTTAGGGTCAAAAGGTATTTTGCCCCTAACCTGTTATCCACGAATTGCTCCGCTGCAAAGCAGCTCCCACAATTCTCAAACATTCGAAATCCGCTGATTTACTGCGTAAATCGCTACTTTCTCATGTTTGGCGGGTCCCAAGTTCAAAAGTCTTATCGTGCAAGCACGAACGACTTTTTGACCT
>ENA-OQJK01000190-OQJK01000190.1-human-gut-metagenome-genome-assembly--contig:-NODE-190-length-13186-cov-3.077724_pt1 | contig 13186 bp, 10 predicted proteins | sample MGYA00242605_ERZ504771 | MGnify/ENA primary metagenome ERZ504771 (study PRJEB26092, sample SAMD00036353) | human gut metagenome | host: Homo sapiens | study: EMG produced TPA metagenomics assembly of... | reverse complement strand
GAGTGAAAGGTACTCTTTTTGCTGTCTGGGCTCCGAACGCAGTGAGTGTAAATATTGCAGGTGATTTTAATGGATGGATCGGACGTGCAACTATTATGCATCGTATGCCTATGTCCGGTATCTTTGAACTGTTTGTACCCGGGGTAGAGGCAGGAACACACTATAAATATGAAATTAAAGTCAAAGGCGGCGAAGTTCTGTTAAAGGCTGATCCTTATGGGAACAGTGCAGACCATGATCCTGAGGGAGCATCTGTTGTAGCAGATGTAAGTGCTTTTCAGTGGAATGACGGAGACTGGATGAAAGAGCGTCACAGATTTGATGACAGGAAACAGCCGGTTTCTATATATGAAACATCTCTGGAGGAATGGAAATCCGCTGAGGAACTGGTGGAATTTCTGGCAGAGGAAGATTTTACCCATGTGGAACTCCATCCTGTGATGGAATATCTGGATGATATTACAGGTGGTTATTCTACATATGCATATTATGCACCTACTTCCAGATTTGGAAGCGTGACGGATTTTCAGAAGCTGGTAGATGAGCTGCATCAGGCGGGGGTCGGTGTGATTTTGGACTGGACACCTGCACAGTTCCCGCGTTATGCCTCCGGTCTGGAGAAATTTGACGGAACACCTCTTTATGAGAGACAGAATCCGGCAGAGGCCATTCATCCGTTCTGGGGAACATTGCTCTATAATTACGGAAGCCCTATGGTGAAAGATTTCCTGATCTCCAATGCCTGCTTCTGGGCTGAGGTCTACCATGCTGACGGTCTGCGCATGGATGATGTGGATGCCATGTTGTATCTGGACTATGGCAGAAATCCGGGAGAGTGGACACCTAACATTTACGGAACCAATGAAAACCTGGATGCTCTGGAATTCCTGAAGCATCTGAATTCTGTGATAAAGGAGAGAAATCCCGGATTGCTTTTAGTTGCTCAGGAGAACGGACTCTGGCCGGAACTGACAGACAGTGTGGGAAATGACCATCTGGGATTTGACTATAAATGGAGTGGCGGATGGACAAAAGATCTGCTTGAATATCTGAGCAAGGATCCTATTGAGAGAAAGAATTACCATGATCAGCTGACCATGTCCATGCTCTATGCATACTGTGAACATTATATTCTGACCCTTGGCAGCAGGGATGTTGGTACATTGAAGGATTTCGCGGATAAGCTGCCGGGAAGTGAAGAACAGAAGAATGCGCAGATCAGAGAGGCTTATGTTTATATGATGCTTCATCCGGGATGCAAGATGATGGCACCGGATAAAGATATGCCAAAGGAACTGGAAGTATTTGTCAAAGATCTCAATAATATGTATCTTGTTCATCCTGCTCTTTATCAGCTGGATGATGAATATGATGGATTTGAATGGGTTCAGCTGATGAAGTATGAGGAGAATGTGATCGCATTCATGAGAAAGACAGAGAAACCGGAAGAAACTATTCTGGCTGTCTGCAATTTCGCGGCAATCCCATATGAAAACTACAATGTGGGAGTTCCTTTTGCCGGCAAATATAAAGAAATCTTTAACAGCGATGATAAAAAGTACGGTGGTAATGGTGTAGTAAATACGAGAGTTAAAGCAGCGAAGAAGGCTGAGTGTGATGAGAGAGAGTACTCCATCACAGTAAAGCTTCCGGCACTTGGGGTGGCAGTCTTTACCTGCACTCCGGAAGAAATTGAGAAAAAGCCTGCTGCCGAGCACAGCCAGATCAAGAAATCCATCACCAAGACAAGAACTGTACGAAAGGCTGCCGGGAAAACAAAAGCAGCTGTAAAAACTGCAGTGAAACCGGTGACGAAAAAGGTGACAAAAGAAGCACCCCAAATAGTGAATAAAACGGAGGAGAAAATACCGGTCAAAAAGGACTTGACAGAGAAGAAATAATATTATAAACTAAATGCTGTGGCTGTCAGAATTATCAATTTCTGACAGATTACAGCATAAGCTGAAATAGCTCAGTCGGTAGAGCACTTCACTCGTAATGAAGGGGTCGTGAGTTCGAGTCTCATTTTCAGCTTGAAAGATATTGGGCAATTGTAATTTTATAGAAAATCCGCTATACTGAAAAGCAGAGTATAGTGGATTTTTTATGTTTTTATGGAGGTTCGTATGGTGAGTACCTTAAAATTGCCGGTAGGAATTGAAATGATTGTAAAGAGAAATTTACGTTACTGTCCACACGCCACTATCCCGCGAGGTGTTTTGGCATGAATATGCAAAAATCCCGAGACATACAAGCCAAAATTCCATTGCCGCAGGCAATCTGGAATGAATTTTGGCTAAGTTACTGTGAACGGAGTGAACAGTAACAAATTTACTTGACAATCTCGGGCCTATCCTTTAATATAACTTTTGGATTATACCAAATAAATAATGACCGGGAATCTATCAAGAAGAATGGTTGATTTCCGGTTTTCTTATGTGGACATCATGGTCAGGAGTGCCCGCAGACTGGATGGAACAGGACGGACCGGATATATCTATAATTGGAAAAATGGACATATACAGATGCGAAACCATGCAGAGACTGGCACTGTAACAGGCGTCAGCATTGGCATAAGCCGATGTAGGGGCGAAAGCTTTTACGCGTGGTTTCGTATCTTTTTTAGTTGGTAACTTTTTTACATGAAAGGAGCTGAGTATAGTTGGCAGAGGTTTCACTTGAACTGAAAGAGATAAAGAAAAGTTTTACAGAAGGCGAAGCAGTTCTGGATAATATCAGTCTTGAAATCAGTAAAGGAGAGTTTATTACTTTGCTGGGATCTTCGGGATGCGGCAAGACGACAACGCTGCGAATCATTGCCGGTCTGGAACAGCCCGATGCAGGAAGTGTCTGGCTGGACGGCAGAGAAGTGACAGGCTTGGAGCCGAACCAGAGGGATGTGAATACGGTATTTCAGAATTATGCGCTCTTTCCGCATATGAATGTTGCGGAGAATATTGGCTATGGTCTGAAGCTGAAAAAAGTTCCTAAGAGTGAGATCAGGAAAAAAGTTTCTCAAATGCTGGAACTGGTTCAGCTTGAAGGATATGAAAAAAGAAAGCCTTCCGAACTCTCGGGCGGTCAGAAACAGAGAGTTGCCATTGCGAGAGCACTGGTGAATAATCCCAAGGTACTGCTTCTGGATGAGCCGCTGGGAGCACTGGATCTGCAGCTTCGCCGTGCGATGCAGATAGAACTGAAGCATCTGCAGAAGAAGCTGGGAATTACATTTATCTATATCACTCATGATCAGGAAGAAGCTATCAACATGTCTGACAGGATCGCGGTGATGAAGGACGGACGTATTGAGCAGATCGGAACACCGGATGAGATTTATAATCATCCAAAGACCAGTTATGTGGCAACATTTGTAGGAAATGCCAATATCCTGCATGGGGCTGCAGAGAGTATTCAGGGACAGAATGCAATCGTAAAAATTGGAAATGACAAGGTAATTGTAAAGCTTGAAACAAGTCAGCAGAATACAGAGGATACAGGGGGAAAACAACACCTTGCAGCAGGAGAGAAAGTAACTCTGGCTGTGAGAAGTGAAAATATATTGTTGCAGGAAGCTGCTGTAATCGGTAACACTGGTACAGATAACGGAGACACTGTTGATATAAGGGTGGCAGGCGGGATTTCAGATATACATGATGCGAATAGTATATCGGGCTTACAGGCAACTGTTACAGAGAAGAACTTTGCAGGAGGTCAGCTTCGTGTAACTCTGAAGCTGAGTGATGGTACACAGTTGATCGCCAGCAGATACGGAATCGACGCATCCGTAGCAGAAGGCCAGACAGTTAGATGCAGTTTCCTGCCGGCAGATGCAGTACTGGTAGACAGGGAGGACATTCATGAAGAAGCGTAGAAACCGTTCTGACAGTTCTGCATGGATGGCACTTCCACTGTACATTTTTACCATTGTATTTGTGGTATGCCCCCTTATCTATATGGTGGCGCTGAGTTTTGCTACGCCGTCCAGAGGATTTGGGGTGACCTGGAAATTTACGCTGGACAATTACAGAAATATTCTGGAACCTGTATACCTGAATACATTTGTGGAATCACTGAAACTGGCATTTACCAGTACGATAGTGATCGCTTTGATCGGCTATCCGTTCGGGTATTTTATGGCGAGGCTGCCGGAGCACAGAAAGAAAAAGGCACAGCTTCTGTTGTCTACGCCGTTCTGGGTAAATTCCCTGATCCGTCTGTATGGCTGGATCATTATTCTGCAGAAAAAAGGACTTTTGAATTTTGTATTGATAAAACTCGGGATCATTGAGAAACCGCTGTCCATCCTGTACAGTTATCCGGCAATTGTAATCGGTATGATTTATGTGCTTCTCCCGTTTATGATCATGTCTGTATACTCCAGCGCAGAGAAGCTGGACTGGTCTTATGTGGAGGCTGCCAGAGATCTTGGTGCATCCAGACTGCAGGCATTTTTTACCATAACACTGAAGCTTACACTGCCCGGGCTGCTTTCGGGTGTGATCCTGACTTTCGTGCCATCCATGGGACTGTTCTTTATTGCAGATATCCTGGGCGGAAATAAAGTGGTACTTGTCGGAAGCCTGATCCAGGATCAGATGACAAGAGGAAGTAACTGGCCATTTGCAGCAGCACTTGCTGTGGTGATGATGGTACTTACAACTGTACTGATCATGATCTACAGGAAAGTGACAAATGCCAGAGAACTGGAGGGAATCGGATGAAAAAGAATTCAAGATTTGCCGGATTTTATATGGGGCTGATTTTCTTTCTGATGTATCTCCCTATTGCAGTAGTGATCGTTTTCTCATTTAATGAATCCAAACTGCCGGTGAAATTTACAGGCTTTTCCCTGAAATGGTATCAGGAACTGATCCATGACAGAGCAATGCTGGAAGCGTTGGTGAACAGTCTGATTCTTGGGGTATTAAGCTGTCTGGTTAGTGCAGTGATCGGTACTCTGGGCGCAGTTGGGTTATCAAGGATTCACTGGAAGTCAAAAGGGGCACTGGAATACATTTCCATATTGCCGTTAATGATACCAGAGATTATCCTTGGTATGGTGCTGATGGCATTCTTTTATATGCTGAACCTGCCCTTTGGCATGCTGACACTGTTAATAGGCCATACGGTATTCCTGTGTGCCTTATATTCTAATGGAAGTGAAGGCAAGACTGGCAGGCATGGATCCGGCACTGGAAGAGGCAGCAAGGGATCTGGGTGCGGGACCGTTCAGGGCTTTCCGGGATATTACGCTGCCCTTAATTATGCCGGCGGTAATTTCAGGTTCGCTGCTTGCGTTTGCCATGTCTATGGATGATGTGGTAATAAGTATTTTTGTAAACGGACCGCGTCTGTCTACGCTGCCGATCAAGGTGTACACACAGCTGAAAACGGGAGTGACGCCGGAGATCAATGCGTTGTGTACCATTCTGCTGGCAGCTACACTGGTTATTTTTATTGTTTATTCACTGATAACAAAGAAGAAAAAATAAATGCTATAGCAACAAAAATAGAATACATTCAGAGGAAGGAAAAGATGATGAACAAACTGATTGAGTTAAAAAATCTGACCAAGAATTTTGATGATCAGCAGGTTTTGCGCGGCATCAATCTGGATATTTACGAAAAGGAATTCCTGACGCTTTTGGGACCCAGCGGATGCGGAAAGACAACCACCCTTCGAATCATTGCAGGCTTTGAAGAACCAAGTGACGGAGAAGTACTGTTTAACGGGATTGAGATTTCCAAGCTTCCCCCGTACAAGAGAGAGGTTAATACTGTGTTTCAGAAGTATGCTCTTTTTCCTCATTTAAATGTGGCGGAGAACATCGGTTTCGGGCTGAACCTGAAGAAGGTCGATAAAACTGTCATCGCCCAGAAGGTGGAGCGTATGCTGAAGATGGTTGGTCTGGAAGGCTTTGGGAAAAGAGATGTAACTCTGCTCTCCGGTGGACAGCAGCAGCGAGTGGCCATTGCCAGAGCTCTGGTAAATGAGCCGAAGGTTCTGCTTTTAGATGAGCCCCTGGGTGCACTGGATGCAAAGATCCGTAAACAGATGCAGGTAGAATTAAAGAAAATCCAGCAGGAAGTCGGCATCACTTTCATTTATGTTACCCATGACCAGGAAGAAGCCCTGTCCATGTCAGATACGGTTGTTGTTATGAATAACGGTGAGATTCAGCAGATTGGCTCTCCTACAGATATCTACAATGAGCCGGAAAACCGTTTTGTTGCAGGCTTTATCGGTGAATCTAATATTATCGAGGGAACCATGATCCGTGATTATCTGGTTGCTTTTGACGGATTTGAGTTTGAATGTGTGGATAAGGGATTTGAAGATAATGAAGAGATTGAAGTTGTATTAAGACCTGAGGATCTGGATATCGTAGATCCCGGTCAGGCAAAGATCAGGGGAATCGTGCGCAATATTACCTTCAAGGGTGTGCATTATGAAATCCTGATCGAGACAGAACTTCGTACTTATATGGTTCATACCACAGATTATGCGGAAGTCGGAAGGGAAGTGGGACTGAAATTCGGGCCTGAAGACATCCATGTTATGTGTAAGATGGGAAGCTACTGATGAAACAGTACAGAAGTCTTATCAAACCATATCTTGTGTGGGCATTTGTGGTCATTGTCATCCCGCTGATACTGATCGCATTATATGCATTTTACAGAAGACGGAAACGAGGTGCTGACGTTCTCCTTCACCCTGGAGAATTTCCGCAAATTCCTGGAAGCTACGTATATGAGCGTTATTTTCAAATCCGTTTAAGCTTGGAATCCTGACGACGGTCATCTGTCTGGGGCTTGGCTATCCGCTGGCATATATTATTTCCAAATGTCCGGAAAAATCCCAGAGTCTTCTAATCCTGCTGGTAACTATTCCGGAATGGATCAATATGCTTCTGCGTACTTATGCATGGATGAACCTGCTGTCGGACAATGGTATCATCAACCATTTGCTTGGATTACTGGGGATTTCCCCGGTGACAATGATGTATACGGACTTTTCCGTAGTGGTTGGTCTGGTCTGTAACTTTATGCCATTTATGATCATTCCGATCCACACATCCCTGAGCAAGATGGATAAATCCTTTATCGAGGCTGCCTATGACCTGGGTGCAAATAAATTCCAGACCTTCACAAAGGTTATCTGGAAATTGTCCATCCCCGGTGTGCTCAATGGAATCATGATGGTATTCCTGCTGTCTATTTCCACATTCGTTATTCCGAAACTTCTCGGAGGCGGACAGTACATGCTGATTGGTAACCTGATCGAGTCTCAGTTTATCTCAGTTGGTGACTGGAACTTCGGAAGTGCGATTTCTCTGATTCTGGCTGTGCTCATTCTGATCTTTATGAGCCTGATGAAGAAGATGGATAAAGATGAATAAGGGAGGACGGCATGAAACGTAATAATAAATTTTTCTCAATGTTATATGTAGTACTCTGCCTTGCTTTCTTTTACCTGTCCAATCTTGGTGACGATGATCTTTCCTTAATTCATCCAAGTCACTGACCAGATTTACAGGCTTTTCTCTGCGCTGGTATCAGGAACTTCTCGGTAACGGGGAAGTAATTAAGGCAGTTTATGTATCTGTTACCATTGCGATCATTGCGACCATTGTTTCTACAATACTTGGAACCATTACAGCGATCGGTTTATCCAAATCAAAGAAGGTAATCAAGGAACTGCTTTTGAATATTAATAATATCCCGATCCTGAATCCTGAGATCGTAACTGCCATCAGTCTGATGCTCTTGTTCTCTTCTCTGGGATTTCGAAAAGGATATCTGACTATGCTGCTGGCACATATTGCGTTCTGCACCCCGTATGTAATTACCAGTGTTTATCCGAAGGTAAGGGCTCTGGATCCGAATATGGCAAATGCTGCCATGGACCTTGGGGCAACACCTTTTCAGGCTCTGACAAAGGTTATCGTGCCGATGATCAAAGAGGGTATTTTCGCAGGCGCGCTGCTTGCATTTACCATGTCATTTGATGATTTCGTTATTTCCTATTTCGTATCAGGAAATGGTGTAAAGAATATCTCTATTGTTGTATATAATATGACAAAGCGTATCAATCCGACGATCAATGCTTTGTCAACCATCGTGATCGTAGTCATCATCGTGGTACTGCTTTTGTCCAATCTGCTTCCGAAGTTTAAGAATAAAGCCAGAAAGCTGAACAGGAAAGCAGTAAAAATTGTCTCTGTAGTTCTGGTTGTTGCCGTTATGGCAGGGCTGATCAAATGGGGATTCGTGGCGCAGTCCACTCATGTGCTGAAAGTTTACAATGCAGGAGAGTACATGGATCTTTCTCTTCTTGAGGATTTCGAAAAAGAATATGATTGTACCATCGTATACGAGACTTTTGAGTCAAATGAGATGATGTACACCAAGCTTTCAAGCGGTGAGACTTATGATGTGCTGATCCCGTCTGATTACATGATTGAGAGACTGATCAAAGAAGAATATCTGCAGGCACTTGACTGGAAAGAAATTCCGAATAAGAAAAATCTGCTGAATGATGTCATGAACCAGAGCTATGATCCGGGCAACCGTTATTCCTGTCCGTATTTCTGGGGAACAGTAGGAATCCTTTATGATAAGACAGTAGTAGATGAGGCTGATCTGAAAGATGGCTGGAATCTTCTGTGTAATCCGAAATATAAAGGAAATATTTACATGTATGATTCTGAGAGAGATTCCTTTATGATAGCATTAAAGGCACTTGGGTATTCCATGAATACTACAAATGAGGCTGAGATCGAGGCGGCTTATCAGTGGCTGATCAATCAGCGTGACACTATGGATCCGATCTATGCAGGCGATGATGTGATCGACAACATGATTTCAGGAAACAAAGCGCTGGCAGTTGTGTACTCCGGAGATGCATCTTACATTATCAGTGAAAACCCGAATCTGGACTACTTCACACCGGAACAGGGAACCAACAGATGGTATGATGCAATGGTTATCACAAAGGACTGCAGCGAAGTACAGCTTGCCCATAAATTTATTAATTTTATGATCAGTGATAAATCTGCTCTTTCCAATACGGAAGAAGTAGGGTATACTTCTACAGTGAAGAGTGCTTTTGAAACCATGAAGGAGGGGGACTATGCCGGGATCAGTTCTTATATTCCGGATACAACCAACCCGAATAACGAAATCTTTGCTTATCAGCAGCCAAAGATCAAGCAGAAATTTGCGGAACTCTGGACAAAAGTAAAAGCAAAGTAAAAAAGGATAGCCGCTGTCTGCCGATACGGTGGAAGGTGGACAGTGACTGATGCAGACTACAATGCAGAGCATAAGAAGGGAGATCATTTATGAAAAAAAGAGTACTTGCAGTAGTTATGTGTGCATTAATGGCCGGATCTGTATTTACCGGATTTAAGGATGCAGGAGATGATAAAGAACTTGTACTTTTTACATGGGAGGGAATGTTCCCGCAGGAAGTTCTGGATGATTTTGAAAAAGAGACAGGAGTTAAAGTTGTTTATTCAAACTTCGATACAGATGAAACCATGCTTGAGAAGCTTTCCATGGCAAAGGGCGGCGACTATGATATCGTAATCGCAGATGATTATATTCTGGAAACTGCGATCCAGGAAGGACTTGCAGAGAAGCTTGACAAGGATTCTCTGGAGAATATCGAAAATATCAACCCATTATATCAGGGACAGTTCTATGATCCAGACGATGAATACACAGTTCCTTACGGAGCAGGCATCCCGCTGATCGTTTATGATCCGGAACAGGTGGATATTGATATCAAAGGATATAAAGACCTCTGGGATCCGTCTCTTGAGGACAGCATTGCACTGACTGCAAACTATCGTGTGATCAATGGTATCACCCAGCTTTCCATGGGCGAGAGCATGAATGAAGAGGACGTTGACGTGATCAAGAAGACAGGAGAGAAGCTTCTGGAACTTGCTCCGAATGTACGTCTGATCCAGGATGACAATACACAGAATGCACTTCTCAACGGAGAAGCAAGTGTTGCATTTCTTTATACCTCTCAGGTAACAGCTGCTCTGGCTGAGAATCCTGATCTGAAGGTGGTATATCCGGAAGAAGGACTTGGATTTGGTATTATGGGTATGTTTATTCCAAGTGAAGCGCCGGATAAAGATGCGGCATATTCTTTCATGGATTACATCATGCAGCCGGAGGTTGCAGCGAAATGCACAGACTATATCGGCTATTACAGCACAAATAAAGCAGCAGATGAGCTGGTAAATCCGGATCTGGTAGTTCCGGATGACGTTACAAAGGGCGAGATCGTCCAGAATGTAAGCCAGGACGCAGACGCACAGTATCAGAAGAACTGGACTGAATTTAAGGCTGCCTGCGACTAAGGGGTTAATCAACTAAGGAGTTAATATGGATGTTTACAAGGGAACCGGTGCCTTTTCCGGAATTGCCATCGGTAAGATACTGTATTATCATAAAAGCGAATATCAGATGCGCCAGTACGAGATCACAGATGTGAAAACAGAGCTGAATATTTTCCGGCAGGCGCGCACCAGAGTCATGGAACAGCTGGAGGATTTATATGAAAAAAACTGCATAATTCAGGGAACCCAGGCAGAGATTTTTCTCAGACAGAAGAATCTGCTGGAGGGAAAAAGCTTTCAACGTGCCATTGAGAGTGTCATACAGAGTGAAAAAGTAAATTCTGCCTATGCGGTAATGACTACAAGGGATGAGATGCTTAAGACTTTCAGAACTCTCGAAGAGCCTGCGATTAAAGAACGGCTGGATAATATGCGGGAGATTTCCGACCGCCTGATCGGTGAACTGGGAGGTATCTCTCCCAGGATAGATCTTGGGGATGAGCCTGTGATCGTTGTGACGGAGAGTATCACGCCAACAGAACTGATGGAGATGGATAAGGATAAACTGATGGCTATTGTTACCCATCATGGTTCCGACATGTCTCATGCTGCCATTATGGCAAAAACAATGAATATACCGGCGCTGCTGGAAATTGACACAGATTCGGAGTGGGACGGACGGCAGGCTATTGTGGACGGATATACCGGAACTTTGTATATTGATCCGGATGAAGAGGTAAAAAAAGAATATGAGATCCGCAGGCAGGCTGATAAAGAAGAAAGAGAAGAGCTTCTGAAATTAAGGAGAGAACCGGATATCACAAAAGATGGCAGAAAAATTGAAATCTATGCCAATATCGGAAATATGGACGACCTGAACAGTGTGCTGTATTACGGAGCTGCCGGGATTGGTCTTCTGCGCAGTGAATTCCAGTATCTTGGAAGAGAAAATTATCCTCGTGAAAATGAGCTGTTTCTTGCATACAAAAAGATTGCGGAGACCATGGGAGAAAAGCTCACTGTGATCCGTACGGCAGATCTCGGAGCAGACAAGCAGGCAGAATATCTGAATATCCCGGACGAGACAAATCCAATCATGGGGAACAGAGGAATCCGTCTCTGCCTTGACAGAAAAAGAATGTTCAAGGCACAGCTTCGGGCAATTTTCAGGGCGAGTGCATATGGAAACCTGGCGCTGATGTATCCGATGATCAGCTCAGAAGAGGAAATGGATGAGATTGAAGAAATTATCCGGGAAGTAAAGAGCGGGCTGGATGAAAAAGGAATTCCGTATAAACATATTAAGACAGGAATCATGATCGAGACTCCGGCAGCAGTCATGATCAGCCGGGAGCTTGCCAGAAGAGTGGATTTCCTGAGTCTTGGAACCAATGACCTGAGTCAGTATACACTGGCGATGGACAGACAGAATCCGCTTCTGCGCAAGAAATATAATGACCATCACCCGGCAGTGCTGCGTATGATTCAAATGGTGATCGAAGCGGGACATGCAGAAAACAGACGTGTCTGTATCTGCGGGGAACTTGCAGCAGACACTGCTCTGACAGAAGAACTTCTGAGGATGGGTGTGGACTGTCTCTCTGTAGTGCCGGCATGTATTTTGCCGGTAAGAAAAAGCACTGAGACAGGTGGATCTGTCCGGAGATGATAAAGGTGCGTGAATTTGGTGAAAAGTAAAGTGGTATTACTTCCCTGCCGGGAATATGATGAAGAAAAAATCTATATGCTGCTGAAACAGGGGCTGGATTTTCTGGGTGGAGTGGAGACTCTGATTCCAAAGGATGCGAAGATCCTGCTGAAGCCGAATCTGCTGAAAAAAGCAGAGGTAGAGAAAGCAGTGATCACACATCCGGTTGTAGTAGGAGTTTTTGCGGGAATCCTGCGTGAAAGTGGGTATGAGAATATTGTGCTTGCAGATTCCTGCGGTCATGGAACCACTCAGGCAGTGATCCGCGGAACAGGAATGGATACTTATCTGGAGAAATATCATATTCCGGCTGTTGATTATTCTGAGGGCGTGAAAACTGCTTATCCGCAGGGAGTCCAGGCAAAGGAATTTATCCTGCCAAAAGAACTGTTGGAGCAGGACTGTGTGATTTCCCTGAGCAAGATGAAAACACATGCATTAGAACGTATCACCGGTGCGGTTAAGAACAGCTATGGGTTTGTATATGGATTTCATAAAGCGAAGGGGCACACGCAGTACCCGAGTGCAGACAGCTTTGCCAGAATGCTTATTGATCTGAATAAATGTGTGGCACCGAAGCTGTATGTGATGGATGGGATTGTGGCCATGGAGGGCAACGGACCGGGTTCGGGAGATCCGGTTCCTATGAATGTACTGCTGATGTCCACAGATCCGGTTGCACTGGACAGTGTATTCAGCCGTCTGGTTTATCTGAAACCGGAGATGGTTCCGACGAACTATCATGGCGAGAAAATGGGACTTGGTACATGGAAAGAAGAGGAGATTACCCTTCTGACACCAGACGGGGAGATTTCCATGGCAGAGGCAGTGAAAAAATACGGAAATCCGGCTTTTAATGTAGACCGTACAGAAGTGCGAAAGAATATCTGGACAAGAATGGCGGGAGCGTTAAATATTTTTCAGAAAAAACCATATATAGAAGCTGATAAATGTGTTCGCTGTGGGATCTGTGTGCAGAGCTGTCCGGTTCCAGGGAAAGCTGTGGATTTCAGAAAAGGCAAAGGAAAGCCGCCGGTATATGATTACAGAAAGTGTATCCGCTGTTTCTGCTGCCAGGAGATGTGCCCGAAGAAGGCAACTACAAAGTAGAAGTAGATAG
>ENA-OQJK01000188-OQJK01000188.1-human-gut-metagenome-genome-assembly--contig:-NODE-188-length-13210-cov-3.948253_pt1 | contig 13210 bp, 10 predicted proteins | sample MGYA00242605_ERZ504771 | MGnify/ENA primary metagenome ERZ504771 (study PRJEB26092, sample SAMD00036353) | human gut metagenome | host: Homo sapiens | study: EMG produced TPA metagenomics assembly of... | reverse complement strand
GCGGTGATATCAGTCCCAGACAGTTGGAGATGCTCCGCCTGTATATCCGTGGAATGTCATATTCAGAGATTGCAAGAGAAATGAAATGTTCTACTTCCGGGGTGGAGATGGAATTTTCTAGGAAATGATAGCCAGGGCAGGATACAGTTGTAAAGAAGATTTGATAGCGGCTGCACTGGAAAGTAAACTGATCGTAACTACGTTAAAATAGCAAGCTGATAAACTGCGAAGTTATTCTGTTATGAGCAGAAAGCGAAGCGGAGTGTAAATATCCGCTTGATAAGAGAGGAAACAGACATGAACGATTTTTTGACAGAAAAAAATAAAAAAAGCAGGAGTGCTGGGAAAACTGAAGTGGGTTCTTTGTGGCTTCTGCATACTTTTATCCCTGGGAGCTATTGGTGCATCGGAGAAGTATATTGGTGAAGGACGCTGGGGAATGGCAGCAACAGAGATTCTGCTCTGTCTGTTATTTTTATATCCGACTTTCAGGGAAGTTCAGAAAGCATTACGGAAGAAAAAAGCCAGGGAAATTGCCTGCTGGTTTGAATCTTATGCCCAGAATACGGTCTCATTTGAGAAACTTGAGCAGGAGCTGGGAAAAGGTGCAGTAAAAAAACTGGAAAAATTTATTGCCAGGGGATATATCCGGAATATCCAGATAGACAGAGAAGGAAATTATATTATGATTACTGCACCAAACAGACGTGTAAATGAAAAGATTTATATTACAGTTACCTGTACCAGCTGCGGGGCAAAGAATCAGGTAATAAAAGGACGTCTGAGCAATTGTGAATATTGCGGACAGCGTCTTAACTCATGATACAAGTACTGTGAGAGAGGATTATCAGGAGTGTTCATAAAAACGAGAATGAATTTTGGCTAAGTTACTGTGAATGGAGTGAACAGTAACACTATTCCATCGCCGAAGGCGATTTATAAAGATTTGAGTTTTAGATTGTAACTGTGAAGGTGCTGAATCGTCATAGTTGCTATAGAATAAAGTATATTGTATACAATTTACTGATTCCACATCCTTTACAGTACAAATATCTGCACTTCACAGAAATTTTGGATGAAATCATAGAAGAAATTTATAAAATTTGCTAATAAAACTGGATAAAATGTGCATTTTATGTTACATTTAATAAGGTATATGTATTGAACTTATTTATCTGGTTTTATTGGCCCTTTTTTGAGTGCAGAGATGGAGGGAACGGATAAGAACAGATATCATAAGGATAAAATTTTATCGTGAGGAAGGTGAGCAATTGGAAAACTATACTAAGTACAAACTGAAAAGCAATGATGAACTTGCATCAGTGCTTGACGGTAAGGACAACCTGTTTGTGATTGCCTGCAACAAATGTTTCAAGGAATTTGAAACTGTTGACGAACCGGATTGTGACGAATTCCTGAAATTCGCTGCAGATCAGGGAAAGAACGTTACAGGCAGTGCGAAATTTGATTTCTTATGCAACAAGATGCACACAGAAAGAAAATTACAGGATCTGATTCCGGAAGGTACAGAGAATGTAGTAGTAATTTCCTGTGGCCTTGGTATTCAGACCGTTGCGGATCTGGCAGGTAAGCCGGTAGTTGCTGCAAGCAACACCCTTAACTACAGAGGTCATCATGGCATGGCACTTACCAAGAAGAGCTGTGATGCATGCGCGCAGTGTTATCTGAACATTACCGGAGGTGTCTGTCCAATCGTTGACTGTTCAAAGAGTCTTGTCAATGGACAGTGCGGTGGAGCAAAGAATGGAAAATGCGAAGTAGATCCGAATAAAGACTGTGCATGGGAGAAGATTTACCAGAGACTTGCAAAACAGGGACGTCTGGAAGAATTCTTAAACCAGCCTGTACAGGTTCGTGATTTCTCCAAAGTTAATTTCAAAGTGATCAACGACTATGTGAAGTCCATCAGAGAAGACAGACTGGACGGATATTACGGCGGTGTTCATCCGTCAGAACGTAAGGAATTCAGTGAGCATATCGCTCTGAAGAAATTCCCGGATCCGAAGACAGTTGTAATCTCCATGTCACAGCATCTGGGCGCACCGGCCAATCCGATCGTTCAGGTTGGTGACACTGTAAAAGTTGGTCAGAAGATCGGTGAAGCTGCCGGATTTATCAGTGCTCCGGTACATTCCAGCGTAAGCGGAACCGTAGTTGCTGTTGAACCGCGTATGCATGGCACACGCGGAAGCGAAGTGATGGCTGTTGTCATTGAATCGGATGGAAAAAATACTCTGCACGAATCCGTACAGCCACATGGTGATCTTGACAATCTTACTCCGGATGAGATCATTGATATCATTCGTGAAGCCGGAATCGTTGGTATGGGCGGTGCAGGTTTCCCGACCTGTGTCAAACTTAAACCTGCAAAACCGGTAGATACCATCCTTCTCAACGGATGTGAATGTGAGCCTCTGTTAACAGCAGACCACAGAGTACTCCTTGAGTATGCAGATGACATTATTTTTGGCCTGAAAGCAGTCCTTAAGACAACAGGTGCTGAGAAGGGTATCATCGTTATCGAGGACAATAAGCCGGATGCCATTGAATTAATGCAGAAAAAAGTTGCTGACATCGGAAACATGGAAGTATTTGTTGCAAGAACCAAATACCCGCAGGGCGCTGAGAAAACTCTCATTAAGCGCGTTATGGGAAGAATTGTTCCAAGCGGCGGTCTTCCGGCAGATGTCGGCGTTGTAGTAGATAATATCAGTACAGTAAAAGCAATCTCCGATGCGATCCAGACAGGAATGCCTCTGGTTGAGCGTGTTGCTACAGTAACAGGCGAGAAGATCAAGAATCCTGGAAACTTTGTTATCAAGATCGGTACAAGCGTAAGAGAGCTGATCGATTACTGCGGCGGATTTACAGATGACGATGTTCTGGTTAAGATGGGCGGACCAATGATGGGATTCCCTCTGAACACACTGGATGTACCGATGATGAAAGGCTCCAATGGTATCATTGCCGTTGAACCGGATGAGACAAAAGAACAGCCATGTATCAAGTGCGGACGCTGCGTAGATGTCTGTCCGATGGAACTTTCACCTCTGTATTTCGTGAAATATGCGAAAGACGAGAACTGGCAGGGCATGAAAGACATGAACGTTATGGATTGTGTTGAGTGCAGATGCTGTCAGTATATCTGTTCTTCCAAGATTCCGATCATTAACAGTATCAAAGCCGGAAAAAATGCAGTAAGGGGGATGAAGTAGTATGTTGATTACCCAGTTAAAAGCAAAAGAAGCAATTACATCACTGACAGCCGGAAAGAAAGTTTTCATTATCAACTGTCATGGATGTAAAGAAGTTCGTTTTCCGGAAAAAGAAGCTGCCCGACTTCAGAAGGAACTTGCAGCTGAAGGAAATGTGACAGGAATCATGACAACTGATTACATCTGTAATCCGGAAAATATGGAATTACGTCTTAAGAAACATATGAGCAAGATCCAGGAAGCAGATCTGGTTCTGGTATTCTCCTGCGGTGTTGGTGTACAGACCGTTTCAGAATATCTGGAAGACAAGATGGTCTGTGCAGCCTGCGATACATACCCGGTACCAGGTTTCCAGGGCGTGACACCGTTAGAGTACAAATGTGACCAGTGCGGTGAATGCTACCTGAACCTGACAGGCGGAATCTGCCCGATCACAGCATGTTCAAAGAGCCTTGTGAACGGCCAGTGCGGCGGTTCCAAGAACGGTAAATGTGAAGTGGACAGCGAAATGGAATGTGGATGGGAACGCATCTACAGACGTCTGAAAGAGATCGGACGCCTTGACGCGCTGAAATGTCCGACACAGATTCATAACTTTGCAACAGACGATGAATTAAAATAGATTATAATGATTGGAGCAATGTACAATGAAAATGAAAGAATTATTCGACCGTGGTGAATTTGTAGTTTCTGCAGAAGTAGGACCGCCAAAAGGAATCCACGTAGATGAGCTGGTAGAAGAAGCAAAAACATACCTTAAAGATGTTCATGCAGTTAACGTAACTGATAACCAGTCTTCTGTTATGCGTCTTGGATCTCTTGCAATGTGTAAGGTTCTCAAGGATGCAGGCATGAATCCGATCTTCCAGCTTGCATGCCGTGACAGAAACCGTATCGCTCTGGAGTCTGATCTTCTCAGCGCTGCAATGCTGGGCATTGACAACGTCCTTTGCCTCACAGGTGACCATACAAAGATGGGTGACCACCCACAGGCAAAACCTGTATTCGACCTTGACTCCGTATCCCTTCTTCACACAGTGAAGCTTCTGGAATCCGGTGTGGATCTTGGTGGAAACGAACTGGTTGGCGAGCCTCCGAAATTCTCCAAGGGTGCTGTTGTATCTCCATGCAGCGATTCCGTTGACGCACAGCTTGCAAAAATGGAAAGAAAAGTAGCAGCAGGTGCAGAATACTTCCAGACACAGGCAGTATTTGAACCGGAGAAATTCATCAAATTCATGGAAAAAGCAAAACAGTTCGGAAAACCTGTACAGGTTGGTATCATCATTCCTAAGTCCGCTGGAATGGCTAAATTCATGAACAACAATGTTGCCGGCATTCATGTTCCGGACGAGATGCTCGAGGAACTGAAAGCAGACAAAGAAAAGACAAAAGCAGGTATCACAGGTGTTGAGATCGCTGCACGTATTATCAAAGAGTGTAAGCCATACTGTCAGGGTGTACATATCATGGCACTTGGCTGGGAATCCAAGATCCCGGATCTGCTGAAACTGGCTGAGATTTAAGAAATTAAATATTACTCTATCTGAGTAATTCAGAGAGCTGTCTGAATTTCGGATGCAGAAATCTGCATTCGGGGCGGACAGCTCTTTTTAATTTATATGCATCATTTGGCAAATCAAAGACAACACAATTACTTAAATCTATGATGAAAAAAGGTGTTGTAATAGTGGAAGGCAAGGGAAAAGGAACGAAATATATTTTGAAATAGATACAAAAACACCCGCTGTGGACAGATATGCATAATATCTTCCGTAACGGGTATTTTTATTTATATAAGAGATATTTTTAGAAATCATAACATGAACGATAGCAGCCGGATATTTCACTTGCGTTATAAATAAGAGTATAATATAATAAAAAGAACAAATAGTTCTAAAATGACAGAGAAAAAATACCATCCGCGCAGCTAAAAAACGCCGGATGGACCATTCACGTACAGAGGATTTCGCAGATTGTTTTAATCTGCGAAATGGGCACATACGCACCAACCTCCCCAATTTTATTAAATTTCTTATCAAATCACTGCTAATATAATATGTTAATTAAGCTATTTTGTCAATAAATGGCTATTTATTTAGTACATTATAACATAAACTGACCAATTTATTCCGTGCTTTTTGTAAGAAAATCAATCTGACTGTTGGAAAGTATCTCCATTACGGGTCAGAATCGTGGTCAGGAGCCATAGAAAGGAGTTTTTTATTTTGGCAAGACGAGGAGAAAACATACGAAAAAGAAGTGACGGCAGATGGGAAGGCCGATATCTGATCTATATAAATGGAAGCAAAAAATACCGTTCCGTATATGCCCCTTCTTATAATGAAGTAAAGCAGAAACTCTTTAACAGCAAGAAAGAATCTGAGATTACTCTGCTCGCCCGGAAAGAGCAGACAGCTCCCCTAAACGGCAGTGCTGATATGAGTCTTGATGAAATCGGTCAGTTGTGGCTTATCTATATTAAGGATAATCGCAAGTACTCCACCTACAGAAAATATGCCAACATCTATGATATGCATATCCGGGATACTTTTGGCAGTCTGACAGCAGACGAGATCAGTCTGGAAATCATAGAGAAAGCTCTGCCAAAGGATATGTCCGCCAGTCTGTACAAAAGTATTTACTGTGTACTGAATCAGATTTTAGCTTATGGAAACCGATACTGCGGCACTCCAAAAATTCATTTAAAAGCAGAAAAACTGCGGACAGTTCCCAAACCCGTACAGACAATAAACGCTACAGACCAGCAGAAGCTATGCCGCTATCTGCTCTCAGATCCTGATTCCTGTAAGCTTGGCATTCTGATATGCCTGTATATGGGACTGAGACTCGGGGAAATCTGTGCCTTAAAGTGGGAAGATATCGACTTCCAGAGAAAAACGATTCATATTAACAGGACTGTCCAAAGAATTCAGGTCGGGCAGGAGGATCAGAAAACGATTCTGTATGAAGGATCGCCCAAAACGCTCTGCTCTGTCCGTGAGATCCCGATTCCGGAATTTCTCTTTCCACTTCTTCTCTCTTGTAAGGATGATGGGGTTTATGTGTTGAATAAATTTTCCCCGATGGAACCCCGTACTTATCAGTACAAGTTTTATTCTTATCTGGATAAAGCATATATAAAGAAGTCTCACTTTCACGCACTGCGCCATACATTTGCGACAAACTGTATCAGCAATGGGGCTGATGTCAAGAGTGTCAGCGAAATGCTTGGCCATTCTAATGTAAATATCACTTTAAATAAATATGTCCATCCATCTATGGATACCAAGCGGAACATTCTGGATTCGCTTTCTTCTATCTCATCTATAAATGGTCAGATCAGTGGTCGGATCATTTCTTAATCTTTGATCTCATGCACGTTTCCGGTGCCCATTTCGCAGATTAAAACAATCTGCGAAATCAAACTTCCTCCTGCTTCGTACCTCTGGGAGGGATACAGGAAATGAGCATACATCTTTTCAAACACAATCAGGAAGCATATAACTCAGTTACCGCCATGCTTGAGCGGGAAAAAATGGCAGCAGTCATCCATCCCACAGGCACAGGGAAATCCCTGATCGCATTTAAGCTGGCAGAGGAACATCCATCAGAGAAATTTCTATGGCTTTCGCCAAGTGAATATATCTATCAGACACAGCTGGAGAATCTCGGAATGGAATTCGATAACATCCAATTCATGTCCTACAGCCGTCTGATGAAGAACGAAGACAGCATCGAAACCCTGCATCCGGATTATATCATCCTGGATGAATTTCATCGCTGTGGTGCTGCAGAATGGGGCAAAAGCGTCAGGAAACTTCTGACCGCCTGTCCAGATGCGAAGAGACTCGGGCTGTCCGCGACCAATATCCGTTATCTGGACAACCAGAGAAATATGGCAGAAGAGATTTTTGATGGAAAGATTGCATCCGAGATGACACTCGGAGAAGCTATCGTCCGGGGAATACTCCCGGAACCGAAATATGTGATCGCCATGTATTCATATAAGAAAGAACTGGATCAGTTAAAGAAAAGAGTCCAGGCATTATCGAATCAGGGCCTCATCACAGAGAACCAGAAACTGCTTGAGCAGCTGCGCCGCGCACTGGAACAGGCAGAAGGGCTGGACATTGTGTTTGAGAAGCACATGGAAAAGAAAAATGGAAAATATATCGTCTTTTGTTCAGGCAAAGAACATATGGACGAAATGAAAGAGCAGGCCAGTACGTGGTTTCGCCGGGTAGACCGCGAGCCGCGAATCTATACAGCGTTTTATAACGATACTGCTACAGACAGAGAATTCAGGGAATTTAAGAAGGATAACAGTGCACATCTGAAGCTTCTTTTCTGCATTGATATGCTCAATGAAGGGGTTCATGTGGATGATGTGGACGGTGTGATTCTTCTGCGTCCGACGGTGTCGCCGATTATTTACCTTCAGCAGATCGGGCGTGCATTGTCAGCGGGCAGCAGGAAGACACCGGTTATTTTTGACCTGGTTAATAATTTTGACAGCCTCTACTGCATCGACTCCCTGAAAAAAGAACTGGAAGAGGCATTTGCAATGTTTCCCACAACCTACGGGGAAGGAACGCATTTCAGCGGTCACTTTCAGATCACAGATGAGATAAAGGACTGCCGGGTTCTCTTTCAGAAGCTGCAGGCCAACTTAAGCTCTGCATGGGAAACCTACTATATTGCCGCAAAGCAGTGGTATCAGGAAAACGGAAACTTGAGAGTTCCAAAGAACTATGTGACTGCCTCGGGACTTACACTGGGAAGTTGGATACAGACCCAGCGAAGAGTCTATACAGGCACAGTGACAGGAAATCTGACAAAAGAAAAAGTAAGGAAACTGAACGAGATCAGCATGATCTGGGATGTCAGAGACCATGGTTGGAATGAGGCGCTGACAGAAATGCAGGCATACTATAAAGAACATGGAAATCTGGATATCAGAGCAAGATATGAGACAGCTGACGGCTTTAAGCTTGGCAGATGGATTTGCAATCTCCGGACAAAAGTAAAACAAAAGGGCTGGATAAGGCACTGACAAAGGAGCAGCAGGAACAGCTTGCAGCACTGGGCATGATCTGGGACAGAAATACGGAGAAGTGGGAAGAATACTTCGAAGCAGCACAGGAATATTACAGACAGCATGGAAATCTGGAGGTTATGGCAAAATATGTCACAGAAGAAGGCCTCCCTCTTGGCAGATGGCTGTCAGATATCAGCAACAAGGTATCAGATGAAAATTTACGCCGTGTATCACTCACAGATGAACAGCTGGAGCGTCTTAAGAGCATAGGCTTTAAGCAGGAAAAAAAGACAGCTAGACAATGGAATGAGAAATATGAGCTGGCAAAGAATTATTACGAAATACATGGAGATCTGAATGTTCCGCTGTCGTACTGCGTAAACGATGTGAAGCTGGGAAGGTGGATATCCAATATAAGGTCCAAACGGAAACATCCGGAATCCAACGGAATGGCATTAAGCCAGGACAGGATCAGACAGCTGGACAATATAGGTATGAACTGGAAATAGGAAGAGAAAAAGAACACGAGAAAAAGAAAATTATTTATAGGAGTCAGGTATGTACAGAAAAAAAAGAAGAAGCTGGACAAAACATGTTGATTTTATGCTGTTGGATGTTTTATGCATGCAGCTTGCATTTGTCATTTCTTATATTATTCGCTTTGGGACGGATAATCCTTATACAGATGGTGATTACAGAACCCTTGCGATTGCATTTCTTTTTATCGATTTCTTTGTGGAAATCGTATCAGATTCTTTCAAAAATGTTCTGAAGAGGGGATATTTCGATGAATTTATTGCAACGTGCAGACATGTGATTCTTGTAGAACTGATCGTAACCTTCTACTTATTTACAACACAGACGGGAAGCTTTTATTCAAGGTTCTCTTATTACATTATGGTTCCATTTTATATAGTCACAGACTATGCGGCCAGAGTGATATGGAAAAAAATTCTTCAGAAAACCGGATTCAATTCAGCAAAAAAATCACTTTTGATCATAGCACCGGAAGAAAACCTCAGGGAGACCCTTCAGATCGTATCAGCGGACAGACGCGGTTATGCAAAAGTAACCGCAGTCTCTCTGGATACAGACCTTAAGGGAAAAAATATCTGCGGGATCCCCATCGTTGCAGACAGGGATGGGATTATCGAATATGCCTGCGGAGAGTGGGTAGATGAAGTGTTTATCCCGCCATGCGCAGAAAGCGAATACCCCAATGAACTTGTGAAGGCTTTCCTGGAGATGGGAATAGCCGTACATACAGGGATCACGAAATCCGGATCCTTCCCTGCAGGATGCCAGCAGGTAGAGAAAATTGGCGTATATACAGTTATTACCACAAGTATGAACTATGCAGAGTCATCAAAACTTCTGGTGAAACGTCTGATGGACATTGCAGGCGGTCTGGTTGGATGTCTGATCACCCTGCTGATCACAATAATCGTGGGACCGATGATTTATATCAGCTCACCTGGACCAATCTTCTTTGCACAGGAAAGGATCGGACGAAACGGAAGAAAATTCAAAATGTATAAATTCCGAAGCATGTATATGGATGCCGAAGAGCGGAAAAAAGAGCTTATGGCACAGAACAAGATCAGCGATGGACTGATGTTCAAGATGGATTTTGACCCGAGGATCATCGGAAATAAGATCCTGCCTGACGGAACCAGAAAGACAGGGATCGGAGAGTTTATCAGGAAGACAAGCCTGGATGAATTTCCGCAGTTTATCAATATCCTGCTTGGGGATATGAGTCTGGTAGGTACCAGACCACCTACAGTAGATGAGTGGGAATTATACGAACCGCACCACAGAGCGCGAATGTCCTTCCGCCCCGGCCTCACAGGAATGTGGCAGGTCAGCGGCAGAAGCAATATAACGGACTTCGAAGAAGTGGTGAAGCTGGATACACAATATATCAGTGAGTGGAGTCTGAGACTGGATGTGAAGATATTGTGGAAGACGGTTTGGAGTGTGCTTAAGAGTGATGGGGCGATGTGAGAATGAGGTTATGCCGTTCAGAAAAATGTCTACTCAACAAACCGTATTGATGTTCAACAATCCAACACTTAGAAAAAACGTCATTGCAGGGTATACGGGGTTCGACTGTATAAATCAACACTTCGGCTATAGAGGAATTGAGACGAGTGTACTCAACGGATGTTTTATGGAGTAGAAAACATGATTGCTGGGGTAGTTGAATACGACAGCATAAGAAAACATTTAGCCGCGTGAGCGGTAAGAGGAAAAAGAGATACTATCTGCGATGAGCGGATGTGTACATAGATATAAAGGAGCAGAGGGGACAATATTGGTTGGAGAACATTATGAAAGATAAATTTGCAGTGTCCATGTTCGGACAAAAACGACTGTCCCGAGAGGGTGGGATAGAGATTGTTGTAAAAGAACTGTGCACCAGAATGGCACGAGATGGATGTCAGGTTACCTGTTACAACAGATCTGGTCATCACGTGAGTGGTGCAGAGTATGACAATAAAATTGAATATGATGGAATCCGACAGAAATTTGTTCCAACCATTGAAAGAAAAGGTCTTGCAGCGGTGAGTTCCTCTTTCTTTGCGGCTTTGTACAGTGCTTTTGGAAAATATGATGTGGTTCATATCCATGCAGAAGGTCCGGCTTTTTTCTCATGGCTACCTAAGATGTTTGGAAAGAGGGTTGTGGTTACCATTCATGGTATAGACTGGCAACGGGAAAAATGGAAATCAGGATTTGGCTCTAAATTCATCCGGCAGGGTGAAAAGAATGCTGTAAAGTATGCAGATGAAATCATTGTTCTGAGTAAAGGTGTTCAGGATTATTTCAGAGATACCTATGGCAGGGAGACACATTTCATTCCGAATGGTGTGAACAGACCAGAAACCCGAGAAGCTGGTTTAATAACAGAAAAATTTGGACTGACGAAAGATTCCTACATATTATTTCTTGGTCGACTGGTACCGGAAAAAGGCATCCGGTATTTGGTTGAAGCGTTCAAGGATGTCAAAACAGATAAAAAATTGGTTATTGCTGGTGGCTCTAGCGATACGGATTCTTTTATGATGGAACTGAAAGAGCTGGCAAAGGATGATAATAGAATCATTTTTACCGGATTTGTTCAGGGGCAGATGCTTGATGAATTATATAGCAATGCGTATATCTACACATTACCTTCTGATCTGGAGGGAATGCCGTTGAGCCTGCTAGAAGCTATGAGTTATGGCAATTGCTGTTTGGTTTCTGATATTCCAGAGTGCGCTGAGGTTGTGGAAGATAAGGCATTGATTTTCAAAAAATCGGATGTGAATGAACTTAGAGAAAAATTACAAGATGCCTGTGATTATCCAGAAAAAGTTAAGGAGATGAAAGCGCAGGCAGCTGACTTTATCTGCAAAAAATACAACTGGGATGCTGTTATAAATGAAACGATGAAACTGTATAGGAGAAATAATCTCCTCTAACCGAACGCAGGTAGTGAGATGTACATAGTGAAAACGCCGGAAAAATAGCGTATTTACGGCACTTTTTGAGAGATGGATAGAGCTGCGAGAGCGATTTTTATCTCGCTACCTAGGTTCAGTAACAGCAGATGATTTTATCATAAGAACTTTCAGTATCACTACCTGCGTTTGTATGGAGCACTCTGGTTTATGAATAACACATTGGAAGTGCTCCATCTGAACAGAGGTAGTGAAATAGAACATAAATACAGTACGAAAAAGGAAGTTAGGATATGCGAATTTTACTTGTGAATAAATTTATATTTCCCAAGGGTGGAGCGGAAACGTACACATTCGATGTGGGAAAAATGTTAGAAGAACATGGACACGAAGTCCAGTACTTTGGTCTTGAAAATGAAAAAAATACAGTAGGAAATCGAATCGGTTCATATGTAACGAATATGGATTTTTCTCAAGGAATAAAGGCAAATTTAAATGCACCTTTTCGCATTATCTATTCAAGAGAAGCACGCAAAAAAATTCGTGCAGTTTTAGATGATTTTCAGCCAGATGTAGTGCATCTCAACAATATACAGTATCATCTGACCCCTTCTATTATTCTGGAAACTAACAAATGGCGTAAAGAAACAAAGAAAGAATGTAAGATTGTTTACACGACACATGACTATCAGCTTGTTTGCCCCAGCCATGGAATGTTCGATGTGAACATGAAGCCATGTGAACGATGCCTGGATGGTCATTATATTCATTGCCTTCAAACTAAATGTTTGAAAAATTCCAGAGCAAAAAGTCTCCTTGGAACGTTGGATGGATATATGTGGAAATATAGCAAAGCATACTCATATGTAGATGCCTATATTTGCTGTAGCTTTTTTCTTAAATCAAAACTAGACACGCAGAAAAGATTCCGTGATAAAACCATCGGGTTGCATAATTTCAAAAAAGAGATGCCGCACTTGGATAACATTCAAAAAAAGGGTTATGTATTAGAGTTTGGCCATCTTTCGCGAGACAAAGGAACGGATACTTTGCTTGAAGTAGCCAAAAAGATGCCCAATACCGAATTTGTGTTTATTGGCTATGGTCCGTCGGCTGATAAAATGAAGGATATTCCAAATGTGAAGTATCTGGGATTTAAGACTGGAGAAGAACTTTATCGCATTATTGCTGAGGCAGCAATCAGTGTCTGCCCGTCTGAATGGTATGAAAACTGCCCGTACTCTGTTATGGAGTCGGTACTTTTGGGTACGCCTGTTGTTGGATCTAAAATGGGAGGTATCCCTGAATTAATTGAGCCTGGTAAAACCGGAGAACTGTTTGAAGCAGGAAATGTGGAAGAACTAATGAAGGCGATAAAGAAAGTTCTTCAAACGCAAGATGTATTAGGAAAGATATACAAAGAATTGTAGTCAGGTGAATTATAGAAACGACAGAGAGCTACTATAATAAAACTGATAGAAAATTTA
>ENA-OQJK01000187-OQJK01000187.1-human-gut-metagenome-genome-assembly--contig:-NODE-187-length-13273-cov-2.994979_pt1 | contig 13273 bp, 13 predicted proteins | sample MGYA00242605_ERZ504771 | MGnify/ENA primary metagenome ERZ504771 (study PRJEB26092, sample SAMD00036353) | human gut metagenome | host: Homo sapiens | study: EMG produced TPA metagenomics assembly of... | reverse complement strand
CCGTGTCATACAGAAATGCAGGAATACCTCGCAGTCCTGTTTGAGTGTCCCTGCAGCTTTTGCCCGTAATAACCTTGAAATATGCCGAGGACAGTCTGTTTCCGATTCGTATATTAATCGGCATTTTAGACTTTTTGTAATCTCTTTTGCCAAGAATCAGACTGCCGTTTCTAAGGTCAAGCATACGGCTGATTTTCATAACATCATTTGCAGTATGTGAATGGCGAGGACGTCAGCACGGCCATCCGCACCGAAGAGGTGGGGATGGCGGCTTCTGCCGTGGGTGCAAATCCGGCGGTGCGCGCCTTCCTGCTGGAGATGCAGCGGGACATGGCCAGGACGCAGAACATCCTGATGGATGGCCGCGACATCGGCACCGTGGTGCTGCCCAATGCGACTGTGAAGATCTTCCTCACCGCCAGCCCGGAGGCCCGCGCCACCCGCCGCTGGAAGGAGTACCAGCAGAAGGGCATCGACACCCCCTACGAAGATGTGCTGGCCGACGTCAAGCAGCGCGACTATCAGGACACTCACCGCGCCGCAGCTCCTCTCAAGCAGGCAGACGACGCCGTGCTGCTGGACACTTCGGAGCTGAACTTCGAGCAGAGCTTTGAGGCCATGAAGAAAATTATCACGGAGAAGGTCGGATGATACTATATTATATTCTGGTCCCGCTGGCATGGCTGGTGTTCCACATCGGCTTCCGCGTCCGGTGTGAGGGCCGAGAGAACCTGAAAAAAATCGGCACGAAAGGCTGCATCATTGCCCCCAACCACATCTCCGCCATCGATCCGGTGTTCGTCGTCATCACCCGGTTCTGGGGCCAGCGGATGACCGTGTTTGCCAAGAAAGAGCTGTTCGAGATAAACGCATTCCTGTCGTGGTTCTTCCGGTGCGCCGGCGCAGTCTGTGTCCGCGGCACGAAAGAAGAGGTCAGCGTCATCGACGACACCGTGAAAAAGTGTCAGGAGGGCGGTACGCTGCTGCTCTTCCCGGAGGGGACGCGGGAGAAGGAGGGCAAGTTCCTTCCCCTCAAGAGCGGCCTCTTCGTCATCGCGGCGGCAGCAAATGTGGACGTCGTGCCTTGCCGCATCTACTACGACACCCCCGATGGTAAGATGAAGCTGTTCTGCAAGGTGCGTGTCATCTTCGGCGAGCCCATGCCCGCTGCACAGTTTGCAATGGAAGGCCGCCGCGACATAAAGAAGCTGCGGGAGAATAAGCAGGCCGTTCTGGATGCGTGGAGTGGATTGTAAGGCGGCTTGCCCTCTCCGTCATCGCGCAGCGATGACGGAGAGGTTGAATTTAGGAGAGTACAATGGAAATCAGACTTGCAAAGACTGCGGGTTTCTGCTTCGGCGTGGACCGCGCGGTCAAGCTGACCTACGGTCTGCTGGATGAGGGCCGCAAGGTGGCCACCCTCGGCCCCCTCATCCACAACCCCCAGACCGTGGAAAACCTCGAGCGCCGGGGCGCACTGGCAGCAGACACCCCCGCGGATGTCCCTGCAGGCTACGAGGTGGTCATCCGCAGCCACGGCGTCCCACGCAGCATTTACGATGAGCTGGACGCCCGGGGCTGTACCTATCACGACGCCACCTGCCCTTTCGTGAAGAAGATACAGAAAGTCGCTTCCGAGGCCGAAGCCGCCGGTGCGACACTCGTGGTGGCCGGTGACGTGTCCCATCCGGAGGTGCAGGGCATCGTCGGACATACCCGGGGAGAGGTATTCATTTTCAGCGATCTGGCCCAGTTGAAGGCGTGGAAAGGGCCTTCTGACCCCCAAAAGCCCATTTTTGCAGTTGCACAGACCACATTTCAGGTAACAAAATGGCAAGAAAGTTCGGAGTTTCTCAAAAAAGCCTATACAAACGCCCGAATTTTTGATACAATATGTAATGCGACGTGGGCGAGGCAACAGGAAGCGGAAGACCTCAGCCAACAATGCGACATCATTGTTGTCATTGGCGGTCATCATTCTTCCAATACCCAAAAGCTGGTACAGGTCGCCGCAAGGCATACGCGAGCCGTAACGGTCGAGACAGCGAGCGAACTTCGGCCGGAATGGTTTGCAGATGTAAAGACGGCGGGCGTCACAGCCGGGGCTTCAACGCCATCGTCTATTATTGAGGAGGTACTTAACAGTATGAGCGCAGAAATCAATGACAGCATGAGCTTTGAGGAGATGCTGAACGCATCCGAGGAAAAGCGTGTTCATGCAGGCAGTATTGTGAAAGGAATCGTGACCAGCATCTCTGCCAACGAGATCCAGGTGGATATCGGAGCTAAGCAGACCGGCTTTGTCAAGCTGAGCGAGCTGACCGATGATTCCTCCGCCAAGGTCGAGGACCTGGTGAAAGTTGGCGATGAGCTGGACCTCATCGTCGAGAAGGTTATGGATCAGGATGGCGTCATCCAGCTCTCCCGCAAGAAGCTCGCATCTCGCAAGGGCATGGAAGAGATCGCCAAGGCAGCTGAGTCCGGCGAGGTCGTCGAGGGCGACGTCACCGAGTTCAACAAGGGCGGCGTTGTCGTCAACGTCAAGGGCGTCAAGGTGTTCGTCCCCCGTTCTCAGGCCACTATGCGCCGCGACGAGGACTACACTGCTCTGGTCGGCCAGCACGTTCAGCTGGTCGTCACCGAGTGCTCCGGCCGCAAGATCGTCGGCAGCATCAACAAGGTCACCGCTGAGCAGAACAAGGCTAAGCGTGAGGAGTTCTGGGCAAGCGTCGAGGTCGGCAAGACCTACACCGGCGTCGTCAAGAGCCTGACCTCTTACGGTGCATTCGTTGACATCGGCGGTGTGGACGGCCTGTGCCACATCAGCGAGCTGAGCTGGAACCGCATCAAGCATCCCTCTGAGGTCGTCTCCGTTGGCGACACCATCGAGGTGTATGTGAAGGACATCGACACCGAGAACCACAAGGTCTCTCTGGGCTACAAGAAGGCTGAGGACAACCCCTGGGAGCAGCTGAAGAACAACTACCCCATCGGCAGCACCTTCCATGCTCCGGTCGTGTCCCTGACCAAGTTCGGTGCATTCGTCCGCATCCTGCCGGGTGTTGACGGTCTGGTCCAACGATCAGCGGAGAGTCAGCAATGACCGCGTTGAGAAGGTCTCTGACGCACTGAAGGTCGGCGATATGGTCGACGTGAAGCTGCTGGATGTCGACTTCGACAAGAAGCGCATCAGCCTGTCCATGAAGGCTCTGCTGAACGACGACGCTGAGTAATCAGCCCGCAGCATAGTCTCATCAGACACAATGCGAACTACAGCCCCGTTGCCGGGAAAACGGCGGCGGGGCTGTTTTTGTACAATTATGAAAAACTGGTTTATAAAGCACCGCGAGGTGTTGGCTTATCTCGTTTTCGGTGTGCTGACCACATTGCTGAACATCGTACTGTATGCGCTGTTCAGCCGCCTGTTCGGCTACGAAGCCGCCAACAGCTGGGGCAATGTGCTGGACAATGTCATCTGCATTTTGTTCGCCTACGTCACCAACCGGGCGTTCGTCTTCGCCAGCCGGACGCAGGGCAGAGAAGCGCTGAAGGAGTTTGGTGCATTCGTCACCTGCCGTCTGGGTACACTGGTATTGGATGCCGCCATCATGATGATCTTCGGCAACCTGCTGGCCGCCCAGGGGGCGGCTCTGGTGGAGAGCTTTATGAACGGTGCGCTGAGCCTGTTGGCTGGCTGGTTTGGCCCGGATACGGTGCTGCAGATGGCCACCGGCGGCGCAGCGCCCGCTCCCTCCATCTCCGACGGCTCTGCCGCCATCGCCATCATCGGCGGTGCCGACGGCCCGACGGCCATCTTTGTCACCAGCTTCTACGATGCCCAGGCCCTGTGGGGCATGGCGGTGAAGGTGTTCTCCAACGTGGTGGTGGTCGTGCTGAATTATGTGTTCAGCAAGCTCATCGTTTTTAAGCGTAAGTGAGATATTTTTCTGCCGGAGGCAGAAAAATATCTGATATAATTTCAGGAGGTACGGTATTATGAAACGTGGTCTGAAAGGTTTTGCATTTCTGGTCTCCGGCCTTGTGCTGGGCATCATCGGCGCAACGGTGTCCGCAACGGCCATTGCCCTGAGCGCTGTCGGCATGGCGAAGGTACGCCGTGCCACCAAGAACTAAGAAGCTGTTTTCAAACCAACTTTGATTCAGGAGGAAAAAAGTATGAATCGTGAAGAGATCCTGTCCCACGTCGATCACACCCTGCTCAAGCCTGAGGCTACCTGGCCCCAGATCCGGACCCTGTGCGACGAGGCCATTGCCAACCACACGGCTTCCGTCTGCATCAACACCTGCTATGTGAAGCAGGCCGTCGAGTACATGGCGGGCCGCATCCCGGTCTGCTGCGTGGTCGGTTTCCCTCTGGGCGCAATGGACACCGCCTCCAAGGCTTTTGAGGCCAAGACTGCCATCGAGAACGGCGCTGCCGAGGTGGATATGGTCATCAACATCGGCCGCCTGAAGAACGGCGAGTACGACGCCGTCCGCGAGGACATCCGCGCCGTCAAGCAGGCTGTGGGCGATAAGGTCCTGAAGGTTATCATCGAGACCTGCCTGCTGACCGACGACGAGAAGCGCAAGATGTGCGACATCGTCTGCGAGGCAGGCGCTGACTACATCAAGACCAGCACCGGCTTTTCCACCGCCGGCGCAAACTTCCACGATGTGGAGCTGATGGTCAAGGGCGTGGCTGGCCGCTGCAAGGTCAAGGCTGCCGGCGGCATCTCCACCGTGGACGATATGGAGAAGTTCCTCGCCCTCGGTGCAGACCGTCTGGGCACCTCCCGCGCCGTCAAGATCCTGAACGGCGAGCAGGCAAAGGGTTATTGAGCCTTATCGATCTGCGCGAAATGTCAAAAAAGAGTGCGACTCTTCTTGACATTTCGACGAAGCAATGATAAGATATTACCCAGACAAACTGAATACCGACTTATCAAGAGCGGCTGAGGGGACAGGCCCTGCGAAGCCCGACAACCTGTGTGTGAGCATAAGGTGCCAAATCCTGCGGGAAACCGAAAGATAAGAGTGCAACGCTCAGAGCTTCGGTTCTGAGCGTTTTTCATTGCATAAACTTGATGAACGAGTAGGAAGCTGTCAATATTGATACACACACCCCAACGCCAAGGAGGTACAAAAATGGCAAAGCACCGTCTGTTTACTTCTGAATCCGTCACCGAGGGCCATCCCGATAAGATCTGTGACCAGATCTCTGACGCCATCCTCGACGAGATCCTGACCCACGACCCCGATGCCCGCGTGGCCTGCGAGACCTGCGCATCCACCGGTCTTGTCCACATCATGGGCGAGATCACCACCAACTGCTACGTCGATTTCCAGAAGACCGTCCGCGAGGTCGTGGCTGACATCGGCTATACCCGCGCAAAGTTCGGATTCGATGCCGACACCTGCGCCGTCATCTCCAACATCGACGGCCAGAGCCCCGACATCGCCCTCGGCACCAACGATGAGGTCGGCGGCGCCGGCGACCAGGGCATGATGTTCGGTTATGCCTGCGACGAGACCCCCGAGCTGATGCCCATGCCCATCAGCCTGGCCCACAAGCTGGCCAAGAAGCTGACCGAAGTCCGCAAGAGCGGCGAGATGGACTATCTGCGTCCGGACGGCAAGAGCCAGGTCACTGTCGAGTACGTGGACGGCAAGCCCGTCCGCGTGGACGCTGTGGTCATTTCCAGCCAGCACAGCGAGGCCGTCAGCATGGAGCGGCTGCGCGCCGACGTGATGGAGAAGGTCATCAAGGCCACCATCTCCGCCGAGCTGCTGGACGAGAACACCAAGTATTATATCAACCCCACCGGCCGCTTCGTCGTGGGCGGCCCTCAGGGCGATACCGGCCTGACCGGCCGTAAGATCATCGTCGATACCTACGGCGGCTACGCACGCCACGGCGGCGGTGCTTTCTCCGGCAAGGACCCCAGCAAGGTGGACCGCAGCGCCGCTTATGCGACCCGCTGGGTGGCCAAGAACATCGTGGCCGCTGGTCTGGCCAAGCAGTGCGAGGTGCAGGTGGCTTACGCCATCGGCGTGGCAAAGCCCGTCTCCATCATGGTGGACACCTTCGGCACCGGCGTCGTGGCCGACGAGAAGATCGAGCAGGCTGTGGAGAAGGTCTTCGACCTGACCCCCGCCGCCATCATCCGCGACCTCGACCTGCGCAAGCCCATCTACCGCAAGCTGGCCGCTTACGGCCACATGGGCCGCGAGGACCTGGGCGTGAAGTGGGAGAACACCGACCGCGTCGAAGAGCTGAAGGCTGCTATCGCCGCCCTGTAAGAGCAAAAACTTAAAAGAATGACTTATGAGCCGGAGAACGTATGGTTTTTGTAAAAAACACATAGTCTCCGGCTCTTTTTCGAAAAAGAGATGTGCAAGGCGCAGAAAATGCAGGTTGGATGCAAGTTTGTAGTGTCGAAACGCCGAAAATGTGATAGAATAAATAGCGGATATGCACTTCAACGTCTGATTTTATCAACTGATAAAAGAAACTTTAAGGAGCTGTAATTATGTCTGTCATTACCCCTAAGGATTGCTTCCACCAGCCTCAGGTCGCCGACCTGCGCCTCATCGCCTGCCCGGGTGCCGAGGAGCTGACCAACCTCATCGACAAGCATCTGGTGCGCTGGGCCAGCGAGGCCGGCTACCAGACCGATAGCTTTATCATCGAGAGCGCCTGCCCCCGCTTCCAGAGCGGCGACGCCAAGGGTCTGGTCAAGGAGTCGGTGCGCGGCGACGATATTTTCATCGTTGTTGACCCCGGCAACTACAGCGTGACCTACAAGCTGTTCAACTATGAGAACCACCTGTCTCCGGATGACCACTTCGCCAACCTGAAGCGCCTCATCCAGGCCGTGGCCGGCAAGGCACACCGTGTGTCTGTCATCATGCCCAGCCTGTACGGCGGCCGTCAGCACCGCCGCGTGTCCCGCGAGAGCCTGGACTGCGCTGTGGCTCTGCAGGAGCTGCAGGCCATGGGCGTCAAGAACATTATCACCTTTGATGCTCACGATCCCCGCCTGATGAACGCTGTGCCTCTGATGAGCTTCGACAACGCGATGCCCACCTATCAGGTGCTGAAGAATCTGCTCAAGAAGAACCCCGAGATCAGCTTCGACAAGGACAAGTTCATCGTGGTCAGCCCCGACGAGGGTGCTATGAGCCGCAACATGTACTTCTCCAGCGTGCTGGGCTGCAACCTGGGTATGTTCTACAAGCGCCGCGATTACACCCGCGTGGTCAATGGCCGCAACCCCATCGTCGCTCACGAGTATCTGGGCGATTCCGTCGAGGGCAAGACCGTCTTCGTCGCTGACGACATCATCGCTTCCGGCGAGAGCATGCTGGAAGTTGCCACCAACCTGAAAGAGCGCGGCGCAAAGCGCATCATCGCCAACGCCACCTTCCCGCTCTTCACCAGCGGCCTCGAGAAGTTCGACAAGGCTGTGGCCGACGGCATTCTGGACTATGTCACCGGCACCAACCTGACCTACCGTATGCCTGAGCTGCTGACCCGTGACTGGTACGTCGATGTTGACGTCTCCAAGTATGCCGCATACTTCGTCGTGGCCCTGAACCATGACATGTCCGTTTCCAGCATCATCGACCCCATCAAGAAGATCGAGGCTCTGCTGGCAAGCCGGAAATAATGACAGACAGTTCCTGATATTCATCCAATCGAAAAACACCCGCAATGCTGATGCACTGCGGGTGTTTTTTGTTGTCATCAAAGGCTCTCCCCTTGGGAGAGCTGGCGCGAAGCGCCTGAGAGGGCAAGGACGTCATCGAGAAATAAAAAACGCAGCGATAATATCAGCCCTGACAAAGGCCGGTGCATATCGCTGTGCAGAGATTCTATGGAAACGGGCTTGCCCTCTCCGTCACCTTCGGTGACACTGCCCGGGTTGCGGCTCCCAGCGTCTGCTTCGCTGCCGCTCGCATCCTGCTGGCCGCGGCCCCAACAGCTCCTCCCTGTTTCCGCCACTGGCGGCGGTCGTCGCCGTTGCTCCCAAAGGGAGAGGCTTTTAGAGGAAGTTGAAAACTAGGAGAATTGTTATGTCAGAAGAATATCTGCAGGCCGCGTTCGAGATAAAAGCGGCCTGCGACGACATCAGCCGGAAGCTGCTGCGCTGGCACTGGGAGGAAAAGCCCGGCGCTCACAGCGTGGACGCCCTGCTGAAGCATCTGGCCCAGCGCCAGAAGGAGAGCCCCGACTACTACGAGCGCCTGCCGGAGCTGAATGGCCGCACCGGCTGGCAGCAGCTGGATACCACCCTCTGTATGCGTGTCCTGCTGGACCCGGAAAAGGACGCCGCCCGGCCTCTGGACCTGCTGGGCAGTACGCCCCACCCGGCAGCAGCCCGCCGCGCCTGCAACGCGGTGCGGATGGCCCGCAACGAGGCCGCCCACGCCTCCGACAAGACCGCAGCCGCACAGGCGGCGATCCGGTTCAACGAGGCAGTGGAGGAGCTGGAAGCGGGCTATGAGGGAACGGCCCTGACCACCGGCGACCTCGAGAAGTATTACCGGATGGCGGAGGACTTTCTGTCCCGCTGCGGCGCGTCGGAGACCATCGAGCCTCAGAAGAAGGCTGAGGACGAAGCGCCCCGCCGTCAGAAGTCCCAGAAAAGCGGCAGCACCTCCCGCAAGCGCCAGAGCGGCGGGAGCCGCACGGCCTCGAAGGGGACATCCGGCCGCAGCCGGAACGCTTCCGGCCGGAACAGCCGCAGCCGCCAGAATATGCAGACCACGGCCCGCCGCAAGAAGCGTCAGCGCACCCAGAGCCGCGCTCTCACCGTGGTGCTGCTGGCCGTCGTCCTGCTGGGCCTGCTGGTCCGGGCCTGGACGATGGGGCTGATGAAGTGATACGCTCTACTGAGGTAGATCATGTGATAAAGTGACCAAAAAATACGTACTATAATTATAAAACGTCACTTTATCAACTTGATAAAGTGACCCGGATTGACAAAGTGACCCACTTTATCAGCAAGCCTCAGTTTATCACCTTGAGAAAGTGTGATTTTGGACGATGCTGCGTGAGAAAAATGTCACTTTATCAGATAACGCGCGGGTCTCAGAGAACGTTCTCCGCAGTCCGACCTCTCCGTCAGCGCGGACGCGGCCAAAACTGCATACAATAGCCCTATAACCGTTTATATGGGAAAGGAAACAGGCAATGGAGCTGAATTTTTATACCCTCTGCGTCCTCTATCTGGTCTACTCGTTCCTCGGCTGGGCAGCCGAGACGGTGGTGGCGACCATCAAGGGCCGCGCCTTCGTCAACCGTGGCGTGGCGTCCGGCCCGTTCTGCTTCGTCTACGGCACGGCGGCTGTGCTGATGGCGGTGGGCTTTGCCGACCTGCGCTCGACGCCGGTGGCCCTCTTCCTCGGCTGTGCGGCCAACGCCACCGTGGTGGAGTGGGTGACGGCCAAGCTGCTCGAGAGGATGCACCGCCGCCGCTGGTGGGACTACTCGGATAAAAAAGTTCAATCTGGACGGCTACGTCTGCCTGCAGTACTCGGTGCTCTGGGGTCTGCTGGGCATGGCAAGCGTGCTGTGGGGCAACGTCCTGCTGCTGCGGCTCTGCGCTATCCTTCCGGGCTGGCTGCTGCATATCGGCGTCTGGGCGGCGATGACGCTGGCCGTCCTCGACCAGCTGGGCGCAGCGCTGGCCGTCAACCGGTACGCCGCCAGCCATCCGAGGCTGGAACAGCTCAACCTCGAGCTGGAAAAGCACTCGGACAAGCTGCGCCAGCGGCTCATCGCCCATGTGGAAAAGCGTATCCAGCGGGCTTACCCGACCATCGTCCGGCCCGAGCCGACTGCTCAGAAGAAAAGGCCCTGAGCTTCGGCGACCTCGTCTGGCTCTTTGTCATCGGGGCTTTCCTCGGCGACGTGGTGGAGACGCTGTTCTGCCGGGTGACGGCGGGCGTCTGGATGAGCCGCTCGAGCCTCGTGTGGGGACCCTTCAGCGTGGTGTGGGGGCTGGCGCTGGTCATGGCGGCGGTCCTGCTGCGGGGCAGCGAGGAGCGGAGCGACCGCTCCATCTTCCTGTTCGGCTTCGTGATGGGCGGCGCGTATGAGTATATCTGCAGCGCCGTGGGTGAGCTGCTGTTCGGCGTCATCTTCTGGGACTACAGCGGCTTCAAGTTCAATCTGGGAGGCCGTGTCAACCTGCTCTACTGCTTCTTCTGGGGCATCGCGGCGGTGGTCTGGATCCGGTACGGCTACCCCCTCGTCGCAAAGCTGATGGCAAACCTGAAAAAGCACATCCTGCCCTGGATGACCGTGGTGCTGACGGTGTTCATGGCCGTGAACATGGGGCTTTCGGCCCTGGCGCTGGCCCGTTACGACGCCCGCACCAGCGGCATCGCCCCGGCGAACCGGCTGGACGTCTTCCTCGACGAGCACTTTGACAACGCCCGGATGGAGCGGGTGTACCCCAACGCCAAAAAAACCGGACTGACCCGGCAGCCATAAACGCAAAAAAGCACTGCACCCGCCCGCTTTTGGGGAGTGCAGTGCTTTTGGTTTGTTCAGCCCTTACTGAGCGGCAAAGATGAATATGGAATGTTCCTGTTCCGTACCGGGCAAAAGGAAGCCGGTCAGGCACTATGGACAGAATATAAGTCGAAAGAAACAATGTTAGACGATACAGTCAGCAGAAATCTGAGATTGTGGGAAAAGGAGATGACTAAGAGTGAAGAAAAATCATAACAGACTCTGGATTGTGATATCTGTATGTTTATGTCTGTGTCTGACTTCGACTATCTCTGCCATGCAGATGGGAGGTTTTGATATTGATGTAGGAAATGGAGAAAACAGCAGCTGGCAATGGCATGAGGAACAGCAGTGGAATCAGAGCAGTTGGGAGAATACGTGGGAAAATAACCGGCAGACTGGAGACAACACATCAGAAACTCCTGCACAGAACGATCAGACGCAGGACAATGGATATCAGTATGATTCTGATACAGGAAACGGAACACAGGATAATATACAGCAATGGAATGGTGTACAGCAGAATAACACTGACTGGAATAACAGCAGTCAATGGAACAATAATTCTCAGAATAATAATGTCCAGAATAATAATGCCCAGAATAATAACGTTCAGAGTAATAATGCCCGGAATAATAATTCTGCATGGAACGCTCAACCTCAGACAGATAACAATATGCAGATAACATCCCGGACGGATAATGAATCCGCTGTTAAGATATCAGAAAAACCCACCCCAACATCAATACCTGTACCAACACCTAAACCTGCGAAAAATCCGAAGCCGACAAAAACACCCAAATCAACTCAGCCCCCAACTCCTAAGCTGTCAAAAAAGAAAAATAAGAAGAAACAAAATAAAGCAAAGAAAACAGAAAAAGAAAACAAGAATACAGGTAATTCCAAAGTGTTTCAGAATAAAGAAAACCAGGGGGATACTGTTGAATACACGCATGTAAAAGATGAAGCTGTTAAGTTTCATTGCACACAAAATACAGATAGTTTCCATACCCCGCGAATTCAGATAATATCCCGGGGCTCTGTTCAGATTCTTTCTTTTCGGCTTAACAAAACAGAATGTCCCTGGCATTGGGAAGGAGACTGGATCATACCGGATACGGAAGATGAAAATGTAAAAGAAATAGAATTGTTGGTTATCTCTCAAGGCGGAAAGCTGATAAAAATGAATCCCCGGATTTTTTCCTCATAGACGCTTCAGGAAAACAATGCTATAATTTATCATATTATATCAATTTTTCTGAGACAGGAGGAACCTATGTACAAAGTAATTTTGTTTGATTTAGATGGAACATTAACAGAATCCGGAGAGGGTATCACGAAATCTGTTCAGTATGCACTGGAGAGAATTGGAAAGCCTGAACCGGACCTTGAGAAACTGAAGGTTTTCATAGGACCGCCGCTTATGGAGATGTTTATGCAATATGCACAGATTGATGAGGCAACCGCAAAACAGGCGGTGGAAATTTACAGAGAACGCTATTCTGTGACAGGAATCTTTGAAAATGCCGTATATCCGGGAATTGAGAACATGCTGGCACAGTTGGAGAAGAAAGGATATATTCTCGCAGTAGCATCCTCTAAACCGGAAGTATATGTGAGACAGATCCTGGATCATTTTGGACTTACCCGGTACTTCACAGAAATCGGCGGAAGCGAATTGAATGGTCGAAGAACAAACAAGACAGAAGTGATCGAAGATGTTCTGAAACGTCTGAATATGGACAAACACAGAGATCAGGTTATTATGGTTGGAGATAAAGAACATGATGTATACGGAGCACGCAAAGCTGGACTGGAATGCATTGCAGTTTCTTTTGGATATGGAACAGAAGAAGAGCTTAAACAGGCAGAACCTCTGAAAATTGTTGATTCTGCAGAAGGAATCGTAGATTTTTTCGCCTGAGCCCTCTGCGAAAACAAAATATTGTTTTTAAAATCTGGAGGGCAGGATATCCGGTAGGAATCCACTTTATAATCTCACAGATCGTTGCAGGAACTGCGCTGGCAGTATTTGCAAGAACCGCGGCAAACTCAGCTGAGACATATTATAATTACACGATTTTTCTTACCGGCTTAACAGGAATTCTGGCTATGATCCCGGCATTGTATTTTTATCGAAGAGATAAAGTCAGAAGAATTGCCGGCGGTCTGATCCCGGCACAGAAAAAAGTACCGCTTTCCTTACTGGAAATAATTCTTCTGCTTCTGGCAGGAGCCGGACTTGCACAGTATGGAAATTTCCTGATGGCAATTCTTCAGTCATTTATCAACAGCAGTGCCTACCAGGAAAGCATGACCAGAATTACAGAAGGAAAATCACTTCTTATGATGATTTTCTGGATGGGAATTATTGCACCTGCGGCGGAGGAAATGATCTTCCGCTGGTTAATCTATCTGCGTCTGCGTGACTGGCTGAAGATGCCGGTGGCAGCAGTGATTTCCGGGTTGATATTTGGTATCTATCACGGAAATATCGTACAGGGAATTTACGCAAGTATCCTCGGAACTGCATTTGCATGGATACTGGAAATGAGTGGAAATACTTACAGCAGTATGCTGCTCCATATGGGAGCAAACATCTGGTCACTGCTTATCTCAGAATATGCACTGGATTTGTATTCCATGAAATATGGGGTACAGATTCTCATATTGATCTATCTGATTCTGTTGATCAGTGTGGTATATTGCCTTACCCATTTCGAAAAGATGTGCAGTATAAGAAAAAAG